>Ga0157375_10003234_pt1 | contig 14139 bp, 13 predicted proteins | sample M35metaG_FD_115311 | JGI IMG/M metagenome (GOLD analysis project Ga0157375, IMG submission 115311) | Miscanthus rhizosphere microbial communities from Kellogg Biological Station, Michigan, USA - M3-5 metaG | ecosystem: Host-associated > Plants > Roots > Rhizosphere > Soil | place: USA: Michigan...
ACGATGATCGCGGTGCCATGCTGGTCGTCGTGGAACACCGGGATGTTCATGCGCTCGCGCAGCTTGCGCTCGACGATGAAGCACTCCGGCGCCTTGATGTCCTCGAGGTTGATGCCGCCGAAGGTCGGCTCGAGCGAGGCGATGATGTCGACCAGCTTGTCCGGGTCGTTCTCGTCGATCTCGATGTCGAACACGTCGATGCCGGCGAATTTCTGGAACAGCACGCCCTTGCCTTCCATGACCGGCTTGCCCGCGAGCGGGCCGATGTTGCCGAGGCCCAGAACCGCCGTGCCGTTGGTGATCACCGCGACCAGGTTGCCGCGCGCAGTCAGGTGCGAGGCCTCGTTCGGATCGGCGACGATCGCATCGCAGGCGTGCGCGACACCGGGCGAGTACGCGAGCGCGAGGTCGCGCTGGGTCAGCATCGACTTGGTCGGCGCGACCTTGATCTTGCCCGGCGGATGTTTCCGGTGGTAATCGAGCGCGGCTTGCTTGAAGGCGTCTTCGGTCATGGGAACGGCGCTGCGACGGCGGGGAAATCGATTCTAGCCGCGATCGATGCCAGCCGCGCGAATGGCCGTGCGCCGCACCCGCGTCAGGCTTCCGCCGCAACCCGTCGCAGGGCGTCGAGCGACCTTGCGACATCGTCTTCCGTCGTCGACCAGTTGCTCACCGAGATGCGCAGCACGGAGCGGCCGCGCCAGGTCGATCCACTGATCCACGCGGTGCCGTCATCGAGCATGCCCTGCACGATCCGCTGCGTCCGCGCATCGTCCTCGAACGCGACGCAGACCTGCGTGTAGACCACATCGTTGAGGACCTTGGCGCCGGGGATCGTCGCGACGCCGTCGGCGAATGCTCGTGCGCGCTCGCAGAGGCGTTCGACCAGCGCGGCGACTCCCTTGCGGCCGAGCGAGCGCAGCACCGCCCACACCGGAATCGCGCGCGCACGGCGCGAGAGTTCGGGGACGCGCTCATAGGGATCGCCATGTTCGAGGTCGGGTGTCAGGTACGCCCCGTGCATGCCCATGGCGGTGCGCATCGCCGCGATGTCGCGCACGATCGCCACGCCGCAGTCGTAGGGCACGTTCAAGGTCTTGTGCGCATCGGTCGACCACGAGTCGGCTCGCTCGATGCCCGCGGCTAGGTGCCGCAGCCGCGGCGATGCGGCCGCCCACAATCCGAATGCGCCGTCCACGTGCACCCAAGCGCGGTGGCGATGGGCGATGGCGATCGCGTCGGCGAACGGATCGAAAGCGCCCGAATGCACATTGCCGGCCTGCAGGCAGACGATGGTCGGGCGGTTGCCGTCCACCGCGAACGCGGCAGCGAGTGCGTCCGCATCGATCCGTCCCTGCGCGTCGGCGGCGACGACTTCGGGCGCGCCGAACCCGAGGTAGCGCAGCGTGAGATCGATGGTGTCGTGGCGTTCGGCGCCGACCAGCACGCGGATGCGCGGCGCGCCGAACAGGCCATCGCGCGCCTCGTCCCAGCCGGCCGCGCGCAGCAACGCGCCGCGCGCCGCTGCGAGGCAGGCGAAGTGCGCCATCGTGCAACCGGTGGTGAAACCGACTCCGCTGTGCGCTGGCAGGCCGAGCAGGTCGAGCAACCACGCCGCGGCAGTTTCCTCAAGCGCGCTGTTGGTGCGCGTGACCTGGCGCATCCCGGCATTCTGGTCCCACGCGCTGACCAGCCAGTCGGCCGCAAGCGCGGCCGGATGGGTGCCGCCGATCACGAAGCCGAAAAAACGTCCCGACCCCATCGCGACCAGGCCGCGTTCGGCATGGGTCCCGAGCAGTTCGATCACATCGACCGGATCGGTCGGATCATCCGGCAGCGGCCCGCCGAAGACATCGGTCAGTTCCTCGACCGATGCCTGCGCGGGCACCGGCCGATCGTGCAGCGACGCGAGCCATGCCTGCGCATGCCGCATCGCCGCTTCCAGTGCTGCATCGCGATCCGCGTTCGCGCCCATGCCAGCCCTCGATTCTCGTCGTGAACCCTCGTTCGATCAGACGACCCGCACGCCACGCACGTTGAGCGCGGGATCGCGCCAGAACGCATCGTTCTCGAAGCGGCGGAACAGGTCCGGCGGCAGGATCGTCTGGCGCTCGGCTGGCGTCACTTTCGAACGCACCTTGTGCAGGCCCGGCGTGCCGGCGCGCATGTCGAACTCCGAGGCGTCGTAATCGACGTTGTCGAAATCGTGCTTGTACGCGGGCTCGCCGATGAAATCGTAGATCGATGCGAGCGTGCGCGCCGGATCGCGCGTGAGGCTCTCGTACTGCACGAGCATCATCTGCTTGCCCGCGCCTTCGGCGTTGTAGGCTTCCTTCAACGCGTTGAACGCGAAGCCGACCAGGCCGTCGCTGCTGCCGAGACCGTCGGCGCGCGAGTACACCGTGCCGCCCGGGTTGTAGTTGAAGATCGACGACGGCTGGAATGTGTTCTTGCGCACCAGCCGCTCGACGCTGTCGATGACCCACGGGATGTGGCGCACGCAGGCGATGATCTTGCTGTCGGGCATCAGCACCTGTAGTTGCGGCAGTTTCGTGCACCACATCCGGTTGGTGTCGAAGATCACGTCGACCTTGAATTCCTCTCCGTAGTAATTCTCGAACAGACTGCTGAGCACGCGCTTGCGCTGTTCGTCGGTGATGAAGACCGAGAATTCGTTGCGCCCGCTCATCTCGCCGGTGAGGGTGTTGAACATGCCGGCAACCGGGCCGCTCATGCCTGCGTGGAAGCGCGGATTCTGCTTGAGCAGGGCGGACAGCAGGGTCGATCCCGAACGCGGGAGACCCGAGATGAAATGGAACTTGTGCGACATCGTATTCCCCTGGAAATTCGTGTGGCGCCCTGGGCGGAAGCGCAGGCGAGCGCGGATTATGCCCTGTTACCAACGCGGGAGCTTCCCCATGGCGGCCAGCGCGGGGGCGATTGGCGCCACTACAGGCCCAGCACCAGGTCGCCCGCGTCGACGTTGTCGAGGCGTATCCTGTTCGCGAACAACGAGAACGCGAGCATCCCGGCAAGCCCGTTCGCACGCTGCACCCATGGCGGGATGTACAGCGGCGGCGCGAGGAAGCCCTCGTCGTACAACGGCTCGAAACGCAGCACGTCCTGCAGCGCCATCTTGCCCGCGAACAGCATGCGGCACAGCCGCAACCGGCGGTTGCGCAGCGCCCAGCGGAAGAACGTGTGCACGCTGAGCAGGCCGTGCAGGTAAACGGTGTCCTTGGTGAATGCGCTGCCGCCGGCGAGAGGCGCGCCGCGGAACACGCGCTGCGCGGAGGTGAAACTGTCGGTCGGGTTTTGTCCTGCGCTCTCGAAGAAATCGAACACGTCGAGGAAACTCGCCCCCGACATCGCCATGTCGATCGCGATGATGCGCAGGCTGATGCGTTTCATGCGGTCGATGTCGATCGCGCCGGTGATCTGTTCGGCGAACGTCGCGAGTCCTTCCTGCGTCGCGGTCACGCGCGGCGATGAGCGCGCCAGCGATTTGAGGTAGGGCTGCTCGCGTCCGTTGAGCGCGGTCAGCGAATGCACGAAGGCCTCGTGTTCGAGCAACTGCTGGCGGTCGTATTCGCTGAACGCCGCGGCCGTGCGCAGGCGGATGCGCGTCGGCCCGGCCGCCGCTTTCGCGATCAGGCACGGATCGAGCACCACGTTGATCTTGTGGTGGACGAAGAACGCATCGAGCCTGGCCTGCAGGTCGGCTTGCAAGGTTTCGGCGGAAATATCGGCCGGTGGGCTCGCCGTCGCCAGCTCGCGATCGAGTTCGTCCGAAATCGCGATGAAGTGCTGCGCGGCCTCGATGTTGCTCGGCCCGTCGCCGGGCAGGTGATCGCCGGGCTTGCCGAACAGCCGGATCGAATGCTCGGTGATTTCCGGCGTACCCAGCGATTCGAGCAGCAGCGTCGTGACGTGCCAGCTTTCGCAGGTGCGCGCGATGTAGGCGCCGAGCGGATGGGTGAGGTCGGTTTCGGCGGCGATGGACTCCAGCTCAGTCCGGGTTGCGGCATGCTCTTGCCGTGGATAATCGATCTGCGGAAAGTTCATCGCGCCGCGCGCGCGCGCGGCGAGGAAATCTGTCTGGATCTGGGCGGGCCAGCTCACCGTGCCGAGCAGTTCGATGCCGCGCACCGCCGCGACCATGCGCGCATCGAGCGCGGCGTAATGCGCGAGTTCGGGCGTCAGCGGCGTTGCTTTCGCATCCATGTCCGTCCCCGTCGTCTAGTGCCTGCCGTACTTGTCGTCGCCGCGCTTCTTCGCCTTGGCGAACGCATGGGACTTGTCGGCCACGCGCACTTCCGCGCGGCGGGCGTGCTGCGCGGCACGGCCCTGCGCGGCGACCGCGACCTCGCCCTCGAGCTTGCGGTAACTGGCGTAACGCGCCGGATCGAGCGTGCCCGCATCGAGCGCCGCCTGCACCGCGCAGCCTGGCACGCCGTTGTGCTTGCAATCGCTGAACCGGCATTGCGTGGTGAGCGCCTCGATGTCCTCGAAGCCGCCCTCCTCCATGCTTTCCTCGCCAGTGAACTTGAGCTCGCGCATGCCCGGCGAATCGATCAGGCAGCCGCCCTGCGGCAGCGCGATCAGCGCGCGATGGGTGGTCGTGTGGCGGCCGCGCGAATCGTGCTCGCGCACGGCGGCGGTCTTGATCTTCTGCGTGCCGAGCAAGGTGTTGGTCAACGTCGACTTGCCCGCGCCGGACGAACCGACCAGCACCACGCTGCGGCCCGGGCCGAGGTACGGATGTAGCGCCGCGACGCTGGCCGGGTCCTTCGCGTTGATACGGTGGATCGCGACGCCCTGCGCGGTAATTCCGGCCAGCAACGCATCGACATCGGTGTCTGGGTGCAGGTCGTTCTTGGTCAGCACCAGCACGGGTTCGGCGCCGCTTGCGCGCACCAGCAGCAGGTAGCGTTCGAGCCGGCGCGGGTTGAAGTCGAGATCCAGGCCGCTGACCACGAACGCGGTGTCGATGTTCGCGGCGATCGGTTGCTGCTTGTAGGCCTCTCCCGCGGCGCCGCGCTTGAGCAGGGTGCGCCGCGGCAGCAGCGCGATGATCTGGTCGGCGGTCGGTTCGAGCAGCACCCAATCGCCGACCACCGCGCGGTCTTCCGCCGGAAAGCGCGGCCGCATCCAGGCCGCGAGCGATTGCGCGGAGAACTCCGTGTCGATCGCAGTGGCAACGGTATAGCCGGAGCGATGCTGGGCACTGACGCGCGCAAGCCGTCCCGCAGGCAATCCATCGAGCGTCGCGCGCGCCGCTGCATCGTCGGGCCAACCGATGGCGATGAGCTGGGTGCGTGCGTCTTCGGATAGCTGCATGTGGCGTGATTGTGCCACGCATGGCCGGGGCTGGGGACCGGGAAGAGCGCGAAGCCCCCGTTTTTCCAAGACCCAGCCTCAAGTCCGCGGCCCCTGTTTGTTACCCTAGCGGTTTTCCCGCGATCATCGACATGACCCCCGCCTCAACTCCCCTGGTCACCCGCGAGCGCCTGCGCGAAGTGCGCTACGAAATCCGCGGCGAGCTCGCCCGCCGCGCGCGCGAACTCGAAGCGCGCGGCCACCAGCTGATCAAGCTCAACATCGGCAACCCCGGCGCGTTCGGTTTCCGCGCGCCCGAGCACATGCAGCAGGCGGTCGCGACGCAATTGCCGCACAGCGATGCGTACACGCACCAGCAAGGGCTGCCCGCGGCGCGCGAAGCGCTGGCCGCGCACTATTCGCACCGGGATGGCCAGGCCGTGCTGCCCGAGCAGGTGTTCCTCGGCAATGGCGTCAGCGAGCTGATCGACATCGCGTTGCGCGCCCTGCTCAACCATGGCGACGAAGTGCTGCTGCCGAGTCCCGACTATCCGTTGTGGAGCGCGGCGACGATCCTCAACGACGGCGTGCCGGTGTATTACGACTGCCGCGCCGAAAACGGCTACGTGCCCGATCCGGACCAGGTCGAGGCGCTGATCACTCCGCGCACGCGCGCGCTGGTCGTGATCAATCCGAACAACCCGACCGGCGCGACCTATCCGCGGGCGGTGCTCGAACGCTTCGTCGCGATCGCCGCCAAGCACCAGTTGCTGCTGCTCGCCGACGAGATCTACGAAGGAATCCTCTACGACGGCGCGCAGTTCGTCCCGATGGGTTCGCTCGCCGGCGACGTGCCCTGCCTGAGCTTCGGCGGGCTGTCGAAATTGCACCGCGCCTGCGGCTGGCGCGTGGGCTGGGGCGTGCTCGGCGGCGATCCGTGGCGGCTCGGCGACTACATGCATTCGATCGACCTGCTCAGCGCGCTGCGTCTGTGCTCGAACGTGCCCGGCCAGTGGGCGATTCCCGCCGCGCTCGACGGCCCGCAGACGATCGCGCCGCTGTGCGCGCCGGGCGGGCGCCTGTACGAAACGCGGCGCGCGGTGATCGCATGCTGCGAGGCGAGCGCGTACCTCGATCTGGTCGCGCCCGATGCGGCGTTGTATGCGTTCCCATCGTTCCGACGCGACCTGCTCCCGCAACTCGACGACCACCGTTTCGCGCTCGAGCTGCTCGAACAGGAACACGTGCTGATCGTGCCCGGATCGAGCTTCAACGTGCCGTACCGCAACCACTTCCGGATCACCTTGCTGCCCGAGGCGGAGGTGATGCACGAGGTCTTCGCGCGCATCGAGCGCGCGCTGGCGCGGCATGTGGCGTGAGCATCGGCTCGATGCGTTGTTGTTTGGCGCGTTCGCTGCATGTGCCTGCGCGTGCGCGGTGGCATCGACGGCGATGAGCATCAAGCACGAACCACAAGAGGCCAAGGCCATGCACGGATTCCTAGCCCTCGGTGATTCCTACACGATCGGCGAAGCGGTGCGCGAACCCGACCGCTGGCCGGTGCAACTCGCGGCGGCGCTGCGCACGCACGGCATCGCGATCGATGCGCCGCGCATCATCGCGACCACCGGCTGGACCACCGACGAGTTGTCCGCTGCGATGGACGACACCACGTTCGCACCGCCGTACGCGCTGGTCAGCTTGATGATCGGCGTCAACAACCAGTACCGCGGACGCGACGTCGGCGAATATCGCGAACAGTTCGACGCGCTGCTCGCGCGCGCGATCCATCTCGCCGGCGACGATCCGACGCGGGTGATCGTGTTGTCGATCCCGGATTGGGGCTCGACGCCATTTGGTCACGCGAGCGGTCGCGCACTCGCGCAGGTGTCGGCGCAGATCGACGCGTTCAACGCCGCCGCGAAGGCGGACACATCGGCACGCGGCGCGGCCTGGGTCGACGTCACGCCGGTCAGCCGCGAAGTGACCAACCATCCGGAACTCGCCGCCCACGATGGACTGCATCCGTCGGCGGCGATGTATGCACGATGGGTGGAACTCGTGCTTCCGGTCGCTGCCGCGCGGCTGCGCAAGGACGCTGCCTCCTCTCACTGAAGTTCAAGAAACATCAAGTGCTTTCAGGCGCTGCGCACGAAAGCTTCTGATTCAGTTCATTGCTGAGCAAACCGAGACGGCACGGGTACAATAGGCAACTACTGATTCGCTTCCGAGACACCGTCATGTCGCTCGATCCCGCACTGCGCCAACGCATCGATACCCTCCTTCAGACGAACCACGTCGTGCTGTTCATGAAGGGCAGCCCGGATGCGCCGCGTTGCGGATTCTCGGCGAAGGCAAGCTCGATCCTGTCGTCGCTGGTTCCGGAGTACGCGACCGTCGACGTGCTCGAAGACCCGGAGATCCGCGAAGGCATCAAGCTCTACGGCAGCTGGCCGACGATCCCGCAACTGTACGTCGACGGCGAACTCGTCGGCGGCAGCGACATCATCGACGAGATGCTCTCCACCGGCGAGTTGCATGGCGTGCTCGGCCTTCCCGCGCCGGATCGCACGTCGCCGACGTTGCACGTCACCCCTGCCGCACTCGCCGCAATCCGCAATGCGATGGCCGATACGCCGGCCGGCGTGGGCCTGCACCTGTCGGTGGGCGCGGATTTCGAGGCGCAGTTCCAGCTCAAGCCGATCAGCGGGCGCGAGATCGTCGCCGAGGTCGATGGACTGCGCGTGCACATGGATCCGGTCAGCGCCCCGCGCGCGAACGGCATCGTGATCGACTGGATCGAGGACGTGCAGGGCGCCGGACTTTCCGTTCGCAACCCGAACAAGCCCGCCCCGGTGAAATCGATGACGGTGCAGCAACTGCACGACCGCATCATCACCGGCACCATCGACGTGATCGATGTGCGCCCGGCATCGGCTCGCGCGATCGCGCCGTTCCCGCAGCCGCACGAAGTGCTCGACGCGGCGAACCGCGAACGCATCGAAGCGTTGCCGAAGGACGTGCCGCTCGCCTTCATCTGCCACCACGGCAGCTCCAGCCGCCGCGCCGCCGAACACTTCCGAAGCCTCGGCTTCCACGACATCTACAACGTCGAGGGCGGCATCGATGCATGGGCTCGGGAAATCGATCCGAAGGTGCCGCTGTACTGATCGCCCGCGCCGGTCGCTGCGACACCCGCATCGCCATCGCATTGCCGTGCGCAGGCGCTCTGGTTAGAGTCGCACGATGCGGCAACCACGCCGCGACCGGGGCGACACGCCATGGGCATCAACATCTGGGCTGTACTGGCGGCGGCGCTTTCGAGTTTCATGCTCGGCGGCTTGTGGTACGGACCACTGTTCAGGACGGCGTGGTGCCGCGAAGCGGGCGTCGATCCCGACAGCAAGCCGAAACATCCCGCGATGGTCTTCGGCGTGGCATTCCTGCTGAGCCTGCTCGCGGCGTCCGTGTTCGCGATGCTGCTCGCGCACCGGCCGGTCGACGAGGCGGTGAAGACCGGCCTGCTCGTCGGCGTTTGCTGGGTCGCGACGAGTTTCGGCATCAACTATCTGTTCGCCGGACGCAGCCTGAAGCTGTGGATGATCGATGCCGGTTACCACACGCTGCAGTTCGCGCTTTATGGCCTGATCCTCGGGCTTTGGCATTGAACCTGGCACCACTCACCACGCACCACTTTCCAACACAGCAACACGGAGTCCACATGCCCCGCTACTACATCACTCTTCCGGACCCGGCCAAGGCGCGCGGCAGCGATCCATCGCTCGCGTTCACCGCGCACGGCGCCGAAGGCTTCGCCGAGCAGTTGCAGACCGCGCTGACCGGCACCGGCTTGTTCGAACGCTGGCGCGCGAAGCAGGAAGATCCGGATGGCGTCAACGACGCGATGGCCGCGACCGATCCGTCGGCGACCGTCACTGGCAAGCAGAGCGACCTGAAGATCGACCTGGTCGTCAACACCACGCTGCCGGGCGAAGTCCTGCGCCAACGCCTGCGCCTGCTCGCCGGCAGTGGTTGGCAATTGCGCGACGTGACCTGATCCGGCCGGCATTGGATCGAGCAGACGCATCGATGCGAACTCCGGTCCTGGTCTCGTGGAGCGGCGGCAAGGATGCGGCGTGGGCGCTGCATACCCTGCGCGGATCGGGACAGTGGGATGTCGTCGGCCTGCTGACCACGGTCACCGACGAGTACGACCGCGTCGCGATGCACGGCATCCGGCGCGACGTGTTGCATGCACAGGCCGCGGCGACGGGGCTGCCGCTGATCGAGGCGCGGCAGCCGCGCAATGCCGACAATGCGGCTTACGAAAGGACGTTCGCAGCGGCATTGGATACCGCGCGTGCGCGCTGGCCCGGGTTGCACCACATCGCGTTCGGCGACCTGTTCCTCGCCGACGTGCGCGCGTACCGCGATGCGTTGTGCGCGCGGCTGGGCTGGACGGCGGTGTATCCATTGTTCGATTCGGACACGAAGGTGCTTGCAGGCGACATGCTCGCGGGAGGCCTGCGCGCGGTGCTGTGCTGCGTCGATACGCAGCAACTCGATGCGCGCTTCGCGGGCCGCGAATTCGAGTCCGGATTGCTCGCCGATCTTCCGGGAACCGTGGATCGCTGCGGCGAACGCGGCGAATTCCATACCTGCGTGCACGCCGGTCCGATGTTCATGCGACCGCTGGCGTTGCATCCCGGCCAGACCGTGCTGCGCGACGGGCGCTTTGCCTTTACCGATTTGCTGCTGGATAACGCAGCGCAATCGGATCAGGTCGACGCTCAGTAGTGGATCACGGTGCGGATCGACTTGCCTTCGTGCATCAGGTCGAAGGCCTCGTTGATGCGCTCGAGCGGCAGGTTGTGGGTGATGAAAGGTTCGAGCGCGATTTCGCCCCGCATGGCTTGTTCGACCATGCCCGGCAATTGCGTGCGGCCCTTGACGCCGCCGAACGCCGAGCCGCGCCAGATGCGCCCGGTCACGAGCTGGAACGGCCGCGTACGGATCTCCTGGCCCGCGCCCGCGACGCCGATGATCGTGCTCTCGCCCCAACCCTTGTGGCAGCACTCGAGCGCGGCACGCATCACATCGACATTGCCGATGCATTCGAAGCTGTAATCGACGCCGCCGTCGGTCATGTCGACGATGACCTGCTGGATCGGCGCGGCCGCGTCGCGCGGGTTCACGCAATCGGTCGCGCCGAGCTGGCGCGCGAGCTCGAACTTCGAAGGATTCGTGTCGATCGCGATGATGCGCCCGGCCTTGGCCATCACCGCGCCCTGGATCACCGCCAGGCCAATGCCGCCGATGCCGAACACCGCGACGCTCGCGCCGGGCTCGACCTTCGCGGTATTGAGCACGGCGCCGATGCCGGTGGTGACGCCGCAACCGAGCAGGCAGACTTTTTCGAGCGGCGCATTCTTGTCGATCACCGCCAGCGAGATTTCCGGCACCACCGTGTATTCGCTGAACGTGCTGGTGCCCATGTAGTGATGGATGGGCTTGCCGTTCTGGGAGAAGCGCGAGGTCCCGTCGGGCATCTGCCCGCGGCCCTGGGTCGCGCGCACGGCCTGGCAGAGGTTGGTCTTGCCGGACTTGCAGAATTTGCACTGCCGGCATTCGGCCGTGTACAGCGGGATCACATGGTCGCCGACTTTCACGCTCGTCACGTCCGCGCCGACCTCGACCACGACGCCACCGCCTTCGTGGCCGAGCACGGCAGGGAACAATCCTTCGGGATCGTCGCCGCTCAGCGTAAACGCATCGGTGTGGCAGACGCCGGTGGCCTTGATCCGCACCAGCACCTCGCCAGCGCGCGGGCCCTCGACATCGATTTCCTCGATCGACAGCGGCTTGCCCGCTTCCCACGCGACGGCTGCACGGCTTTTCATCGGTGTCTCCTGTGCCTCGTGAGGGGAAGCATGCAGCGTCGCAAGAGATCAATGCAACGTGGCGGCGGCCCCGCAGCATTTCTTGTATTTCTTCCCGCTGCCGCATGGGCACGGGTCGTTGCGACCCGGCAAGGCGTCGCGAAGGATCGGCGTCCGCGATGTGAGCTGTTCGAGGCGATGCATGTTGAGGTCGTGCAGCAGGTGCGGGATACCGCCGATCAGGTCGAGGCGTTCGCTGGCAGTGAGCGGATCGCCCGCAGTTTCTCCCTCCGGCGCCGGCCATTCGCCCACCGTCAGCGCTTCCATTCCGATCAACGCTTCCTCGATCCATTGTTGCGCCGCGCAGGATGCTTCCCACGCATCGGCGCGCAGTTCGACGCCATCGAGGAACCCTGACGCCCATTCGATGCCGTAGTCGTCGGCGGCGTCCGGCTCGGCATCGTCGCGCTCAGGCAATGCGATCAATGGCGTATCGCGGTCGCGCATGCGTTCGGGATCGATCGCGACGCGACGCGCGATGTCGTTCCACAAGCCCATCAGCAAACGGTGTACGTGTTCGACTTCCGCGGGCGATTCCCAACGCGGCGGGCGCCCTCCCCACACGAGCGGCAACCATTCCTCGAGTGGCACAAGTTCCGTTCCGACCACCAGCGCCGACAGGAATCCATCGAGCATTTCGAGCGACATGCCCTTGAACGGCACCGCGCGCAGCTCGAGCAACGCGTCGAGCTCGTCGAGGTCGGCGTCGGGGATTGAAGCCATGTCCGGCGGACGCAGTTCCATGTCAGTAGGCGAACTCGCGGAACACCGGATCGACCGAACCTTTCCACGCGCCATGGAACAGTTCGAGCTTGCGATCAGCGGGCGTCTGTCCCGCGGCGACGAACTCGAGCATCGGTTCGAGATAGATGGTCTCGTCGGCGCCGTTGCGGTTCTTGCGCGCGCGGCGCTGCAAGCCGTGGCCGGCGATCTTGAGCGCATCGCGCGCAAGGTCGAGCATCGTGCCGTTGCGGAACGGCAACGCGAATCCATGGCGCGCGACGCCGTCGCGCAATGCGTTGCGCTCGACCATCGTGAAGTCCTTGACCAGGTCCCAGGCCGCATCGAGCGCGGTGTCGTCGTAAAGCAGCCCGACCCAGAACGCTGGCAACGCGCACAGGCGATTCCACGGGCCGCCGTCGGCGCCGCGCATCTCGAGGTATTTCTTCAACCGCACCTCGGGGAATGCGGTGGTCATGTGGTCGGCCCAGTCGGCCATGCGCGGCTTCTCGCCGGGCAACGCGGGCAGTTTCCCGGCGAGGAAATCGCGGAAGCTCTGGCCGGACGCGTCGATGTATTCGCCGTCGCGATAGACGAAATACATCGGCACGTCGAGCAGGTAATCGGTGTAGCGCTCGTAGCCGAAGCCGTCGGCGAACACGAAGTCGAGCATGCCGGTGCGGTCCGGATCGGTGTCGGTCCAGATGTGCGAGCGGTAACTCTTGAAACCGTTCGGCTTGCCCTCGGTGAACGGCGAATCGGCGAACAGCGCGGTCGCGACCGGCTGCAGTGCGAGCGACACGCGGAATTTCTTCACCATGTCGATTTCGTCGGCGACATCGAGGTTCACCTGCACCGTGCAGGTGCGCGTCATCATGTCGAGGCCGAGCTTGCCGACCTTCGGCATGTAGTCGCGCATGATCTTGTAGCGGCCCTTGGGCATCCACGGCATGTCCTCGCGTCGCCATTTCGGCTGGAAGCCCATGCCGAGGAAACCGAGTTGCAGCTCGCTCGCGACCGCCTGCACTTCGTCGAGATGGGTGCTGGTTTCGCAGCACGTCCCGTGGATGGTCTCGAGTTGCGCGCCGGAGAGTTCGAGCTGGCCCGCGGGTTCGAGCGTCACCGACGCGCCGCCCTTGAGCAGCGCGATCAGGTTCCCGTGTTCCTCGACCGGCTGCCAGCCGAAGCGCGTGAGTCCCTGCAGCATCGCGCGGATGCCGCGTTCGCCATCCCACGGCGGCGGGCGCAGGTCGTCGAGTCGGAAACCGAACTTCTCGTGTTCGGTGCCGATCCGCCATTGTTCCTTCGTCCTGCCGCCCGACGCGAGGTAATCCACCAGCGCGTGGCGGTCCTCGATCGGTGCATCCTTGACATTGCTCGGACCCGACACGTTTGTTCTCCCTGCATGTTCCATGCGATGCCGGCGTGCGCCGTGGGCGGCCTGCCCTACAATCGCGAAGCCCGCAGTGTACTGCCAGCCGCGACCCGGACAATGTGAAACGCTTCGTCCCACCGCCAGCACGAATGCGCATCGCATCGCTGCTGGGCGTGCTGTTGTTTGCGTGCGCGAACGCGTCGCCGCGCGATGGCGTGCTCGATCGCGGCAACGGACCCGAGCCTTCGACGCTGGACGCGCACCGCTGCCAGGAAGTCGCTTGCGGCAACGTATTGCGCGACCTGTACGAGGGATTGGTCGCCGAAGGCGCCGACGGCAAACCCATCCCGGGGACCGCCGAGCGCTGGGATGTGTCCGCCGACGGATTGACCTGGACATTCCATCTGCGCGACGCGCTGCATTGGTCGAACGGCGAAGCCCTCGACGCGCCGCAGATCGTCGCGAGCTTCCAGCGCGCGTTCGCTCCGGTCACGACCGCGCCGTTCGCCGAACAATTCGGTGCATTGCGCAATGCCGACCTCGTGCAGCAAGGCAAGCTGCCGCCGACCGCGCTGGGCGTCGAAGCGTTGGACGCGCGCACCGTGGCGTTCCATCTCGTGCGTCCGGCGCCATTGCAGCGGCTGTTGCTGCTGCCGATCGCCTATCCGGTGTACCTGCCCGCGGTGCAGAAGTTCGGCGCGCAGCACACGCGCCCCGGAAACCTCGTGAGCAATGGTGCGTATCGTTTGCGCGCATGGTTGCCGCAGGCGGCGATCACGCTCGAAC
>Ga0157375_10003235_pt1 | contig 14136 bp, 9 predicted proteins | sample M35metaG_FD_115311 | JGI IMG/M metagenome (GOLD analysis project Ga0157375, IMG submission 115311) | Miscanthus rhizosphere microbial communities from Kellogg Biological Station, Michigan, USA - M3-5 metaG | ecosystem: Host-associated > Plants > Roots > Rhizosphere > Soil | place: USA: Michigan...
AGTCCGCTGAGTAAGGGACTATTTCACCGCGTCATTGCGATGAGCGGTGCGTCGTTCGCGCCGCTGCAGACGTCAGCGCAGGGTGGCTTCGGGATGAGCATTCAGTCGCTCACGATGGCTGAGACCACCGGCAGCGCGTTCGTCTCCAAACTGGGTGTGAAGAGCATCGCGGAAGCTCGCAAGCTCAGTGCGGACGCCGTCCAGGCGGCAACCGGCGGCGGCCTGACGTTCCGGCCGGTGGCCGACGGCTACGTCGTCTCGAACGATCTGTTCACCCTGTTCGAGCAGGGCAAGTTCAACGACACACCGGTGCTGCTCGGACACACTTCCGATGAAACCAGTGCATTCGGAGGCGCCAGTTCGGTCACACCCGCCGCCTTCGAGAAGCAGATCACAGAGCAGTTCGGTGCTCAGGCGGAGGCCATCTTGAAGGCCTACCCGCATACGACCGATGCCGAGGCCGTCAAGGCCGCCAGGCACGTGCGCAATGACACGTCGTTCGGCTGGAACATGTGGACGTGGGCGCGGGAGGAGTCGAAGCAGGGCAAAGGCAAGGTGTTCAGCTACTACTACAACAACCATGGCCCGCAAGCCGAAGGCTCAGGCCATGGCAGCGACGTGCCGTTTGCCTTTCAGACGTTGGCGGGACGGCGGACACCGAGTCCTCAGGATCTGGCGTTGTCGGACATGATCAGTTCGTACTATGTGAACTTCGCCATGACCGGCGATCCCAATGGCAAAGGGTTGCCGCCGTGGCCGGCCTTCACCGACCAGAACCAGCAGGTCATGGTGTTCGACGCGTCGCCGAGCGCCCGGACCTACCCGATCCTGGAGAACGTGAGAGTGCTGGACACGTACTTCGAACGAATTCGAAAGCAGAAGTAGCCACGGTCGGTCTGTGGTTACTTGGTCGATCCCGGGCCAGCATTGCGTAATCCCCCGCAATGTACAGGCATGTCGCCGGCGGGCTCCGTGCGAACCAGATAAATCGCAAAGTCCTGCGAACGTGGTTGCAGACGCGCCGCACCGTCTACCGACGCTTCTTCTCTGCTGACAATTCTCATCATGTTCTCATCACGCTCTCATCTCGGATGTTTCAGGAGTCCTAGACTCCCCTATGTCTGCGACAGATGCAGAAATAAACACATTGGAGAAACGAAATGTCAGAGAAGAGTGCTACCACTTACACCGTCCTGCACCTCCGCTTCAAGTTGCGGGTACCGCCACAGGTCTTGCTTGCCCACAGCCGAGAGGCCGCTACCATCATTGCCGCGGCCGAAGGTCTGATCTGGAAGATATGGGTCTTGCAGGAGGAGGAGTTTGAGATGGGAGGTATCTATCTATTTGCGAACCGTGAAAGTGCCGAGGCTTACCTGAACCACCCGGTAATCCAGGCCGTGTGCAGAAATCCTGCTGTCATATCCACCCAGTCCCAGCTATGGAACGTAGAGAGTTCCCTCTCGTCGATCACTCGGGCTCCTCTCCCCGATATTCGCGTGCAATATTCAAGGCCAGACGCCATGGTGGCAGGGGGCAGTAATGAATCAAAATACTAAGCCCATCAGGGAAGACATGCAGGAGAGAATCGAACAGTTCGCCGCTCAGGTGGTAACCGATCTTGCAGCCACCATGGCAGGTGTTATGACCAACCTTGGGCACAAGCTCGGCCTTTACCGGGCCATGGCAGAGAGTGGTCCCCTCACATCGGATGAACTGGCACGCCGCACCGAAACCAATGAGCGCTCTGTACGAGAGTGGCTTAACGGGCAGGTTGCCGGGGGATATTTGGAGTACGACACGAACACCAGGCAGTACTTACTGCCGCCTGAACACGTTTTTGTATTGGCGAATCCGGATAGTCCGGCCTTTCTTACGCCGGCGTTCGACGTAGCGGCTTCGTTGTGGCAGGACGAAGACCAGATCCTCGCCGCGTTCCGCTCTGGCAAGGGAGTGGGCTGGCACGAACACGATTGCCGGCTGTTCACCGCAACGGAGGCCTTTTTTCGCAACGGATACAGGGCGCACCTGACTCAAACCTGGATTCCATCTCTCAGCGGTGTCCAGGAGCAGTTGACCAAAGGCGGGCAAGTAGCCGACCTCGGCTGCGGGCACGGCGCCTCGGTCATCCTCATGGCGCAGGCATTTCCGAAATCAAAGTTCGTGGGAATTGACTACCATGAATCTTCAATTCTCGTGGCGCGGGAACGAGCGAAGCAGGCCGGAGTGGCTGATCAGATTCGGTTTGAGGTGGCAACCCCGCGGGCGCTTGCGAGTAGTGAGGAGAAATTCGACCTGGTCTGTTTCATGGATTCACTCCACGACATGGGTGATCCACTGGAAGCTGTCTGGGCTTCCCGGGAGGCAATGGCTCCGTACGGCGCACTAATGCTGGTGGAACCGTTCGCAAAGGACCGGTCTGAGGAAAATGTCGGCCCTGTAGCAAGGATGTACTACTCGGCTTCCGCTGGTTTATGTACCCAGAACGCACTATCGCAAGGAGGACGCTATTCACTGGGAGCCCAGGCTGGCGCTGCTCAGTTGCTTGCAATCCTCAACGAGGCGGGGTTCCGGAGCGCGAGGGTGGCCAAGGAAACTCCGTTCAACCTGATTCTTGAAGCTCACCCTTGAACCACCATTCAGATCCGTGCGGGGAGCGCGATTTCACGTTGTTGGCCGATATCGGTAGCCCACTCCCCGCACTGTCTCCAGCACGCTCCGGTGCGCTCCCAGCTTCTGTCTCACGGAGCGCACCACCGTCTCAACCACGTTGCTGGTTGACGCTTCCTTTCCATATCCCCAGACCGCCTCCACCAGTTCGTAGCGAGCCACAACTCTGCTCGGCCTGGCCACAAGATACGCGAAGACCCCGAACTCAAGCGGGGTCAGGCCAACTCGGCTTCCGCTTACGACTAACTCACGCGCTTGCTCATCCAGCAATGGCGAGTAAAACCCAGCCTCTTCTGTGGCCGTGCCGGTTTCCTGGGCAAGCAGGTTCCCAAGCCATCCATCTACCGAATCCAATCCCATGTCGAGACGAAATGTGTGTTGCTTGACTCCGTCGAGGACCGGGCGGCCTTCGTCCACCAGCTGGAGACCCAATTGCTCGAAGGAGCGGCGATATGGCTCGGCTTCACGGTAGCAGGTATAGACCCAGCGCAGGCGCGGACGCAGTTCCAAATAGGTGCGTTTGATGTCGAGCCAGCAGGCCGCCTGGCCGGATGACGGCCCTTCTCCGGTGTCGCGATCCAACGTACGCCTCACCCACAGAGTGGCGGCTTTATCGTCTGAGCGCGGTAAATCCCTGGACCAGCTTGCCGCAAGCGGGTCTCTCCCAATCACGTTTTTGTGAACCTTCGATGCCACAATTGCCAGGTAGAAGCCTTGCAGTCCGCCGTGTTCATCCCGCACGACAAAAAACGAGTCTGGATGATAGTGCCACCATTGCTCCAGCGCTTGACGCGACTGTGGGCCATCGAAGTTGTGAAAAATCGCTGAAATTGATGGCCCGTCGGCGGCGCGGGCTGGTTCGACGGAGACCGGGCTTTCAGTCGTGGGGAAAAAACCTTCGCGTAGGTTCTCGTTTTCAAGCAGGTAGAGTACGTCCGCCGTGCAGCGCCAGAGGTCGGATCGCGGTGACTGCTTGTACTGATCACGCACGACCTGCGAAGCTGCGCGCCGGTACGCCTGGAATCGGGCCGGATCACGGGACTTGAGAGCAGCCGCCACCGGCCCGCGAACGGCGTCATGCACCACCAATCCATGAGGACCTGCGCTGACAAATGGCAGCGCACGCAGCCGATCCAGTGCCTCATCAGGCGGCATATGCGGCAGCATGGCCACCAGTAGCGGCGCATTGGCTGTTCGGACCAGGCAAGCGGCCTGTACAACCTGTATGGTTCCCGAATCGGCATCCTCTAGAAAGAGCGCAGCCATATGCTCCAGTACCTGATGCCGCGTAGACGCGGCCCCCCGCACCTGCCCTCCCCCAGAGTAGAGCGCCAATCCCAGGGAGAGTGCCAACGGATGCCCGTGCGCAACCCGATTCAACTCCCGAGCGCTTTCCTCCGGCACGCCCTCCGAGGTCAGATACTCTAGAGCCACTTCCGGAGAAAATGTTTCCAGGACCAGAGAATCAAATAAGCCTCTCCACTCCGGGGCAATACGCCACGCTGGCCGGGGTGGCTCGCGACTGGACAGGATTGTGCGCACACTTTCGCCGAGCGAGGGCAAAAAAACTTGCCTTAGCCAGGAGTCAAGCAGACGGAAAGATTCGTAACTGTCGAGCACCAGGAGAATTCGGGTGGCCCTGTCCGACAGACTGGTCGCCACGGCCGCGGCATCTTCGGACTCCGCGGCACCGATTTCCCTACAGATCGCTCGACACAAAGCCGCGGGGGAAGGCTCGCACCAGCGGCCGTCCACCCGCACAGCGAAAACGCCCTTTCCGCCGATACGTGCCGCCAGCGCATTCAGCAGGTGAGTTTTTCCTATACCCGGGATGCCCTGAATGTGCATCACAAGGGGTTCATCTCCTAAGGCAAAAACCTCCATGCGCTGGAGCTCCGCACGGCGGCCAGCCAGTGCTTCAACCGCACGCCGTTCCAATCTGTCTCCCAGGGGCATGCTCACAGTTTACCCTTCGTGTTCAAAAACTCCATCCGATCGACGTGGTCGATCGGCGCAGTCGTTCGAAATGTGTATCAAAAAAATCGAGCGCAGCTTTGCTGGACCGGGTGATTGTCTTCCGCACGTCCTGTGTGGACCCACGCAGGTTCTGAATCAAACGGAGGCCTCGCAGCGACTAAGGGTTGTAAGTCACTGAAGCCGTCGTGGTACCAGCAGGAAAACTTACATCGCGGCCGAACACTGGCACCGCACTGCCGTTAGCTGTCGCCGATTGAATGCTGGAGCCGAAACGACACGGGAAAACGAAGCGGACGTGCGCAGGCGGCGCTTGAGTGATACGGATTTCGATGCGGTGCGCGCCATTGACGCGGGTCAGTCGATAACCGAACGGCGTGCCGAAGACAGTGGGAGCGGAGCCGACTTCAATCGACTCACCATCGCCAATCCAATGCGGCATCACTCCCGGGGCCAGGTAAAGCTGCGCATCTCGATCTTCGTCCACTTCAAAAAAAAGGATGTCACGAAGCAACATCATAAACTCGGCACTGGCCCAACCGTGCGGGATGTCGCCCATGTACCAGGATTGGTTCGGAAACTCGCCGAAGTCTTTGGCGATGGGATAGCAATGCTGCTCATTCCAGGCGCCGAGCACAACTTGCCAGGGCGTCGGCGAATTGTCGCGGCTGACGGTCGCAAAGGCGGCGTTCCCGACGATCCAGCGCAGGCATAGGTCCATGCGCTCCACATCGCCAATGAGCAAAAACGCGTGAGCCAGTTGCAGAGTCAAATACGGACCATAGCAATTCCACGCAGTGTCATGGCGGAAGCCGCCATCCATAAAGTGGCCCCAGATGGTGTCCAAGGTGAAACGGACCGCCTCGTCAATATCGGCGCCGAGTTTTGCGCCGTCGTAGAGACGGCAGGGATGGAAGTAACAGAGAGCACCTATGATCGTGGAGTCGAGCCGTCCAACGTCGGCGGGGCCGGTGGGAATAAATGTTTCCCAATTGCCGCGTCGCTGCTGTTCGCCCAGGACCCACCGAATGGAGTTTGCGGTAGCGTTACGAAGCGAATCGTAGGCGTGCCATATTTCATCCGCCTCGCCGGCGCCGATGCGTTGAGCCAACTGGGCCGCTTCCCACAAACCGGCCAGACCCCAGAAGTCGTCCCAGTAGTGGGGTTTGTCTTTGTCTCCGATATGCTCAGCGCTCCACCCGCTGTACAGCAATCCGAATGCAGTGCGATTGTCGCGAATCCAGCGTGCGCCCTCGATGATATATGGACTGAACAGGCCGCGCCCGAAGTTGGCTCCGGCTCCTAGTATTCGATCCAGGCGGCCGAAAGCCCAAAGCGCTTCCCCATTGCTGTCCCATTCCCGATCGTCTTTTTCGTGTTTGCCGCCGAAAAAGCCGCGCACCGACACATCTTCGATGCGCTCAAATCCGAAATTGAAGACCGCCGGATGCCAGTAGCCCAATTGACGTCGTGAGAGATTTTGGTCGCCGACCAGTGCGGCGGCGATCGACTCAACCGACGAGTCGCGAATCCAGAATTCATCATAGATTGTCGGGCCCGGGTGAATCTGTCCGTTGTCGCTCAAGATCAGCAGATTTGCACGACAGATGCGGAACAGGTTCCAGAGATGTTGAACTTGCGATGGCAATGTCGCTTGCAGTCCGTCGCTGTCCAGTTTATTGATCCACCAAGTCCGGTTCCCGGCTTCAAGAGCCTGTGCGTCCGCACTACGTAACTGGTCGATATCGCCAGAACCGCGGAAATCGTCCACCGGCAGTCGCACATCAAGCGCAAACTCCGGATTCTCCGGTGTCAGGTTCAAAGGCCAGGCAAAAGCGCCGCTGCATAAACCTGCAATGTTATCGACTGCGACCTCCCAGCCATTGAGCGCACCCGCAGCCAATAGATTGCGATAAGGGCTTTGCTCGATATAGAAGTCCGGATCGCTAGACGTGCCGTTGCCGTACGTGCCAAACAAGGCGGGCGGTCGATCAAACACTGGACCATTGCTTGAGTTGATCAGTACTCGCTGTTCGGCGGGCAAGTATTGAAGAAAGGTCAGCCGCCTGTCATAAATGAAACGACCCGCCCTATCGTGCCGCTGGAAACCCGTTGGCCCTGCCGGAGACACCGCGACACAAAACCAGACAGAAGCCGGTGCGGCGCCCTGTAGCCGAACCTTGAAGCGCGCCAGGACGACGCTCTTTTGATCAGGGCCCACTGTCGTGGCCAGGGCTTTCTGTTCGATGTCGACGCCAAAACGGGACTGCCATGTCGTAAGGACCACCGGTAAATAGTCGTTCTCCATGCGCTGCCGTAGCGAACCGCCGTTCCCCGGAGTCGAGAACTGAGGACAGTCGATCTGCTTTGCGGCAGGATCAAATAGGAAAAAGCTTTGAGCATACTCATCGTACACGGGCTCGATTTCGCCGGCCTGGCCGATGAGGCATTCTTGCGAGGCGTCTTTCACTCCGATCATGTTCCAGTAGCGATACGCAGCGTTTGAAGCGAATGCTCCTTCGCGAGTGTCAAACAAGCCTTGATCGAAGGCATCTGTCCATCGCCGAAAGTATTGTTGAACCCACCACGGCAACGGTAAGGGGCGTCCGCGGGCCTGAATACGCCACATAACTTCATAGAACATCCATTCGTGGGTCTGCGGCACGATAAGCCTCCTTTGATAAATGGTCGTTTAGGGAAGTCCGATGCCAACGCAAGCAGCTGAAGCTAATCGCTGCAGCTGTTCCTCGCACAGTATGCCGCCTGAGGGAGTCCGTGATTCATGCACGCTCGAAGTGCGACCAGCCCGTTATATCCAAAAACTCGACTTGTTGAGATCTGTTTTCGGGTTAGTCGCGTCACTTTTTCAGGAAAGTTATGGGAGGGGAGTTCCGCGAAGTCGTTCGTGATGCAAAACTGGTCGCCACCGAGAGGTTCGACGATGCCTGGTACGCCGGCGAAGCAGTCGACACCACTCTCTTCCTGGAGAAGGAGAAGTGACGCAAATCAAACTCACGGTGCGCTACGAATCGAAGGAAGCTCGCGACACGGCAAGCCGCTCCGGAATGGAATGCGGAATGGCCGCAGGCTATAACCGACTTGAGGAAATGCTGGCCTCGGTCGCCACTTCGGGAACGTGATACCGTGGCGGCGTTATGGCCGTGCGCCGACTTTACCTTTCCTGATCCTGGGTCAATTCACTGGTCTGCGCACCTTTTCCGGCCGCGAAAAAAGCATGGCGCGCCGGAGCGCTGCTATCCACTCGTCGTGTCCCCAGTTCGCCGATCCGAGAGAACACCGCCAGGGCACGCCCGAAATCCGATCACCAGAACCCTTCAAATGGTGATTGTGGTGCTATCAAACTTTGTAAGGGAAAATCGCGCGGTCTGTTCGTTAAAACAGTTGCGGTCTTCCGTCAGGTAGCGGATGGCCAGTTCCTCACCCAGCTTCAGGGACTCCGACGCGTCAGACCTCCAGTGAATCCCCGCAAAATTACGGCCCATCGCGACGTTTGAGGCGAGCTTGTTCAGTTCGCCGCCTACCGTGAGCACAGGACCTGTGTAGGGAACCAGGCGAGTTCCGTCCGGTGCCACTTCCACAGGATTTGGGATCACGAACGATTCCTCGAAGAAGGCCTTGAGAATCGTCACGCATGCACCCGCAACGGTGGCATGACCGGCGCCGTAAGAAGGATGCAGGGGCGACCCTTCGGGAAACGCCTGAGGGAGCAGGTACGCGCCGTGTCTGCGGTACACCTCCTCCAAAACCACTGAATTGAGAATGTCGCTGTGGATCGGATATTGACGCGCCTGAGTGACGTGGTTATGAATGCGGCCACCCAGTACTTCCGGGCGCATGCGTCGATGCACGAACCATTTCTGATACCACACCGCCTTCAACGCTTCTTTGGCTACCGCGCACAGCGCACTGGCTATATAAGGAGAGCCGAGAGTCCCGAACCCGATCTGTGTTCGGGATGTCGTGTAGGGATTTCCGGCATCGAATGGCGCGCCCAGTCGGAACAACGCGGGGAATGACTCGCAGCGAGACGATCCTGGAGTGGGCCTTCACGCTACTCAGGAAGTCGCGGACGGTGGGGAAACTGGCAAAGAAACGTTGATCCCGACAAGACCGAGAAACGGGTCCAGTCGGGTTTTGCGAGTCACTCTGCCGCTACAGCCTTACTGAACAACAAACCATCCATCGACTGCGCTGCGTGTGGCCGCCGAGCCGTCAGCAACTGCGAGTAACATCCGCCGTGATGCTCGGGCGGCTGTGACCCACTGGGTGTGCGACATAGATCAGGTCGCGTGCCTGGACGACTACCATCGATCAAAGTAGAAAGGATAAGCGGTTCAAAGCACGGCCGCGAATTGCTCTTACTTTCGGATCAACACTGCCGGCGATTGTTCCATCGCGAGAATCTTCTGGAAGAAGCTACGCACGGCGCCGTATTGCTCCACCGGCAGCAGGGACCGCCGGATGGTCATCGATCGCGTAAACACGAGATATCCGTCCTCGAGCCTGTGAGATGCGGCGTAACTGCCGAAAGATTCCTCCAGTTTAAGCGCGTCGGGCACTTCGTCCACCTGGAAACCGTCAGGCACCTTGACGCGAACCGACTCGCTATACGCGCCTGAATCGAGAAGCACGGGATGCTTGCGGGTCGCGTCTGTGAGGAACAGCGACTCCCTGCGGGAAACGATTGCCGGCTTGAAAATGAGCAATCGGTTTTGCATCAGTTGGCCGTATGTTTCGGCGGAGAACTCTGCCTGAAGCGTGAACGGAGCGCCAGCGCTTTCGTCAACTTCCACTTTGGCGACCTTCGCGCCGCTGGCGCCGCGAACGATCCACTGCTCGATTCGCTTGTTGTGGTCGGAACGCGTCCCGGCATTGAGTTCCCGCCGGGCGTTGACCGCGGCTTCGCCGTTGTACTGTTCGCGAACCTTTGCAGAAAGCGCACCGGTGGGCCCGAGGACAGCTTCCACCGTCCTCTGCAGCCAGTTCGACTCGGGGGGCGCCATCGGCATTCGAGTGAGACTCCCCCGGTCACCGGCGACGATGAGCGCAAGACTTCCCTGCTCATGATCCGGCAGTTGTCCCAATGGGGTATCGGGATCGGTCGGATCGAAGAGCAGCAGCGGCCCCAGGGTGGGATGGTTAACAGTGCTCAACAGACGCACGTCCTGATTGAACGGAATTGCGATAATGGCATGGTTGAATTGCTGCGGAGACGGCCATTCCTCGTGGACATAGTCCGGATCGCCGGAATAGATGGCGACTGGATATGCAGTGATGCCGATTGCCCTCAGCATTGCCCGCATAAGGTTCGCTTTGTCTTTGCAATCGCCGTAGGCATTACTGAGAACGTCTGCCGAGCTGTGCGGCCGGTATCCGCCTCCACGGCCGATGCCAGTCTGAATCGAAATGTACTGGATGTTTTGAACGAATTTGCCGATTGCGGCGATCCGATCGAAGTCCGTAACCGCGGTCGCAGTTAAAGCCTTGGCTTTGGCCGTCAGTGTGTCGCTCATGACAACCTGGGGATCGTTTAACTCGGTGAGCCACTTCGACACGTCCTGCCAGCTTGCGAAGCCGCGGGATGCCAACCCTTTCGCATCGGCGGGAGGAAAGGCGCTCACCGCCAGGCGGGCTGCGAGACTCGTGAGTTCCGGGCTGGCAGGTTCGTCATCGATTGTCGCAAGGTTGCGAAGTTCCCAGGTGTATAGGGATCCATTCACCGTCGGCTTGACATCGCTGTGGTTGAAGGTCACGCTGTCCACACGCCAACCTCGCGGAACAGTCAGGCTGAACCGCGAAACGAGCACGGGAAGGCGTCGCTGAAACCCGAACTCAAACTGAGTAAATACAGCGCGATCCTCGCTTGTCGATTCGTAACCGAACACGGAGCCCACGTCCGCCACATCTTCGGCGCTGATCCGCTTCATCCGAACTTCGTTGTAGGCATCGTTATTGACCAATGCGATATCGACGGTATCGCCCTTGTCGAACTGGCGGACAGCGCCGGCCTGCGGAATCAGCCATCCGCGCAAGTCAGAAATTTTTCCAGAGTCGGTGCGGTAGACATCGCCGCCTGCAGCAGCATACCGGCCGGCTCGCGTGAGGATTCGCACGGCCGAAGCAGTCGTTGTGACGATCCGTCCGTCCTCTTCGATCGTGACTCGCTGTTCGTTTTGCAAAACGACCGCTGGAACGCTGCGGTCGAGTTGCAGGGTCGGCAATTGAGCCGCCTGTCGAAGCCATGCCGGTGGGTCCGCGGCGTGGGCAATCCCGGCGGTGACAGCGATGAGCAGAAAGGTGAAGAAGCCGCATCCCAGAGCTTTTGTCCCACGCCGGCCGGGGAGCTGGTTTTTCTTTGTGTTCTCGTCAGGGTGTCTCATTGGTTATTGTCCCGCGCTGGTTTTCAGCGTCAACACGTGTGCATCACGTTGATGAAGAGCATCGAAGGCTTCCTTAATGCCTGTGTAAGTCTCAACCGGAAAGACGAGCCTTCCATTAAGGCCGAAAGCCATTTGGCGCTGGTATCTCAGAGTCTGTTTTTCACCGTCACGGGCTAGTTGCATCGTGACATCATGCGTCGCCACATCCGCTATTTTTGCCTTGCCGGGCGAGTCGCCGTTCTCGATCTCGAACGAGGGAGGCAACTCGATCGACAGGTCGTCGTTCTCCGACCACGGATAATGAAAGTAGATCGCGTAGGTTCGCGTGGCGCTCGGGAACATCGGGCCCTTGCCATGAAAAAAGTTCGGCTCAAAGAACAGCCTCGAGCCCGTGCGTTGGCCGTACTGAGGAACCCGGACATGATAATGAATGGTGAGCGGCTTGTCGGAGTCTTTGACGTTCTCCAGCTTCACGGCGGAGACCTCCGCGGTGCTCAAGCGGTCTTTTACTTCACTTGCAATTTGTTCCGCCTGTTCTTCCGGAGTAAGGTCGTCGAGGAATTCCTTCCAGTCGACATTGATATGGCCGGAATAGATGATGTCGACGTCACCCTCCAGCGTCCCATCAGCTGATAGTTTGAGCCGTGCGTTTCGTTTTTGAGTCGTCCGGCTCGGCGCCGAAAGGGGAGTTGTCACCCACGCAGGGTTTGCGCGATCAGGAACCAGCGCAAAAACGCCTTCTTCCCTCCAGTCGAGCATGCCAAAGGTCGCATAGCGGTTAGCGGGATCGAACAGACGCCAGGAGTCTCCGACCTTCACCGCGACATCGTAACGGCTCAGGAAATAGCGATTCGCCATCTTGGGATCGAAGAAAATGTCGTTACGATCGGGAAGGCGGCTTATGCGGACGTCGAAGCCAACCGCGATCGCCATCGCACCAAAAAGCAGATCGATGTCGTATGGCGTGCCCAGGCCGCGCTTAAGAGTATCGGCGGGGAATCTGTTCTGTTTCAGCTTCGCCAGATCTTCAAGAGAATAGTCCGAGGCGTCGTCGAAGGGATTGGTGATCTTAGCGCGGCAAAAGTCAAACAACCTCCGAAGTTTTTCCTCAGGTGTCGTCGCATCCCCAACCGCAGCGAGAGCTGCCTTCTTGACGTCATCGTTGGATTGGAATTCCATCCGGTCGATTTCATACAGCAACTTGCCAAGGTCGTTCCAATACTCGGGAGACTTTCCGGTGGAGGCAAAGCTGACGAGCACCCACGGCCGGACCTCGGCTTCGGGAGGCATTCGCGGTTCTTCGCGGAACGCTGGCACGTTTGTTAGAGAAAAGCTGGAATAGCCGCCTTTCTCGGCGATTGGAGTGACGTGCATATGGAATGTTTGATACGCCATGCGGCCATAAGGCTTGATGAAGTAGCTCACCGACCACGACGGAATCTCACGTTGAAAGTCCAGGCGCAGGTATTGAGGGGACAGCGAGCGCTCCTGCTTCCATTGGTATTCGACAATGGCTCCGGGCTCGACGCCCGGCATGACAAAAGACTTCGATTGATACTTCGCCTTGCCTTGCTTGATCAGTGCCCGCTCGAGAATCGCATCTTTCTTCAGATCCAGGATGCTGCCGTCGGCTTTGATCGTTCGAGCGAAGATGTCGGTGATCTTGTCTTTGCCGAAATGGGTAAGGTCGACACGGCTTTGCGACTCCACACCCCGCGCGGTGAAGACCTTGACGCGCAGATAGTGCCTGAAAATCGTCTTGTCGGGTTGGCTGTCATCCATCCAGATGTTCCAGAAGATCGCCTCGGCGTCGGCGTCTTTGTCGACCATCGGTATCTTGAGAGCTAGCTCCTGGGGATTGATGGGACGCCAGTTGATCTGGCCATAGACGGGTATAGCGGCCAGCATCGCGGCAAAAAGAGAGAAGAGGACTCTCGACGGTTTGAACATTTCGTTCTCCCGGCAGGTTACATTCGGCCACTTAGCAATGTCTGACAGTCTCTGTCATGGAGATCGACTCCCAGCCAGCAAGTGCACGCAGCCCTAAAGCAGGTTGAAGACCGTGGCAGCAGGCATGGAGGGTGGAGCCAAGCGGTAGTGGGAACTATTTGGTGAGCCGGCGTGACGACGCGCTTCTTCGCTGGGGCGATTGCGTAACACAATCGTTGCAAGTGACAGATTCACAAGAATTGCCTGCGACTCGAAGCGGAAAGGACTTCCTCCGCTACCGGAAACTCTTCCTTTGGCCGTTTGCATAGAGTAAGTCTTCGCTTACCCCACGTTTTCCGCACTCCCCCGCGAACGCCATTGGGTCATTGGCTAACTCTTTTTGGAGTCACCTATCCAAAAGGAGTTACTTTGACGGGTGAGCGGTTCATGAAAATCTCGATGGCGACACGGTTCCAGCGCAACGAGGTCGAGAGCAGGCGTCTCCGGCAGTTCGGCGTGCCGCGTTCCAAAACTGCTTCTGCCATCCGAGGTCGGCGGTAAACAGGGTCGCGGCAATGACAACGATCGAGGACGGCGTCATCGATGGCCGCGCTTTTTATCGATTCCAGGCGCAACCTCAACAGTTAGAGAAATCGACGATGTTTGAAACTGTCTGGATCGACCGAGACACGTTCCAGTTTTCGACGGTTGCATGATATACGGTTGGTCATCGACAACCGGTCCATTCGTTGTTTGCAAACACGGGGATCTCTTACTCGATCATGGAGATTAACAGCATGCGAAAACATTATCTCTCGCTTCTCTCACTGCTCGTTGCGGCCTGCATCTTGCTCGGCGGACGTGCCGTGCTTAAGGCTCAGCAAGCAAGTTCTTCGGCCGTCAAAGGGGGACGCTGGTCTGATTCAGCTACCTGGGCAGACAAAAAGGTGCCAGCCGAAGGCGCCGTTGTCACCATCAACCAGGGCATGGATGTTGTCCTCGATGTCAGTCCGCCGCCGCTGCACGGTTTGACGATTAACGGCAAACTGAGCTTCGCAAACAATAAGGATCTTGAACTGACCACCGAGTGGATCATGTTGCACGGGGAGTTGGAGATTGGTACTGAAAAGGCCCCCCACACGCGCAAGGCGACGATTACCTTCAC
>Ga0157375_10003236_pt1 | contig 14133 bp, 10 predicted proteins | sample M35metaG_FD_115311 | JGI IMG/M metagenome (GOLD analysis project Ga0157375, IMG submission 115311) | Miscanthus rhizosphere microbial communities from Kellogg Biological Station, Michigan, USA - M3-5 metaG | ecosystem: Host-associated > Plants > Roots > Rhizosphere > Soil | place: USA: Michigan...
CCGCTGCTTGGCGCCGGCGTGGTCAATGGCATGAAGAGCTGGTTCACCGTGGCCTTCCCGGAATACTGGCTGTTCTTCCTCGGGGCGCTGTTCATCATCGTCACCCTGTACCTGCCCAAGGGCGTGATCGGACTGCTGAAGAAGTGAGAAACGTGATGCTCGAACCTATTCTCGACGCCGGCACCGGCCGCGATGCCATCGGTATCGGCCAGGCGGCAGGCCCAGGCCTGAACACCCGGCACGGCACCATCCTGAGCCTGGAAGACATCAGCGTCAGCTTCGACGGCTTCAAGGCGCTCAACAACTTAAACCTGTACATCGGCGTGGGTGAGCTGCGCTGCATCATCGGCCCCAACGGCGCAGGCAAGACCACGCTGATGGACGTGATCACCGGCAAGACCCGCCCCAGCCATGGCACGGCGTGGTTTGGCGAACACCTTGACCTGACCCGCCTGAGCGAAGTGCAGATCGCCCAGGCCGGCATCGGCCGCAAGTTCCAGAAACCCACGGTGTTCGAAGCCCTGAGCGTGTTCGAGAACCTGGAACTGGCGCAGAAGACCGATAAATCGGTGTGGGCCAGCCTGCGCGCACGCTTGAGCGGCGAACAGAAAGACCGTATCGAGGAAGTGCTCGACACCATCCGCCTCACCGCCTCGGCGCAGCGCCCGGCCGGGTTGCTGTCCCATGGCCAGAAGCAGTTCCTGGAAATCGGCATGCTGCTGATGCAAGACCCGCAGCTGTTGCTGCTGGACGAACCCGTGGCGGGTATGACCGACGCCGAAACCGAGTTCACCGCCGAACTGTTCAAGCGCCTGGCGGGCAAGCACTCGCTGATGGTGGTGGAGCACGACATGGGCTTTGTCGGCTCGATTGCCGACCACGTCACCGTGTTGCACCAGGGCAGCGTGCTGGCCGAAGGCTCGCTGGAACAGGTGCAGGACAACGAACGGGTGATCGAGGTTTACCTCGGCCGCTAACCCGGACACGGACTGCTTTATGTGGGAGCTGACTTGCCTGCGATAACGATGTTGACTGACACACCGCCATCGCAGGCAAGCCAGCTCCCACAGTTGATCCGGTTCCAATCAGGGAACCGAGGAGAATGTGAAAATGCTGCAAGTCGACAAGCTGCACCAGTATTACGGCGGTAGCCACATCCTGCGCGGGCTGTCTTTTGACGTGAAGGTCGGCGAAGTCACCTGCCTGCTCGGGCGTAACGGCGTGGGCAAGACCACCTTGCTCAAATGCCTGATGGGCCTGCTGCCGTCCAAGGAAGGCGCAGTGACCTGGGAAGGCAAGGCCATCACCGGCTTCAAGCCGCACCAGCGTGTGCACGCCGGCATCGCCTACGTGCCCCAGGGCCGGGAGATTTTCGGGCGCCTGACCGTGGAAGAAAACCTGCTGATGGGCCTGGCACGGTTCCCCGGCTCCGAGTCCAAGGAAGTGCCGGCGTTTATCTACGAGCTGTTCCCGGTGCTGCTGCAGATGAAGCATCGCCGTGGCGGCGACCTGTCGGGCGGCCAGCAACAGCAACTGGCGATCGGCCGCGCTTTGGCCAGCCGACCGCGCCTGCTGATCCTCGACGAACCCACCGAAGGCATCCAGCCGTCGGTAATCAAGGAGATCGGCGCGGTGATCAAGAAGCTCGCGGCCCGTGGCGACATGGCGATCCTGCTGGTGGAGCAGTTCTACGACTTTGCCGCCGAATTGGCCGACCAATACCTGGTGATGTCCCGTGGCGAAATCGTGCAGCAGGGCCTGGGTGAAAATATGGAAGCCGAGGGTGTACGCGGGCTCGTAACGATCTAATCTGTAGCGTCCTGACGATAAGCACACACCATGAACCTGCCCGTTACCCCTGCCCTGTTCACCCCCAGTTGGCACGCCGAGCTGGAGCTCGGTTATGCGCGTTTCGGCGACACCACGCGCCCGGTGATGCGCCGCCACCTTGGGCCGCTGCGGGTGCAAAAGCACCTCTACGCCGAAGGCCCCGAGGTGTGCCAGCACATCATCGTGCACCCGCCCGGCGGCATTGCCGGCGGTGACCGCCTGGACATCAGCGCCCACATCGGCGCGGGGGCCTGGGCGCAGTTGACCAGCCCTGGCGCGGCCAAATGGTACCGCGCCAACAGCCCGGCCTATCAGCAACTGGACCTCACCGTGGAAGCCGGTGCCACCCTGGAGTGGCTGCCCCAGGAAACCATCGTGTTCAGCGCCGCCCAGGCCGAACTCATGACGCGCATTGAGCTGCAAGGCGACGCCCGGCTGTTTTACTGGGACGTGGTCGCCCTCGGCCGCCCTGCCAGTGGCGAGCGTTTCGACCTCGGCCACGTTCAATCGCACCTGGATATCCGCCGCGACGGCCAGTTGCTCTGGCATGAGCGCCAGCGCATTGTAGGCGCCGACGGTCTGCTCGACTCGCCCATCGGCCTGGATGGCCAACCGGTATTCGCCACACTGCTGCTGACCGCTGATATCGAGCCTGAATTACTTGAGCAATGCCGCGCCCTGCCCCATGGGGTGCGCGGTGACTTGTCGCAATTGCCGGGTTTGCTGGTTGCCCGTTGCCTGGCCAGTGAAGCGCTGCATGCACGGGCCTGGTTGATTGATTTATGGCGCCTGTTGCGTCCGGCCGTCCTCGGCCGAGAAGCGATTTCACCGAGAATCTGGAGCACATGAAGATCAAAATGTGGAACCTGCTTCCTGTGGGAGCTGGCTTTCACAGTGGATCTCCAGTGTTTTTATGAATGTTGTTTGAAGGACCTTGAACCATGGACCTGACCCCACGGGAAAAAGACAAACTGCTGATCTTCACCGCCGGCCTCGTCGCCGAACGCCGCCTCGCGCGGGGTGTGAAGCTCAACTACCCGGAAACCATCGCCTACATTTCCGCCGCCTTGATGGAAGGCGCCCGCGACGGCCGTACCGTGGCCGACCTGATGCACTACGGCACCACTCTGCTGAACCGCGAGCAAGTGATGGAAGGCATCCCGGAAATGATCCCGGACATCCAGGTGGAAGCCACCTTCCCCGACGGCACCAAGCTGGTCACCGTCCACCAGCCGATCGCCTGAGGTGCGAGCATGATTCGTGATGCAACCGAGCAGGACCTGGCGCAGATCCGCGACATCTACAACGACGCGGTGCTCAACACCACGGCGATCTGGAACGAGCAACCGGTGGACCTCGCCAACCGCCAGGCGTGGTTCAACGCGCGCCGGGCCCAGGCCTACCCGATTCTGGTCGCCATCGAAAACGATGAAGTGACTGGCTACGCGTCGTTTGGCGACTGGCGCCCGTTTGAGGGTTTTCGCTACAGCGTCGAACACTCGGTGTACGTGCGCAACGACCAGCGCGGCAAGGGCCTCGGCCCGCGCCTGATGGAAGCCCTGATCGAACGCGCCCGCGCCTGTGGCAAACACGTGATGGTCGCCGCCATCGAAAGCGGCAACCAGGCCTCGATCCGCCTGCACGAACGCCAGGGCTTTATTACCACCGGGCAAATGCCCCAGGTGGGCATCAAGTTCGGCCGCTGGCTGGACCTGACCTTCATGCAACTGACCTTGAACCCGGGCGCACAACCGCCCAAGGAGTGACGTCGATGAGCGCCGCACAACTGCGTCGAGTCAATGCTGAAAGTTTTGCCCACTACCGCCTGGGCTTGATCGAGCTGTTGCTGGACGCGGTAAAGCATGGCGCTTCGGTGGGTTTCATGGCCGACATCGATGAGGCCCAGGCCCGCGATTACTTCACCGGCGTGCACACCCAACTGCAAGACGCCAGCCTGCTGCTGTGGGTGGTGGTGCGCGATGAACAAGTGATCGCTAGCGTGCAATTGGCGCTCTGCCAGAAAGCCAACGGATTGAACCGCGCCGAAGTGCAAAAGCTGATGGTACACAGCCAGGCACGTCGCCACGGCCTGGGCCAGCAATTGATGAACACACTGGAACTCGCCGCGCGCCAGCACCAGCGCGGCTTGCTGTACCTGGACACCGAAGCCGGCTCGCCGGCCGAAGCCTTCTACCAGTCGCTGCGCTACACCAAGATCGGTGAGCTGCCCGACTACTGCCAAAGCCCGGACGGGCGTGCACACCCAACCGCCATCTACTTCAAGACCTTGGGGCAACCTTCATGATTCCTGGTGAATACCTGATCCAGCCCGGTGAGATCGAACTCAATGCGGGCCGCCGCACCCTCACTCTGAGCGTGGCCAACAGCGGCGACCGACCGATCCAGGTGGGTTCGCATTATCATTTTTTCGAGACCAATGACGCGCTGACGTTTGACCGTGCGGCCAGCCGGGGCATGCGCCTGAATATTCCGGCGGGGACGGCGGTGCGGTTTGAGCCGGGGCAGAGTCGGGAGGTGGAGTTGGTCGATTTGAGCGGGGGCCGGCGAGTGTTTGGGTTTGCCGGCCGAGTCATGGGCGACCTGTAGGGCCCTATCGCCGGCAAGCCGGCTCCCACATGGGAACGCATTCCAAATGTGGGAGCTGGCTTGCCTGCGATAACGATTTCATATTCAACACAACTTTTCAGGGCACTCTCACATGAAAATCACCCGCCAAGCCTACGCCGACATGTACGGCCCCACCGTCGGTGACAAGGTCCGCCTGGCCGACACCGAGCTGTTCGTCGAAGTCGAACAGGACTTCACGATCTACGGCGAAGAAGTGAAATTCGGCGGCGGCAAAGTCATCCGCGACGGCCAGGGCCAGAGCCAGTTGCTCGCCCATGAGGTAGTCGACACCCTGATCACCAACGCGCTGATTATCGATCATTGGGGCATCGTCAAAGCCGACGTCGGCCTCAAGAACGGCCGCATCCACGCCATCGGCAAGGCCGGCAACCCGGATGTGCAACCCGGCGTGACCATGGCCATCGGCGCCAGCACCGAAGTGATTGCCGGCGAAGGCATGATCCTCACCGCCGGCGGCATCGACACCCACGTGCACTTCATCTGCCCGCAGCAAATCGAAGAAGCGCTGACCAGCGGCGTGACCACCATGATCGGCGGCGGCACCGGCCCGGCCACGGGCACCAACGCAACCACTTGCACCTCCGGGCCGTGGCACTTGGCACGCATGCTCCAGGCCAGCGACTCGTTCCCGATGAACATCGGTTTCACCGGCAAGGGCAATGCCAGTTTGCCGGAGCCGTTGATCGAGCAGGTCAAGGCCGGGGCCATCGGCCTGAAGCTGCACGAAGACTGGGGCACCACGCCCGCCAGCATCGACAACTGCCTGAGTGTCGCCGACGCATACGACGTGCAAGTGGCGATCCACAGTGACACCCTCAACGAGTCCGGTTTCGTCGAAACAACGCTGGCCGCCCTCAAGGGCCGCACCATCCACACCTACCACACCGAAGGTGCCGGTGGCGGCCACGCGCCGGACATCATCAAGGCCTGCGGCTTCCCCAACGTGCTGCCCAGTTCCACCAACCCAACCCGCCCGTTCACCCGCAACACCATCGACGAACACCTGGACATGCTGATGGTCTGCCACCACCTGGACCCAAGCATTGCCGAAGACGTGGCCTTCGCTGAAAGCCGCATCCGCCGCGAAACCATTGCCGCCGAAGACATCCTGCATGACCTCGGCGCGTTCTCCATGATCAGCTCCGACAGCCAGGCCATGGGTCGCGTTGGCGAGGTGATCACGCGCACCTGGCAAACCGCCGACAAGATGAAAAAGCAGCGCGGCCCGCTGCCTGGCGACGGCCCCGGCAACGACAACTTCCGCGCCAAGCGCTACATCGCCAAGTACACCATCAACCCGGCGATCACCCACGGCGTGAGCCACATCGTGGGCTCCATTGAAGTGGGCAAATGGGCCGACCTGGTGCTGTGGCGCCCGGCGTTTTTTGGCATCAAGCCGACCCTGATTCTCAAGGGTGGCGCAATTGCTTCAAGCCTGATGGGTGACATCAACGGCTCGATCCCGACGCCGCAACCGGTGCACTACCGCCCGATGTTCGCCAGCTTCGGCAGCTCGCTGCACGCCACCAGCCTGACCTTTATCAGCCAGGCCGCCCAGGACGCCGGAGTGCCCGAAGCCCTGGGCTTGAAGAAGCAGATCGCCGTGGTCAAGGGCTGCCGCGAGGTGCAAAAAACCGACTTGATCCACAACGACTACCTGCCGGACATCGAGGTCGACCCACAGACTTATCAGGTCAAGGCCGACGGTGTGTTGCTGTGGTGCGAGCCGGCGGATGTGCTGCCGATGGCCCAGCGGTATTTCCTGTTCTAGCGTACTTCATTGCCTGCCCGGTTCTCAGGCGGACCGGGCAACGGGTGCTCCTGGAGTTCGGTGCGGGTCAGGGTTTCAATCAAGCCAGCCTCGGCAATCCCCAGTTGGCTCTGCAGTGCCTGGGCCTGGGTATCATAGGCGTCCCGGGACAGTTGCCCGGCCTCCACCTGCTCCAATAACGCCGCCAGTTGCTCGTGATACGGCTTGCTTTGCGCCTCGAACTGCGGGCGGTACTTGTGGGCCACGTAGTCTTTCCAAAAGTCCCTGGACAATAAGCTCTGGAACTCTTCAGGCGAGTTATTCAACCCCAGGATGCGCGCGCGCGTGGCATCCAGCACCGGCTGACTGACCTTGCCCATGGCAATGAACCGCGCCTGATCCGGCTGGCCCGGCAAATCAAGCTGCTGCTCTCCCTTCAACCCGTAGCGATAGGCGAGGCGCACCTCCACTTCTTCAAGTTGCTGGATCCTCGACTGCTTCTGCACCCGTGTCAGATCAGGGTCATGGTTGATGGCCGCCGTGCGCTGGGCAATGTCTTCCAAGGCGGTCTTTTCCACTTCATCCAGACGGAACAGGCCACGGGCCAACTGCAACAGGGCAGGCCCCTGCGTCGCCTCGGTCGCCCCGGCCTTGGCACGGTAGACCATCTGCATGATTTCCAGGTTGCTGAACGACAGCGCGGCGCGGTCACAACACGCAGCGCGCCCCGCCCAAGTGAACATCTCCTCGCGCAAGGCTTCGGACTCGGTGTTGGGTTCGGTGATGCTGTCGATCACCTCCCACACCCGCCGTTGCAGGTCAGCAGGGTCGGCAGATGCGTTCATGTCGGCCAGCATCTGGAAAAAACCCGGGCTGCATGGATCGTCGTGCAGGAGGCTCCACTGCCGGGCCCGAGCGGCCACCTGGTCGGGGTTCAGGCCTCGGGTCCAGCGCTCGAACGGCACGCCCAATGGCCTGGCCACCACTGGAGAACGCAGGCCCAGGGCGGTAGCGACGAGCCTCGGCGGCCGACCTGTCTGAACAAGCTCCTCCTCCAGCAACCGAGCGTTATAGACACGCACCTGTTGCAACGTGGCTTCGGTGAAGGGGTTGTTGTTGACGTTGGTGATCGTGGACAAGCGTGCAGCGTGAGGCAGTTGCTCCTCTAAGGGGTCGATGAGGTCAACCGGCAGCGTGGTCAATTGGTTATTGGCCAGGTTGATATCGTCCAGCAAGGCCTGGCTGCCCAGCCCCACAGGCCAGTGGGGAAGGTCGGTGCCACTGAGGTGGACCGAGCGGATGTCGGGGATGCGGCTGAAGTCCGGGGCCATGCCCAGGGGGTTGTTATCCATCCACAGTGCCCTGAGGGTCGTGCGCTCAGACAGGATCCGCGTGGTTTCAGGGGTCAGGCGAATTGAGTTGTTGTCCAGGAACAACCGCGTCAGGCCATGCATTTCACCCACTGCTGGCGGCAGTTCACGTAACGCATTGTTCGACATATCCAACCAGCGCAAACCACGAAAGCCGCCGAGAAATCCTTCCGGGGAGGCGCTCAACTGCATGCGTGTGAGCCGCAATGAACCGACATGGCTGAAGTCCGCATCCAGGTCCGGCAGGCTGGACAACGTCAGGTCACTGAGGTCCATTTCCAAACCGATGGGTGTGCTGTCGGCGGCAAACTTCATCGGGGTTTCCTGGCGCCAGCATGCCAGGATGCGGGTACGGGCCATGACGCGGTCGTCACGTTGGGCAAGGTTATCCATTACCTGGTTCATGCGAACGTAGCGCTGACGCGCACCGCCACCGGAAAACACCCAACTGTCCAGTTGCGCCTTGAGGTCGCTGTATTCCTGGAACTGGCGAGACAACTGCACCTCGGCGTCTGCCCCCAGGTTCCAGATGTGCTGCCGGCATCGGCCAATATCGTAATTAGGGTTCATCTGCCGCACTTGGGCGATTGAGGGAGATTCCACCGAGAAACTGTCCCCGCGACCGTTGAGCAACAGCTCGGGATGGCTCTGGGACAAGCGTCGCCAATAATCGTCCAGCGCCTGTTCCGCCTGGGCGGATAAATGATTGCCCCTGATCGACGTGACCTGGTTGATCTTGATCATTTGCTCAGCGTACTCGGCCGGCGGCTCCAGGTGCTCGGGCGGGATCGTACGCAGGTGGTTGTCCTCCAGGTTGAGTTCGCGCAGGCCACTCTGATCCCGCAACCCGGTGGGCCAGTGCTCCAGTTCGGTGTTCCTGAGGAACACGTACCTCAAGTGCGGCATGTTGCTCAAATCCGGGGCCAGGCCGAGGGGGTTCTGCGACAGGTCCAGCCACTCCATCCGATTGAGGCGCCCCAGTTGCTCCACAGCCTGAGGCGTCAAGCGAATCCGATTCTTGCGCAACTGCAACTGAGTCAGTTGATTCATCTGCTCCAGGCCTTCGGGCAGTTCGCTGAGGGCTGCTTCGCGGATACTCAGGCGCTTGAGCTGCCTGAAGTTATTCAGGAAGGTCTGGGCGTCGCGGTTCCACGGCGTGTTGGCCAACTCCAGCGCTTCGACATGGCTGAAATCCGCCGTGAGCGCAGGCAGGTTGAGCGGATGGCCAGGGACGATGCTGAGGGTGCTGGTCTGGCGACGCCAGCAACGCTTGATCGCATCGGCGAACGTCTTGACGAACCCGCCCTGGCGATCGAAGGCGGTGAAGCTGACCGGCGGGGCGTTGTCACGCACCCAGTGCTTGAGGTCACGCTCCAGGGTGGCGTATTCGTCCTCCAGGCGCGACAACCCGCTGCGCACCTCGGCCCCCAGTGAGTGCAGCAAGGCCTGGGTCTGGTCCGCGGTATAGTCCGGGAACAGCCGGCGCACGCGTTCGGCCGGTGAGCGCAGGGCGTTGGCGGCCGTGTCCATCAGCTGCCGTACACCACGTCCGCCGCCGAGCAAGCGCATCGAAGGGTCGTAGGCCGGCTTGCGCAGCGGCTGTTCGAGCAACGCCGTGCGCAGGTTCGCGCGCGAATCGGTACCCAGGGCTTGCAGGCGCGGGGTGTCGGCGGTGGCCAGCGACTCGACGAACAGCCCTTCCCAGGCGCGGGTCAGGCGCAACTCCTGGACCTGCCATTGGGCCTGCTCCAGCACGTTGTGCGGCAACTCGCCAGCGCTGCGAAAACGCTGCAACGCGTCGTCATTGAGGGTTTTGAGCAGGTGCTCGGCCATCGCGTTCGGCAGGCTGGGGAACTGCCCCTGGAGCCGCATGACATCGGGGTTGGCGCTGAAATTGCGCGCCTTATAGTGCTCCTCCACCAGCGCGCTTTCAAAGGATTGGGCCTGCGCACCGAGGTAGTGGCGCAGTTGGCGTGCGCGCTCGGGCAATGACTCACTCGCCTGGCCGGGAAACTCGCTTAACGCCGGATCATCCGCTTGAAAGTAACCCAGGACCTCTTGCAACAACTCCCCACGCGCTTGCGCACCCTCGGCAAGCACTATCGCCTGACGAGGCTGGCCGGGCAGTACCGGATCACTCCAGAGCTGAGTGCCATCGCGTTCGAGCACCACGTACGATTCGCCCGGCAGCATGCCCCGGCGGCGCAACAGGTCCATTTGCAGCATCGGGTCGGCCTTGGCGTACACCAAGGCACTCTCCGACCTCAGTTGCGCAATAAAGTCCGCCACCTCGTCCGCGGCCTTGAAACGCTGCAACGTGTCAGCCAGCGCCAGGGGCACCGGCTCCTGATCCAGATGCCCGGCGCGCAAGGCATCGGCTTCGATGCCGCTGGCCTCACAGGCCTGGCGCAGGCGCTCGGCGCTCAGGCCTTGCGCCGGCTGCCCCAGGCGGCGCTGGGTCGTCGGGGCATCCCAGGTCAACGGGTGTTCAAGCTCATGCTGCCAGGCACCCTCATGGTTATGCGCCAGGCGCGGCGCGTAGGCCTGCGGACGGGTCGGGTGCTGGATGCGATATTCAGCGGTTTGCGCGTCGTAGGCCACGGCAAAGTGGTCGCCCTCCAGCGGCAACACGCGTTGCCCTTGATGGGCATACAGGCCCAGTACGTCCGGCTTGGCATCCGGCGCCAACTGCACCGGCAGTTTGTAGGGGGCAAGATCGGCCTTCCACAGTTTCTGCTGGCCGTCGGGCAGTCTCACAGGCTCAAGTTTCTCGATCACCGCCGGAGTGTTTAACGCTTTGCGCACCACCCGGCCCCCTGCCGCCATCACACCGATAAACACCAGGTTTTCGGCCACGTCGGTCAAGTGTCCCAACGCCGCCTCGCGGTCGCCCTCATGCCACTCCACCACGCCTTCGAAGGCGTCGTACAACAGCTGCGCAGCCATCACCGCCATCATCACCTCCCCGAGCCCCGGCACAAACATCGACACCAGGTTCAGCGCCAGCAGCCCGGCACTCTCCAGGGCGGCGATCTTCCTGGCGCGCACCGCCGCGTCCACATCCGCAGTGGGCACCGCATGGCCCCGCGCATCGGCGATCAGCTTGTCGCGCAGCGTGTCGAAGTTATCCCCCCAGAGCTCGACGTTGGCTTGCCACAGCTCACGCTTGGCGATGACCTGGATGTAAAAGTTAGGATCCTTGATCGGTTCACGTGCAGTTGGCGCAGGGGGCAGTTGTTTTGGGCCGATGAGCAGCGAGAGGATTGGCGAGACGAACGGCAATAGGTGTTGCCCGGTGCGCACGGTGCCGTAGGGGTCACGGGGCTGATCGGACGCGTCCTCGGTGAGGCGCCGCAGGTAGGTCGGCTGGTCGGCGTAGGCGATCGCGTTCTTGAGAAATCCTTGATAGGCCGTCAGCCCCGCGCCCACCTTGGCGTCCTCCATCAATTGGCGGGTCAGCTCCGCCTGCAGGTCTTGAAGGCTGGCGTATTTTTTCAGCGGGTGCAGCGGGTCGTGGGGGATGTACACCAGCACCTCGTCGGCGTGCTGGTGTTTGTCCACGGCAACGAACGCGGTACAGCCCGACAGACGAAGGCCCATCAGGCTCAGGTCGTTGAACCAGACCGGTTTGCCGTGACTGCGGATCTCCTGGTCACCCGTGATCACCGCACCGATCACCGCATAGTCGTCCGGCCCGATGTCCTGCTTGAGCAATGCGGTGTAGGCGGCCGCTTGAAGGGCGTCTTTCTGGGCCTGGATCACCAGGCCGCGCAGGCCGCTGGCGTTGTGGAAAAACGCCGTCAGCCGCGCCTGGTACTGCGCACCGATGTCCAGGCGCCGGCACAGGCCCAGGAAGCTTTCGATGCTGATCCCCACGGCCGCACTGGCGTCATGTTCAGCCGGCCCGCTTTTGAACCGTGACGCAGAGGCAAAGGCACCGGGGGCGCATTCGCTCTCTTCGAAATTGTGCAACGCCGCTTGCAGCAGGCTCAGGGTCAACACCGAAAAACTACCGACGCGGATACCAAACGCGCCCAGTTCCACAGGCTTGCGCAAGTCCACGTAGGTGTTGTCCAGGTCAGGCTCGATCGCGAACTGCGCCTTGAGTGCCGCGGCCAGTAACGGCTTGGCAAACGCCTCGGCACTGGGCAGGTCGGCCATGGCCTGGTCAAGGGCATTTTGCGAGTGCGCGCAGGCACTGGTGTAGTGCTGCAACTGACGACGTTCGCTGCCGTCGAGGCCGTCGAGCCAATCGACTTCATGGGTGGGCGCGCCCTTGAAGGCGTCGCGGGTGGCGGCCGACGCCTGGGTCAACCAGGTGGGCACTTTTTGCTTGATCACCTCGTAGGCCGCGGTTTGCGGCTCGAGGCTGGGTGTATCGATGGGCATGGGTGACTGCTCACTGCTTCAAAGGAAGCATCAGCAGACCATGCCCGGCAGCCTTCGCTGCGGTAGGTAGTTAGCTCGTCAGGCGGGTGCCGACAGGACATTCGGCCGCGGTGTCGCTCCGATCAAGGCAGCCGCGCTGGATAGCCAGCGCGGGGCCGTTATTTTCAGAAGTGTTCCCGCGGATTGAACGCGGCTTTTTTCGCCAGTTCCTGCCACAACGCGATGGTCTCGTCGTCGGCCTGCTTGGGCATCACGGCCTTGAGCTGGATGTACAGGAACCCACGCTCGCCGGCCTTGTTCAGCAAGCCATGGCCCTTGGCACGCATGCGCTGGCCGTTCTGGCTACCCGCCGGCACCTTGAGGTTGATCTTGCCGGTCAGGGTCGGTACAGCCACTTCCGCGCCCAGCGCCAGTTCCCAAGGAGCCAGTGGCAGGTTGATGACCAGGTTTTCGCCTTCGACTTCAAACTTCGAATGCGGGGCAAACTTGATGATCAGGTACAGGTCGCCATTGGCGCCGCCACCGATTCCCGGGGCACCCTGTGCCTTGAGGCGGATGCGCTCACCGTCGGCCACGCCGGCGGGGATCTTCACGTTCAGGCTCTTGGTGGTGTTGGTCACGTGACGGCCCGAGGCGTCGTACTGCGGCACCTGGAAGCTGATCTGCTTGGACTCTGCCGACAGCGTCTCCTCCAGGGTCACGGTCAGTTGCATCTCCACGTCCTGGCCCTTGCGCCCGGCAGGACGGCGCTGGCCACCACCGAAGGCATCGCCACGGGAGCCGAAGATCGAACTGAAGAAGTCCGAGAAGTCCTCACCGCCGCCGCCGCCAAAACCGCCACGGCTCTGCCAGCCCGGTGGCCCCTGGAACGGCTGGCCATGCTGGCCGTATTTGCGCAGCTCATCGTACTCGGCGCGCTTGTCGGCGCTCTTGAGCGCTTCGTAGGCTTCGGACGCGTCCTTGAACTTGGCTTCGGCGTCTTTTTCCTTGCTCACGTCCGGGTGGTATTTGCGCGCGAGCTTGCGGTACGCGGCCTTGATTTCCTTGTCGTCAGCCGTCGGCTCGACACCCAGAATCTTGTAGTAGTCTTTGAAATCCATCGGCGGTTCACCATCCTTAATCGAGATCGCACAGCCCGGGGCACAACGTGCGCTGCATTGCACCTGTTGAGTGATGTGGCCTGGGGGTGCGTCAAAGTGTTATCGGCGCTTGCCGTATGTACCCGATGTGGGGGCAAATCGCGCAGTTTCAAGCGCGATTTAACGGATGGTCGGCCTACGCATCCGTCCTCGACTGGCATACACTGCGCGGCCGTTTTTCAACCGGAACCTGATTGTCATGGAAAACCCATCCCCAGCCCGTGCCTGCGGTATCGACTTTGGCACGTCCAACTCCACCGTCGGCTGGATCCGCCCCGGCATGGAAACACTCCTGGCGCTGGAGGACGACAAGATCACCTTGCCGTCGGTGGTGTTCTTCAACTTCGAAGAGCGCCGCCCGGTGTACGGTCGCCTGGCACTGCACGAGTACCTGGAAAACTACGAAGGCCGCTTGATGCGCTCGCTCAAGAGCCTGTTGGGTTCCAAGCTGATCAAGCACGACACCAGCGTGTTGGGCACGGCGATGCCGTTCACCGACTTGCTGGCGCTGTTCATCGGCCAGCTCAAGAGCCGTGCTGAAGCCAACGCTGGCCGTGAGTTCGAAGAAGTGGTGCTGGGCCGCCCGGTGTTTTTCGTCGATGACGACCCGCTGGCTGACCAGGAAGCCGAGAACACCCTGGTGGACGTGGCGCGCAAGATCGGTTTCAAGGACATTTCATTCCAATATGAGCCGATTGCGGCCGCCTTCGACTACGAGTCCACCATCGAGAAAGAAGAGCTGGTACTGATCGTCGATATCGGCGGCGGTACTTCGGACTTCTCCCTGGTACGCCTGTCGCCGGACCGTCGCCACAACGACAATCGCCACGATGACATCCTCGCCACCGGCGGCGTGCACATTGGCGGGACCGACTTCGACAAGCAGCTCTCGCTCAACGGCATGATGCCGTTGTTCGGCTACGGCAGCCGCATGAAGAGTGGCGCCTACATGCCCACCAGCCACCACATGAACCTGGCCACCTGGCACACCATCAACTCGGTGTAC
>Ga0157375_10003238_pt1 | contig 14128 bp, 17 predicted proteins | sample M35metaG_FD_115311 | JGI IMG/M metagenome (GOLD analysis project Ga0157375, IMG submission 115311) | Miscanthus rhizosphere microbial communities from Kellogg Biological Station, Michigan, USA - M3-5 metaG | ecosystem: Host-associated > Plants > Roots > Rhizosphere > Soil | place: USA: Michigan...
ATCATGCTGAACATGCAGGCGCTTCAGGATTTGCCGCGACCGGTGCAGTGGCTGATCTACTATCACGAGTGCGGACACATCCTGTTCGGGCCGAGCGAGACGGCGGCGGACTGCTACGCGGTGCGGCGGGCGCGCCGCGAGGGCTGGCTCAGCAAACAGGCGCTCGATGACGTCTGCGCGCTGTTCAACATCGCCGGCCATGGCCCGATGCACCCCGACCCCGAGGCGCGTTGCGACGAGCTAAGGCAATGCTTTGCCAAGAAAAGCGAGCTCTCCGCGAGAGAAGATGGCAAGTGAGACATTCCTGCAATTGCGCGCGGATTGACCGCGCCTTAGAGTACGATTCGACATGAGGGATCGACGGGCAAGTTTGGTTTTGGCGCTGATTGGCGCCTTGGGTATCGCGCTCTGCCTCGCGGGCCCCGCAGCCGCGCAGGACTCATGGTCCAATGAAGGCTCGACCGCTACCGGCCCGAGCCTCGACGACTATCTGAAAGAGGCCGGCCCCGACGCCAAGCTCGTCGCCCAAGGCGCGCTCAAGCTCGACGGCAAGCCGGTCAATTGCGGCAAGCGGCCGACCGTGCTCACCACCAATTTCGACAGTTGGGGCGGCGCCTTTCCGGGCTTCTTGATCCTCAACACCAAGAAGATCACCGGCCTCTCTACCCAGGTGAAGCTCTATATCTACAGCCATGAATGCGGCCACCAGTTCATCGGCGCCGACGAGACGGAAGCCGATCTCTTCGCCATCCGGCGCGGGGTGAAATGGGGCTGGCTCGATGCGCAAGGCATGGAGGACATCTGCGCCTTCATCTCGCAGTTGAAGGGCGACGCGGTGCATCCGCCCGGCCCCCAGCGCTGCGAGACCATGCGCAAATATTATCGCGAGCTGCTCGGCTCGGCGTCGCAGCCGGCCGCCGCGCCCGCCTCCTCGCCGCAGGCACAGACGCTGGGCCCGCCGCAGTAACCGCGGCGCGGCATCGGCAAAATCCGCCTGGCGCGAATTGTTCCAACAGTCCGCCACTTGTCATTCCCGCGAAGGCGGGAATCCAGTAAGCCGAAACGCGGGTCAAAAGATCCAGGCGATCATCAGCCAGAAGATCACGAAGAAGATCAGAAACCCGGCGATGGTGAAGGGCAGTTCGCCGAGAATGGCGTCGCCGCCCGAGACCACCGCCATGATCAAAATGGCGACGAACGACACGCCGAAAGAGATCAGCGCGGCGGTCTTCAGCCCGATGCCCGCCGAGAACGGGTCACCCTCGCCGCTGAACCCGAGCAGGAAATAGAATCCGGCGCCGCCGATCACGAGCAGCAACAGCAGCGCCACCGCCGCGGCAATGAACAGCCGCAACGCCTCGTTGCGCTCGCGCCGGTCGCTTTGGCTTGGCATCTGCCGCCGTCCTCGTTCAGTCCTTGTTGTCGTGCATGTCCTGGGCCTTGGCGATCGCCTCCTGGATCACATACGGGTCGGGCATGTCGGCGATGGTGAATTCCGGCTCGTCGCCGGCGGTCGAGATCTGGATGATCCCCACGCCGAGGATGCGATTGACGAAGCCTTGGGTGATATGCACCGAGCGGACGTGCTTGAGCGACACCGAGGTGCGGTCCTTGCTCAGGATGCCCCGCTCATAAGTCAGCTCGTTGTCGGTAACGGTAAGCGCCGTGGCGCGCGTCTTGATGTACCAATAGAGCAGAATCAGAATGCCGATGCCGAACGCCGCGATCAGCAGGACGCAGAGCACGAACCAGAAGGGATGCGCCCGGAACATTGCCGGGTGCGCCTCGTAAATCACCGTTCCCGCCATCTGAACTCCCTCACGCCGCGCTTTTAGTCCCGCGGACCTTAGGGCCTGCCTTGAGTCCTGAAAAGCGGAGATATCCGCGCTTTAACCCGCCCTTACGACTGGAAAGCTCGGCCGCTTGCGGCTACATAGCCTTTCGTCGAGAGAGGATGTCATGCAGAAATTCACCACGCTGACCGGGATCGCAGCCTATCTGCCCATGATCAATGTCGACACCGACATGATCATCCCCAAGCAATATCTCAAGACCATCAAGCGCACCGGGCTGGGCAAGGGCCTGTTCGCCGAGCTGCGCTATGATGAGGCCGGCAAGCCGCATGCGGATTTCGTGCTGCACAAGCCGCCCTACGACCAGGCGAAGATCCTCATCACCGGCGAGAATTTCGGCTGCGGCTCGAGCCGCGAGCACGCGCCCTGGGCGCTGCTCGATTTCGGCATCAGCTGCATCATCGCGCCGAGCTTCGCCGACATTTTCTACAACAACTGTTTCAAGAACGGCATTCTGCCCATCACCCTGCCGCAGGAAGAGATCGACAAGCTGATCGACGATGCCGCGCGCGGCGCCAACGCCACCATCAGCATCGACCTCGCCAATCAGGAAATCAGGGGCCCGGACGGCGGAGTGATAAAGTTCGACATCGATCCGTTCCGCAAGCGCTGCCTGATGGAAGGGCTCGACGATATCGGGCTCACTCTGGAGAAGGGCGACGCCATCGAGGCCTTCGAAGGCAAGGCACGCGCCGAGCGTCCCTGGGCCTGACGCCGTTATCCTGAGCGAACGACACACGCTCCACACCTGCCCTCGACGGGGAGGTCGGCGCGCCTCGGGCGCCGGGTGGGGTGATTGGTTCCCCACCTGCCCAAGCCCCCCACCCTGGCGACGCCAAGGCGTCGCCGTCCCTCCCCGCGAGGGGGAGGGATGGAGCCAGCCGCATGGGCGCAACCTCAGTCGCGCCCATCCTCGAGGAAGAAGCGCAGCATTTCGCCTGAAGCATCCGGGCCGTCGGCGTCGGTGTAGGACCCCTCCGCGCTGCCGCCCGACCAAGCATGGCCGCTGCCGTGCAGCAGCCAGTCCTCCACCACCACCGCCCCGCTCTGGTCGCGAATGACCGTGCGGGTGTAGGTCCGTCCGTTGGAGGAGCGGGTGTCGGCGCGTTCGATGCGCTCACCAAGCTTGGACGCCCCGACGATCCCCGCGGCGTTCGACGGATGCACGATGGTGTCCGCATCGCCGTGGAAGACGATGGTCCGCACGCGAGGAGCGTCGACCGCCCCACGCGGCTTCCGCGCGCGGCGCCCGCGCAAAGGTCCGGCCTTGCCGCGCATCGCCGCGAAAGCCGACGGCAGATCGGTCGCGGATTCGTAGGGCAGGCCGGAATGAACACCGATCGCCGTATAGAGCTCGGGATACGTGGCCGCCATCACCGCCGCCATGGCGCCCCCGGCGGACAGCCCCGCGACGAACACGCGATCAGGATCGACAGCGTAAGCGGCGATGATCTCCTTGGTGATGCCGGCAATGATCGCGGGCTCGCCCGCCCCGCGCTTCTGGTGCTCGGGCGTGAACCAGTTCCAGCACAGCGAGGCGTTGGCCGCCTTGCACTGGCTCGGATAGGCGACGATGAGGCCCTGCGCCTCGGCGCGCTCGTTCATGCGGGTCCCCACCGCGAAGTCGTCTCCATCCTGCGTGCCGCCATGCAGCATCACCAGCAGCGCGCGCCCGCTCTTGGGCAGGCGCCGCGGAATGTAGAGCTTGTAGTCTCGGCTCCCGGCGGTGCAGGCGAAGGACCGTCTCAGGAACTCAGCGCCGTCCGGCACCTCGACAATCTTTTTCGGTCTGGCGACTTTCAGCGCATCGAGGTTGAAGCGGGGCAGTCCCAGATCGCCATGCGACAGGACCATCTCGCCCATGCGCCTCGCCCACAGCGCGGCGCTCGGCGGCAGCGACAATTCTGGTGCAATGCCTGCGCCAGCCTCGGCGACGTTGGTCGCTTCAGGCTCCACGACCTCGGCCGTGAGATCGATGACGCGGCTTTCGATCGCCCGCACGGTCCCTGCCGGCGCGGCCGGCGGCGTGGGCTGGTCTCGGCCGGACAGCGCGCTTTGAATGACCCGCGTGGCCTGCATGAGCTTCTTGGCCTGAATCAATCGCATGGCCGCGCGCATGCCGTCTCCAAAATCCATGTTCATTGCTTGAATCCTTATGCGGTGTTTCGCGCCGTCAGCTGATGCGATCGGCGAGCGCGGCCTTGATCTCCTTGCTGGCGTGCAGCGCGCCGAGCACGGTGATCGATTCGATGGTCGCCGAAGCGAGCGCCGGAGTTACGTCCGGCGCGAAGCTGGTAAGCCCGAGCACCTTGATGTGCAACTTCTCACCGGCCGCCTTCACGGCTTCCAAATCCGCCCGGGTGTAATGCCGCAAGCCGAGTTCGAGCGTGTGCCGCACGATGCATTGCCTGACCTCGTCGCGATGGGTCGAAAGCTGGTTGCGGATCGCCGTGCGGATGAAGTCGGTGCGGTTGGAGTAAAAGCCTTCCTGGACCAACAGATCGATATGGCCGAGGTCGACATAGCCGAGATTGATGGTGATCTTTTCGGTCTCACCCGTTTTGTCGCGCAGTCGAACGATATCGGCGGCCATCACCTTCCTCCATCCATGTGGATGATATATGGATGGTTAATGGATGGGAGTCAAGGGCCGAGCCCCTATTCGAACGGAATCGGCGTCGTCGCCTGCTCGATCAGCGGTTTGCCGTCGCGGATGATCTTGAGCTTGGCGAAATAGCGCCACTCCGACGGCCAGCCGCCGGCCGGCACGCCACGCTTGCCCGCTTGCAGCAGATAGATCGCCCTGTCCTCGGCAAGCGTCTCGCTGTTGGTGAGCAGGGCTTCGTCGGTATTGCTGAGCGTGATCTCGACGCTGTCGCCCGTTTTCAGATTGGCGGCCGAGACGTAGGCGATGGCCGGCGAATTGAAGCGGGGAACGGGCGGGGCACCCTTGTCCAGCTCCGCTTGCGTGACCTCGTGGTCGGCGAGCCCCAAGGCCAGCACCTTGGTGTCCTCGGCCACAGCCGGGCTCACAACCCCGCAAATCAACAGCACAAAAAACAGCGCCCTTGTCAGCATTGATCTCTCCCGTTACGCAAACACGCCCACGTCTTAGACGGGTGGAAGTAAAAATCAATTCCGTCATGGCCAGGCTTGGCCCGGCCATCCACGAATTTGTTTTTTGCCAGAGATTCGTGGATGCCCGGCACAAGGCCGGGCATGACGCCTAGAAATTTACGGAACGCTCAAAAGGAGCGGTGCAGCCATGACGACCTATAAGCTTCTGCTGCTCCCCGGCGACGGCATCGGTCCCGAGGTGATGGGCGAGGTGTCCCGCCTCGTGTCCTGGATCAACGCGCAGGGCCTCGCCAAGCTCGAGACCGAGACCGACCTGGTCGGCGGCTGCGCCTACGACTCGCATGGCGAGGCGATCTCCGAGGCGACCATGAGCCGCGCCCTTGCCGCCGACGCCGTCATGCTCGGCGCGGTGGGCGGGCCGAAATGGGATGGCGTCGCTTACGACAAGCGCCCCGAGGCGGGGCTGCTCCGGCTGCGCAAGGATCTTCAGCTGTTCGCCAATCTCCGGCCGGCGATCTGCTATCCCGCACTCGCCGATGCCTCCTCGCTCAAGCGCGACCGGGTCGACGGCCTCGACATCATGATCGTGCGCGAGCTGACCGGCGGCGTCTATTTCGGCGAGCCCAAGGCCATCACCGATCTCGGCAACGGCCAGAAGCGCGCCGTCGACACGCAGGTCTACGACACTTACGAGATCGAGCGCATCGCCGCGGTCGCCTTCGACCTCGCGCGCGAGCGGAAGCGCCTGGTGCATTCCGCCGAGAAGCGCAACGTCATGAAGACCGGCGTTTTGTGGAACGAGGTGGTCACTAAAGTGCATCACGAGCGCTACGGCGACGTGACGCTGCACCACATCCTCGCCGACAATTGCGCCATGCAGCTGGTGCGTCAGCCGAAGCAGTTCGACGTCATCGTCACCGACAATCTGTTCGGCGACATGCTGTCCGACGAGGCGGCGATGCTCACCGGCTCGCTCGGCATGCTGCCCTCCGCCTCGCTCGGCGAGGCCGACGCCAAGGGCCACCGGCGCGCGCTATACGAGCCGGTACATGGCTCGGCGCCGGACATCGCCGGCAAGGGCGCGGCCAACCCGATTGCCACCATCGCCAGCCTCGCCATGTGTCTTCGTTATTCCTTCTTTCTCGGCGATATTGCCGACCGGATCGAAGGGGCCATCGCGCACGTGCTCGACCAGGGCCTGCGCACCGCCGACATCGCCCAAGACGGCTGCCGCACCGTCGGCACGACCGAGATGGGCGAGGCCATCATCGCGGCTCTCGACCGCTGAACGTGAGGCTGAAGCATGAGACGGACGGTCCTTTGCGCGGCGATGCTCGCGGCGCTGCTTACCGATGTCCCGGTCTGCGCCGCCGAGGATGCGGCAACCGACGCGGCGCCGCCAAGCGCGGCCGCGCCCGACGCCGCACCGAAGCGCGTGCTCACGCCGGAGGAACTGGCCGAGAAGGACGCGCGCAAGGAATGCAAGAAGAAGATCTGCGACATCATCGCCACGCGCGATCCGAACGGCGACGACGTGGCGTGCGACATCACCAAGACCTGGCGCGAGGAGGACATCGTCAAGATGCTCGGCGGCAAGATCGGCTGGCCCTGGGGCAAGGCGGTGTGCCAGTCGCGGCTCGAGCTCAAGCGCAAGCCGCTCGCCTTGGCGATGAGCGAATCCGACTACGAGATCGTCATGCCGGCGCAGAAAGTCCGCTGCACCCTCGCCCAGAAGGACAAGGGCGAGCCCTATGCCATCGAGATCACGCTGGCGCCGAAAGTGAAATTCAAGGACGGCAAGGCCGCCGAGGCGACGCTCAATTGGGGCGAGGCGTCGGCGCCGATGTTCATTTATCCGCTGATCTATGCGGCGACCGGCTTAGACAATTCGAGCAACGTCCTAGGACCCGAGGTGGTGCATCTGGTCAACGAGTTCACCGCCAAGAAATGCGCCGAGGTGAAGGCTGACGCCTCGGGCGGCAACCCGAACTAGCGCTTCCGAGATTGCCCCCAGCGATCAGCGCACGCCGGCCCGCGCGAGCTCGCGGCCGAGCTGACCCGTGAGCCAAAGCCTGAACATGCGGATGTCGCATTGGAATGCCCAGGCGGGATGTGAGACCATGGCGGGGCGGTTTTTCTCGATGAGGAAATGCCCTGTCCAGGCGCAGAGATAGCCGAGCGCCGTTCCTGCCAGCATGGAGACCGGATTGATGGTGAGAAGGCCCAAGAGCAGCGCCGCAGCGCCGATCCCCGTGCCGGCCGCATGCAGCAGGCGCGTTCCTTCTTGCGCGTGGTAGCGGAGATAAATCTTCCAAAAATCGTCGAAGCTCTCTGCGCCGGCGTCCGCCAATTGCCCGTCCTCCTGGGTCCGCTAGCAGGCAGCGTAAGTCGCGGCTTCGCGTCGCGTCAAGCGGGCCAGGCCGAGTTTCCCTTATCGGGCCGCAACGACTAAACTCGCCGCCACGCCGTGGCGGCGGGCCAGCGAGGGAGCAACATGGAAAAATTCGCGCCTTATCTCATCCTGATCGGCCGCGTGGTGCTGTCGATCATTTTCATCCAGTCGGGCTGGGGCAAGATCTTCGGCTATGCCGGCACGGTGGAACATATGAACGCCGCCGGCGTGCACGGCGCGCTGCTGCCGCTGGTCATTCTCACCGAGCTCGGCGGCGGGCTCTGCGTGCTGCTCGGGCTGTTCACCCGCTACGCGGCCATCGCGCTCGCCGGTTTCTGCGTGCTTGCCGCCTGGTTCTTCCATTACCAGCCCGGCGACATGGGCCAGATGATCAACTTCATGAAGAACATCACCATCGCCGGCGGCTTCCTCGTGCTTGCCGGCTCCGGCCCCGGCGCGCTCGCGCTCGACGATCTGCGCCGCTGACGTTTCGGGCTAGGGCATCGCCGTGTGAGCGGCCGGCGTCACGCGCCACACCGTGTTGCCGACGTCGTCGGCGACGAGCAGCGCTCCGGCCTTGTCGATGGCGACGCCGACCGGGCGGCCGCGCGCCTCTCCGCCCTCGACAAAACCGGTCAGCACGTCGACCGGCAGGCCTGACGGCTTGCCTTGCGCAAACGGTACGAACACCACCTTGTAGCCCCCGAGCGGATCGCGGTTCCAAGAGCCGTGCTCGCCGATAAACGCGCCCGTCCGCAACGGCTCGGGCAGAAGCGCCCCTTGGGCGAAGGCGAGCCCGAGCGGCGCCACGTGATTGCCGAGCGCATAGTCGGGCGGGATCGCCGCCGCCACCGCGTCCGGATTCTGCGGCTTCACCCGATCGTCGACATGCTGGCCCCAGTAGCTGAACGGCCAGCCGTAGAACGCGCCATCTCGCACCGAGGTGAGATAGTCGGGAACGAGATCGGAGCCCAACTCATCCCGCTCGTTCACCACCGCCCACAGCACGCCGGTTTGCGGCTCGAAGGCGAGCCCAACCGGATTGCGCAAGCCCGTGGCGAAGGGCCGGGCCTCGCCCGTCGCCGCATCGATCGCCACGATCCGCGCGCGGTCCTTTTCCCAGCCGAGCCCATTCTCGCCCGCGTTGCTGTTGGAGCCGATGCCGACATTGAGGCGCGATCCATCGGGCGCGGCGGCAAGGCTCTTCGTCCAGTGATAGTTGATGGGCCCCCCCGGCAACTCGGCCACCTTCGTCCCCTGTCCGGCGATCTCGGTCGCGCCGTCTTGGTAATCGAATCGGAGCAGCGCGTCGGTGTCGGCGACGTAGAGCTTGTCGCCGATCAGCGCCATGCCGAAGGGCGAGTTCAGCCCCTTGAGGAACACGCTCGTGGTCTCGGCCACGCCATCGCCGTCCGCGTCGCGCAGCAGCATGATGCGGTTCGGGCTCGGCACGCCCGCGCCGGCGCGATTCGTGGCCCAGATCATCACCTTTCCTTTGATCCAACCCATCACGCCGCCGCCTCCGGCCGAACCTTCCTGCTTCGGCGTATTGGTCTCGGCGACGAGCACATCGCCGTTGGGGAGCACGTAGAGCCAGCGCGGATGATCGAGCCCGGTGGCGTAGGCGCTGACCGCCAGCCCGTTGGCGGCTTCGGGTGTCTCGCCCTGCTTCCATCCCGTCGCCTTGGCGATGTTGAGCGTCGGGATCAGCCTCTCTTTCGGCGCCGGCAGGCTCGGATTGGGTCCTTGCGTCGCCTGCTCGGGCAATTCGGCGCTGTCGCGGCAGCCCGCCAGCAGAAGCAGGAGCGCCGCCGCAATCGGTGTCAGTGAGATCGTTCGATGCATATCGCCTGGTCTTCTAGCAGCTTGAGCAACGCGCGCGGGAAGCCTGGGGTTGCAAGCCCCTCGGGCTGAACGGCTTTACTTTGCGCACTCCTTCCCATACATCCGGCGCAAAGGCGCGGGGAAATTCTCGACCCGCCATGGAGCAGATCAAATGGGCTACAAAGTCGCCGTCATCGGCGCCACCGGCAATGTCGGGCGCGAGATGCTGAACATCCTGGCCGAGCGCGAGTTCCCCGCCGACGAGGTCTTTGCCGTCGCCTCGCGCCGCTCCATGGGCACCGAGGTTTCCTTCGGCGATAAGCGCCTCACCTGCCGCGACCTCGAGCAGTTCGATTTCCGCGGCGTCGATTTCGCGCTGATGTCGGCGGGCTCGGCCGTGTCGAAGGAATGGAGCCCGAGGATCGGCGCGCAAGGCTGCGTGGTGATCGATAATTCCTCCTGCTGGCGTTACGATCCTGACGTGCCGCTAATCGTGCCCGAGGTCAACGCCGACGCGGTGGTGGGCTTCTCCAAGAAGAACATCATTGCCAATCCGAATTGCTCGACCGCCCAGCTCGTCGTCGTGCTGAAGCCGCTACACGACCACGCCAAGATCAAGCGCGTGGTGGTGGCGACCTACCAGTCCGTGTCGGGCGCGGGCAAAGAGGCAATGGACGAATTGTGGGATCAGACCAAGGGCATCTTCACCACGACGCCCACCGAGCCCAGCAAATTCACCAAGCAGATCGCCTTCAATGTCATTCCTCATATCGACGTCTTCATGGAAGACGGCTCGACCAAGGAGGAATGGAAGATGATGGTCGAGACCAAGAAGATCCTCGATCCGAAGATCAAGCTCACCGCGACTTGCGTGCGCGTGCCGGTATTTGTCGGCCATTCGGAGGCCGTCAATGTCGAGTTCGAGCAGCCGATCACCGCCGCCGAGGCGCGCAAGATCCTGCGCGAGGCGCCGGGCGTGCTGGTGGTGGATAAGCGCGAGCCCGGCGGCTACGTGACGCCGGTCGAATGCGTCGGCGATTACGCCACCTATGTGAGCCGTATCCGCGAGGATCAGACTGTCGACAACGGCCTCTCGCTCTGGATCGTCTCCGACAATCTGCGCAAGGGAGCCGCGCTCAACACGGTGCAGATCGCCGAGACCATCATCAACCGCAATCTGCTGGAAAAGGCCGCCTGAGCCGCGCGCCGCTTAAGGCTCGCCGATCGCCGTGAAGCGTCCCGTTCCTTGCTCGAGCTCCAGCAGCTTGCCGCTGCCGAGATCGAAATGCAGCCCGTGCAGCGTGAGCAGCCCCTCCTTCTTCCGCTTCTGGATGAAGGGAAAGGTGTTGAGATTAGCAATCGATGATCTGACGGCGGCGAACTCAAAGGCCAGCTCGTCGCCATACTTGAAGATATCGCTTTCGACCAATTTGAGATTATCGAGCAGCGTAAGCCAGCGGCCGATGAAGCCGTGCTCGGGAATCTTGTCGCGCACGCCGCGGCGGTAGGTGTCGACGCCGCCGCAATGCGAGTGGCCGAGCACGATGATGTGTGGCACCTTCAGTGCGGTGGCGGCGTATTCCACCGCCGCGCTGGTACCGTGATATTTCCCCTCCGGCTCGTACGGCGGCACCAGATTGGCGACGTTGCGCATGATGAACAGCGAGCCAGGCTCGGCGTCGAAGATCGCCGACACGTCGACCCGCGCATCGCAGCAGGCGATCACCATCGCTGTCGGCGCTTGGCCAAGCTCGGCGAGCTGAAGATAGCGGCCGCGATTTTTTGCGTGCTCGTCGCGGCGGAAGCGGAGATGCCCCTCGACCAAAGTTTTCGGTAAACCCAACAAATTCATTCTCCTGTGTCACAAAGCCTCGACAACCATTTCAGCCACTTCTGCGTTTGTCCAGTAAGGCGGGTCAATAGACCGCTCCTATCGACCGTTACAGAGTGGCTACTTGATCTTGCGTGAGGCGCAGGGCGAAGGTTCCGACCGTCGGCAGCCTGGAAGAAGCGCGAACAACCTGCGCCGGCCGGCATGAGGAAACGTGAGGACGAGGCGGAATGCGTGATCCACGCCAAGCCTTGATCCAATGCAACAGCGACATCCGTGCGCCCGCGCGGGCGGATCGATATCGTGCGCCCCTGCCGTCAACACATGAAGGAGTGGCATCATGGCCAAGGTGGTTTGTGTTCTCTATGACGATCCGGTCGACGGCTATCCGAAGACCTATGCCCGCGACGACATCCCCAAGATCACCAAATATCCCGACGGGCAGACCGCGCCGACGCCTGCGGCCATAGACTTCAAGCCGGGTCAATTGCTGGGGAGCGTCTCCGGCGAGTTGGGCTTGCGCAAATTCCTGGAGAAGGCCGGCCACACCCTGGTCGTGACCTCGAGCAAGGACGGTAAGGATTCGGTGCTGGACAAAGAGCTTGCCGACGCCGAGATCGTGATCTCGCAGCCGTTCTGGCCCGCTTACATGACCAAGGAGCGGATCGAGAAGGCGAAAAAGCTGAAGTTGATCATCACCGCCGGCATCGGCTCGGATCACACCGATCTTCAGGCCGCGATGGACAAGGGCATCACCGTCGCCGAGGTGACGTACTGCAATTCCATCAGCGTGGCGGAGCACATCGTCATGATGATCCTCGCGCTGGTGCGCAACTACATCCCCTCCTACGGCTGGGTGGTGAGAGGCGGCTGGAACATCGCCGATTGCGTCGAACGCTCCTACGACCTCGAAGGCATGAATGTCGGCACCGTCGCGGCGGGCCGCATCGGCCTCGCGGCGCTACGCCGGCTGAAGCCCTTCGACGTCAAGCTGCATTACTACGACAAGCACCGGTTGCCCGAGGCGGTGGAGAAGGAACTCGGCCTCACCTTCCATCCGAATGTCGAGTCGCTGGTCAAGGTCTGCGACGTGGTCACCATCAACACGCCGCTGCATCCCGAGACCGAGCATATGTTCAACGACAAGCTGATCGGCATGATGAAGCGCGGCAGCTACATCGTGAACACGGCCCGCGGCAAGATCTGCGACCGCGACGCCATCGTCCGCGCGCTGGAGAGCGGGCAGCTCGCGGGCTATGCCGGGGATGTGTGGTTCCCGCAGCCGGCGCCGAAGGACCATCCCTGGCGCACCATGCCGCATCACGGCATGACCCCGCATATCTCGGGAAGTTCGCTCTCGGCACAGACCCGCTACGCCGCGGGCACGCGCGAGATTCTCGAGAGCTATTTTGCCAACAAGCCGATTCGCACCGAGTATCTGGTCGTTGACAAGGGCAAGCTCGCCGGCGTCGGCGCCCATTCTTATACGGCGGGCGACGCGACCAAAGGCTCCGAGGAGGCGGCGAAGTACAAGAAGGCCTGATCCCCGCAAGCTGACGCGCAAGCGGCGACGCCATCATCACGCGATGCGGCGCCGCACATGGCGCGGCAGCTCAGTGCGTCTTCTTCTTGTGGGTGGTCTTCTTCGAGGTCGACTTCTTGTGGGTGGTCTTCTTCGAGGTCGACTTCTTCGTCGAGCCCTTGCCGTGCAACTTATCGGCCTGGGCTTTGGTCATCTCCCCGGCATCGACCAGAGCTCCCACACAGGCGTGCGAGATCTTCTTGATGTTGCGCGACATGCAGGCGCGCAGCGCCTCGGTGCCGAGTCCGTACTCGTTGCAATAGGCGTGGTAGTCCCTCTGGCAATCGCGCTTCTCGCGCTCGGTGATGGTCCCGGCCAAAGCGGGAAGCGCGAGGAGGGCAAGCACGAAACCCGCCGTGCCAAGGGCGATACCGAGTGTGGCTTTCATGTTGTTGAACCTGTCTGATGGCCGCATGAGAGAGGCAGGAATGCCGACGATACCCTAAACGCGGGCGGGAAGTAACCGTCCGACCGAGGCCAAATCATGTCAAGACGATGCCGACGACAAAGTTCGCGCGAGCGCGCGAACCAAGCGGCTATCGCTCGACGATTTGTCTCATTTTGCGACCATCACGTCGGACGCCTTGACGACGGCGAGCACGTCGTCGCCCTTGGCCAATGCCAGATCGTCCGCCGCTTCATTGGTGATGGACGACGTGACGATGACGCCGCCGCCGATATCGATTCTCACATGGGCGGTCGTCTGGCCTTTCTTGACCTCGACGACTTTGCCCTTGAGCTGGTTTCTCGCGCTGAGCTTTGTCATGCATTCGACCTCTCCTAGCCAACCTTGCCCTGAATCGAGAAGCCTTGCGCCTCGAAGGCAGGCGCGGCCTCGGAGGAGAGGAGGAAGTCGAGAAATTTGCGCGCCTCCGGCTTGGCCGAGGCGGTGAGCGCGACCGGATAGAGGATCTTCGGATGGCTCTCCTCGGGGAACAACCCGACAGCGCGGACCGCCGGCTCGGACTTGGCGTCGGTGCCGTAGACGATGCCGAGCGCCGCCTCGCCCTTGGCGACGAAGGCGAGCGCCGCGCGCACGTTTTCCGCCTGCACCACATGCGGCGACACCGCGTCCCACACGCCGAGATAGGTTAGCGCCGCCTTGCCGTATTTGCCGGCAGGCACGCTGTCGACGCTGGCCATCGCCAGCTTGCCGTCAGGCCCAAGCGCTTGCACGATGGGAAATTCCTTCACGATCGGCAGCGCGACGGTCGAGTCTTCCGGCGCGACCAGCACCAGCGTGTTGCCAAGCAGCGTGTGCCGCGAGGCGTCATCGATCAGCTTCTTCTCTTGCAGATAGTCCATCCAGTCGAGATCGGCCGAGAAGAAGATGTCGGCCGGCGCGCCGGCCTCGATCTGCTTGGCCAGCGCCGAGGACGCGGCATAGCTGATGTTGACCTTGTCGCCGGTCTTGGTCTGGTAGAGCTTGGCAGCGTCGTCGAGCGCGTTCTTCAGGCTCGCGGCGGCGAACACGATGACGTCGGCTGCCTGCGCCGCAGCCGCCATGAAGGGCGCGGCCAGGAAGCTGAGCGCGAAAAGCAGCAAAAGACGGCGTCGGAACAGGTTGG
>Ga0157375_10003240_pt1 | contig 14125 bp, 11 predicted proteins | sample M35metaG_FD_115311 | JGI IMG/M metagenome (GOLD analysis project Ga0157375, IMG submission 115311) | Miscanthus rhizosphere microbial communities from Kellogg Biological Station, Michigan, USA - M3-5 metaG | ecosystem: Host-associated > Plants > Roots > Rhizosphere > Soil | place: USA: Michigan...
CAGCGGGGGAGAAGGTGCCGACAGGCGGATGAGGGGGCGGAGCTTGCGCAGACTGCGCAGCCGGGCACCACCCCTCACCCGCACTCCGCTTCGCTTCGTGTCTCCCTCTCCCCGCTCGCCGCGAGGAGAGGGACTCTCGATAGGTTTGCTTCGGACGTGTCATTAGAAGAGACACCGGAATCCCCGGCAGGTCCGCGCGAGAGATCCGGCAACCCGGCCATTTGGTGGGAGGTGGTAGTCGCAGATTGGCCTGACCAACCGCCCGCCTCTGTCCGGCTCACGCGAATGAGCCGCGTTTTCCGAGCTGGGGATTCCTCGCGTCGCTCGGAATGACAAAAACCTCAGTGCGCCGTCGCCGGCTGCACCGCCACCGGATTGTCCACTTCCTCGATGCGCACATCCGAGGCCGGCTTCTCTTTCTGCAGGCGCGCCGCGACCGCCTCGGCCTTGCGCATCACGCGAAGAACGTTGAGACCGGCGATGCCTTTCAACTGCTCGTCGGTGTAACCGCGGCGGATCAGCTCCGCGAAGAGAACCGGGTAGGTGGCCACGCTGTCCAAGCCGTCCGGCGTGCTGGTGATGCCGTCGAGATCGGCGCCGAGACCGACATGATCCGCACCGGCCACGTTCACGATGTGATCGATGTGGTCGGCCACATCCCGCACGGTCGCATGCGGATTCGGGTTGGCGGTCTCCCACTGCGCCAGCGACGACTTCACCTTCTCCGGCTGTCCGCGGAAGAGCGCCTTGAGCCTTGCTTCCTCGGCGTCGCGCGCCGCATCGCGGGCGCGCACCTTTTCCGAGCTGAAGCCGGGGACCCACGAAACCATCACCACGCCGTCGTTCTCCTTGACGCGGCGCAGCACATCATCGGGAACGTTGCGGGCATGATCGGTGATCGCTCGCGCGGACGAGTGCGAGAAGATCACCGGCGCGGCGGTGATGTCGAGCGCGTCATTCATCGTCTTCGGCGCCACGTGCGAAAGATCGACCAGCATCCCCAGGCGATTCATCTCGGCGATGACCAGCTTGCCGAACGGCGTGAGGCCGCCGTGCACCGGATCGGCGGTCGCCGAATCGGCGAAGTCGTCATTGTCGCTGTGGGTGATGGTCATGTATCCCGCCCCGAGCGCGTACAGCTGCCGCAGCACCGCCAGCGAGTTGCCGATCGAGTGACCGCCTTCGACTCCGATGAGCGATGCGATCTTGCCGCTGCGATGAATGCGCACGATGTCGTCGGCAGTGCGCGCGATCTCGAACGTTTCCGGATAGGCCGCCACCAGGCGGTGGACCACATCGATCTGCTCGACCACCGCACGCACGGCGTCGCCGCCTTTCAGCGTGGTCGGAATGTAGACGGACCAGAATTGCCCGCCCAGCCTCCCCTGCCGCAGCCGGGCGACGTCAGTGTGCAGCGGCGGCGTGAGCTTGCTCTGATCCTGGCGGATGTCGATCTGGGCGAGATGGTTCTTCGCCCGTTCCTCGTACTGCCAGGGCAGATCGTTGTGCCCGTCGATCAACGGCACCTCGCGCAGGATGCGATCGATGCGCGCCGTGACGGCGTCGGTCTGCGCGTAGGCGGCGGTGGAGAGGAGAACGAGCAGCGCGGCGACGGCAAGACGATTCATGGAACGGATTGTAGTCATACAGCTCTCCTTCGATCGATCCGAATCAGCGCCCTTGTCGTTCTCCGCTTTTCTCTGTGATCTCTGTGCCTCTGCGGTCGAATTCCTCCGGTACCCGCACGAACGATCGATCCAGTTCGCCGACCGAGGCCGCTCCCAGCAACTTCATCGTCCGCACAACTCCCGACCGAAGAATGTCGATCGCTCGCGCGACGCCCTCCCCACCCGCCGCCCCGAGGCCGTAGGCGAAAGCGCGTCCGATGAGAACGGCCTTCGCGCCGAGACAGAGGGCTTTCACCACATCGCTGCCGCGGCGAATCCCACCATCGAGCAGCACCTCGGCACGCCCGTCCACCGCCGCGAGTACCTCCGGCAGCACGCGCAGCGTCGGCGCCACGCCGTCGAGCTGGCGGCCGCCATGATTCGAGACCACCATCGCCGTCGCGCCGTGATCGATGGCCAGGCGCGCATCGTCCGCCGTGTGCACCCCCTTCACCACGATCGGACCCTGCCACGCTTCGCGAATCCACTGGAAGTCCTCCCACGACACCGTCGACTGCTCCAGCGCCGCGCCGACGTCCGCATACGGCATCGGGCCGTCCTTCAACATCACGTTCGGAAACTTCATCAACCCGCCGTCGAGGAGAAAGCTCGCCAGCCAGCGCGGCCGGGCCAGGAACTGGAACGTGTAGGGAAACATCGCGAACGGCCCGCCGGACACCAGCTCCTTCGTTCCATTGCGCACATCCCGCTCCCGATTTCCAGCGACGGGCGTATCGACGGTCACCACCAGCGCGGAGCAGCCGGCCTTTTTCGCGCGCGCGATGCCTCCCCTGGCCACGTCGCGCCCGCCGACGAGATAGAGCTGGTACCACACCGGCCCACGCGTAGCCGCCTTGACGTCGCCAACCGGGCAGCCCGCCAGCGTCGAGAGCGTGTAGATCGTGCCTGCTTCGCCCGCGGCGTGCGCCGCCACTTCCTCGCCACGCGGATAGAAAAGGCGCGAGCTGCCGACCGGCGCCAGAAGAAACGGCAGATCGATCGTCTGCCCGAGAACGGTCGTTCGAAGGTCGACGCTGTCCGTGGCCACGGCGGAACGCGGACGAAGCAGCACGTCATCGAACACGCGTGCGTTCTCGCGCATGGTCCACTCGGCGTCCGCGCCGCCGTCGATGTAATCGAACACAACGCGCGGCAGACGCTTCTTCGCCAACGCTCGGAGATCGGCGATGTTGACGATGGCGGGAGGATCGACTCGGCTCATAGGTTCACAACCCTACAATATTCGCGCTCCCCATTCGTCTACAGCAGTGGATGAATGATCTGGCGAGTGTCACCGCGATGGCCGAGAACGACAGCCGCATCTCCGAGATCGTCGCGGCCGAGGGCTCCCGCCTCCGCGCGTTCATCCGCCGGCGCGTTCCCGATACCTCAGACGTCGAGGACATCCTGCAGGAAGTTTTCTACAGGCTGGTCGAAGCCAATCGCCTGCTGATGCCGATCGAGCACGTCACCGGCTGGCTCTTTCGCGTGGCCCGCAATCGCATCACCGATCTTTTCCGCAAACGCGAGCCCGAAAGTCTTGGCGAGGCCATCGAAGGCGAAGAGGGGGAGATGCTGCGGCTCGAGGATCTGCTGCCATCGCCCGACGCCGGACCGGACGCGCTCTACGTCCGCCACGTGCTGCTCGAGGAGATCGAATACGCGCTGGCCGAGCTCCCCGAGGAGCAGCGCGAGGTCTTCATCGCCCACGAACTGGAAGGGCGCAGCTTCAAGGAGCTCTCCGCCGAAACGGGAGTGAACGTGAACACCCTGCTATCGCGCAAGCGCTACGCCGTTCTTCATCTTCGCGACCGCCTGCGGACCATTTACGACGAGTTCAGAAACAGTTAGGAGAAAAACATGAGAAGGAAACGCCTTTTGTGGATCGCCCCCGCAGCCATCGTAGGAATGGCACTCTTCATCTTCATCGGCGGCGAAGTAGTGATGCATCTCTGGAACTGGCTGCTCCCCGACCTCTTCGGCTTCAAACAAATCACCTTCTGGCCCGCCCTCGGCCTCCTGGCCCTCTGCCGCATCCTCTTCGGCGGCGGCCTGACCATGCGCGGAGCTGACATGCGCTCCCGCATGCGCCGCCGCATGGCCGAACGCTGGGACCGCATGACGCCGGAAGAGCGAGAGAAGTACTGCCAAGGCGCCTACGGGCGGTGGGGGCGGGAGGTTGGGGAAAGGGAGGTGGGGCGGTGATCGCAGTCAAGCATGACCAGGGAACAAAAGATCCGAACGTATGTCGAGCGCACGCTCGCCGTTGCAGACGGCTTCTAACGAAGCACTACCATGTCAATGGGACACATTTAGTGATTGGGCTCCCCGGGATGGCGACCCGAATCCGGGCTCGCACCTCGTTTCGATCTCACCCCACAACCTCCCCAGCATGCAATCGCCGCAGGAAAGTATCCAACGGCAGCACTCGGGTGCCATCGATCTCCAGGTCCCGGGCACCGCGATAGACGATGTAGGACTTCACCGTCGCTCCAGCGCGGAGAGCATCGATCCCCTTTTTCCAATCGCGGCGAAACTCGCGGCCGTTTTTTACTTCTATGGCCACGATGTTGCGGCCGTGCCACCAGACGAAGTCGACTTCGGTGCCGCTGGGGGTGGCCCAGTAGCCGAGGGAGCCTTTGATGTTGGCGTAGTGAAGGTGACTGCGGATCTCGTGATGGACGAGATGCTCGAGGAGGACGCCGTCCCAGCCGGCGGGGCGCGGCTGGTCGAAACCGCCGGCGGCGGCGTGAAGGACGCCGGGATCGAACCAGTAGAACTTCGGAAGGGCGACCTCTTTGACTTTCGCGCGCGGGCGCCAGGCGGGTAACCAACTGCCGATGAGGGTGTCGACGAGGACGTCGAAGTACCCGCGGACGGTGTCGCGGGAGACGCCGGCATCGCGCGCGATTCCGGAGATGTTCGTGGCCTGGCCGGCGGCGAGCGAGGCCACCTCCAGAAATCTGCTGAAGCTGCCGAGGTTGCGAACGAGTCCCTCGGCTTTGATTTCCTCGGCGAGATAGGTCGTGACGCAGGCGCGGAGAAACTCCTCGCGTGCCTCATTGTTCGGCGCATTCACGCTGAGCGGCATGGCGCCGAAGCGAAGGAGCTGGCTGACCGGAGCTGAGAAGTTCATCTCCGCGGTATTGAGGGGAAAGAGATTCTTCACCACGGCCCGGCCGGCCAGCAGGTTTGCCGCGCCTCGCTTCAGCTTCCTCGCGGACGATCCGGTGAGCGCGAATTTTTTGTAGCCCTTCTCCTCCATGAGGAAATGCACCTCGTCGAGCAAGCGCGGCGCGCGCTGCACTTCATCGATGACTATCCAGCGGCTTCGCGGATGGGCCAGTACCTCGGCGCGGAGCTCCGATGGATTCCGTTCGTAGCGCAGCATCACGTCCGAGGCCAGCAGGTTGACGATCAGCGCATCCTTGAAATGGGAACGGATCCATGTGCTCTTGCCTGTTCCCCGCGGACCGAAAAGGAAGAAAGAAGAGCGAGGCGCCGGCAGGAGGCGTGTATACATCGACACCAAATTTACCGTCAAATTGGTGTCGATGTATACAGGAGCACCTCACTCCAAGGTTGGCCACGCGCGAAACCCTTCCTCTATCCCTTGACCGCCCACCCTCGGCAGACCACGTCGAAACGACGTCCCGCCATTCCGAGCCGGGGATTCCTCGCGCCGCTTCTAATGACACGCCCGAAGCAAACCTATCGAGAGTCCCTCTCCCCGCGTCGAGCGGGGAGAGGGAGACACGCAGCGAAGCGGAGTGCGGGTGAAGGGGTGGGGCCCGATTGCGCAGTCTGCGCAAGCTCCGCCCCCTCATCCGCCTTTCGGCACCTTCTCCCCCGCTGAAAAACGCGGAGGGGAAGGACTCTCGATGCTAGAACCGTGTCATTGCCACTTCACCGGCAGAATGCCGTTAACCAGCTCGGAATGACAGGGAAAGCCCGCTTTGTGATCTGGAACACGGAAGGCAATAAGTCCGCGACCGATTGTGCTCGCCGTTCGTGTGTAAATCCGGCGCTTCTGGTCCTCACCAGCGCCCAGTCTCTCTCTTGACGAAAGGAAGTCCCATGAAACGAGCCTTTGCCGCTCTCGCTGTATTTGTTGCGTTTGCTTTCGCGCTGCTGCCGTCCACGGCGGCGGCGAGTGAGGCATGGATCCTCGACATTCCTACCCGAGGCGTCCCTAACCAGGAGTCGGGCATGGTGCGGGTGACGCTCGAGTTGAATGCCGCTCCGGCCGGCTCGCAGCTCGTCGTCGGCGCTGCCACCATCAACCTGGGCAACAGTGCCACGGTGGCCGGCGACTCCGTCACCTACGAGGCGCTGACCGGCAATAACGTGCGCATCACCTACGTGCCGAAGTCGAATTTCGGCGCCGACTTCTGCGCGGGCACGTTCGCCATCGAGAAGCAGATCAACATGCGCTTCGCCGGCGCGCAGGACATCACCGCCTACAGGATGTCGACCTACGTCGTGGCCGCGCCGATGTCGGAGTGCTCGCAGGTGTCGAAGCACACCGGCGACACGCCGGCCTTCCTGATTCCGAACGATGACGGCGTAGCACCCGCGCTCACGGCCACCTACAAGGGCCGCAACCTGTTCGACGTCGCTCTGGTGCTCGACAAGTCGGGCAGCATGAACGACCTTCCTCCCGGCGCCCAGACCGGCCCGAAGAAGATCGACATCCTCAAGACGGCGGTGCAGAACTTCATCGGCCAGTGGGAGCTGCTGGACGCCCCTCCGGGCGGCGGGCCGGAGTGGTCCGGCGATCGCGTGGGGATGGTCTTCTTCGACTCCACCGCGCAGCCGCAGACGCTGATCGGCGCCGATCCTCCGGCGAACTTTTTCCTGCAGCGCGGCGGCGCCAATGCCTGGGACGCCATCATCAGCAAAGCCAACACGCTTTCTCCAGGGAGCTCCACATCGATCGGTGGCGGCATCAACGAAGGAATGAGCCAGTGGAAGGCCGATCCGAAGAATGACCTCGATGTCGTCCTCCTCACCGACGGCATGCAGAACACCGCTCCGTTGATCTCCCCTACCGGCACCGGCTTCCTCGGACTGACTCCCGTGGCTGGCCTGCCACAGGAGCTGCGCAAGCGCTTCATCCCCATCCACACCATCGCCTTCGGAACGCCGGCGCAGGTGGACGACACGCTGCTCCGCAACATCTCCTTCGAGACCTCGGGACAGTCGTATCAGGCCGTCAGCGCGAACACGATGTTCGACGTCTTCGGCATGACGCTGGTGGCCATCCTCAAGGGCAACACCGCCTCGATGGCCACGCGCATGTTCGACACCATGATCGGCGAAGGCCCGAGCGCCCTGGTTCCGGTGACCGTCGACCGCTCGCCGCAGCGCGTGGTCTTCACCGTGCAATGGGCGCCGCCGGCGCGGCAGATGCTCGACCTCGAAGTCTTCCCTCCCGGCGCCAGCGTCCCGGCCATCCCGACGTCGTCGAAGAAAACGCCGCAGGCCTCGATCCAGGCATTCGACATGGCGCAGGGATTCAAGCCGGGGGCGTGGAGCGTCCGCGTGAAGCGCGATCTCAAGAGCGGCGACTCGGTGCCGTACCTGCTCAATGTCATGTTCCTGGAGAAAGCGCTCGATTATCAGTTCTCGCTCGATAACCTCCACGCCGTCACCGGCGACGCGCTCGGCGTCCGCGTGCTGGTCGATTGGGACGGCAAGCCGCTCTCGGGCCTGCCGGCCGGTGCCGTCAAAGTCCGTCTGCTAGCCCAGCCCAACGGCATGGGCAACATCCTTCACGCATCGAAGGTGAAGGTGCCGGGCGGCAACATCGTCACCCCCACCGGCGACATCCAGACGCCCTACGACTACAAGATCGCCGCGCTCGGACAGTCGCTGATCGACAGCACCACGCCGAAGGACGTCGTCACCATTCCGCTCGAGGATCAGGGACGCGGCTTCTATGGCGCAACGTTCAAGGACACGTTCGTTCCCGGCACCTACGTCTTCGAGGCCGTGCTCGACTGGGACATTCCTCTGACCGGCCACGTGATCCGCGTAGAGCGGCTCGAGGAGGATGTGAAGCCGCGCGCCGATTCGGCCGCTTCCGCCATCACGCTCACCGGCGATGCGTCAGGCATCTGGACGCTGACGGTCACGCCGCGCGACCGCTTCGGCAACTACTTCGGACCGGGCTACGCGCCGCTGGTGCAGGCGACCGTTCGCAGTGGCGGAAGACTGCGCAGCACGATCCCCGCCGATCAGAATCAGCAGGGCGCATACGTCTTCACGATCGCCGGATCGCCCGGCGTGACGCCGGTGGTCGATGTGACCGTCGACGGGGTGCTGATTTCGGGGAGATGATTTTTCTCTGACGCCGGAGGTGTGAAAACACCTCCGGCCCGCCTGTCATCGTCATCTCCGCGATCCGCGAAAGAAGCACAGACACTCTGTCTGTGCCCCCATCTACGTCGCCATCGCCTTCATCACTGCCGCCAGCGGCGCGTAGAGCCGCTCGTGGTAGCCGAAGGCTTCCTTGTAGATCTGCTGGAACGCGCCGAGGTCTTTGGGGGCGACGACCAGGTTCACGCCGTAGAGGAAGGCGGCGTTGCCGTCGAGGGTGCGGAGATTGTCGGAGAAGAGGATGAAGAACGCCTTGCGGCGATCGACCGGCGTCAGGGAGATGATCGGCGCGAAATCGGACAGCGGCGGCGGGGTGATCTGGGCGGGATTGAGCATCACCACCGGCGGGTACTCCTGCATGAAGTACTCGCGGGCCTGCGCCGGGGCGGCCATGTGAATGGGCATGAAGCCGATCAGCTTGGCCGCCTGCCGCAATGCCGGTGAATCGTTGCCGACGATCATGGCCTTGGCGCCGAAGCCGTCGTCTTCTTCGTGAACCGGCGTGGCGGTATCGGCGGCTGCGGCGGCCATCTCGAGGTTGCGCCGATCGACCGGCAGCTTCGTGGCGCAGACCGGACACGGGACCAGCACCGGCTTCATCGGAAGCTTGGTCTCGTCGAGCGAGAGCACTTTCTGGCAGGAGGTGCAGGTGATCTTCATCGCCTTACTCCAGCATGGACAGCATCGACTCGTCGCCCGAGGCCACCGGCGCGGAATCATTCTGGCCGTCGCTCAGACGGAGCGCGAGGTTGGTCGGATTCGTGGCGTAGGCCAGCGCCATCTCCCGCGAGATCACGCGCTTGCTCCAGAGCTTCTCCAGCTCGTCGTCGAAGGTCTGCATCCCGTCAACCGATCCATCGTGCATGGCATCGATCAGCGAGCGGCCTTCGGTCTCCCCTTTGAGCACGTAGTCGCGCGTGCGCATGGTCGATTTCAGAATCTCGAGCACGGCGATGCGGCCGCCGCCGACCTTTGGCAGAAGTCTCTGCGACAACACGTAGCGGAACGATTGCGCGAAGCGCGTGCGCACCTGCGACTCCTGATCCTTCGGGAAGACGCCGACGATGCGATCGATGGTCTTGGCCGCATCGATGGTGTGCAGCGTCGAGAGCACCAGGTGTCCCGTCTCGGCCGCCTCCATGGCGATCTCGATGGTGTCGACGTCGCGCATCTCGCCGATCAGGATCACCTTCGGCGCCTGGCGCAGCGCCGCGCGCAGGGCGTGAGCGAAGGTCTTGGTGTCCGACCCCAGCTCGCGCTGGTTCACGGTCGATTTGATGTGCTTGTGCATGTACTCGACCGGGTCTTCGATGGTGATGATGTGGTAGGCGTAGTCGATGTTGATCTGGTTGATCAGCGCCGCCAGCGTCGTCGATTTGCCCGATCCGGTCGGCCCCGTGACCAGCACGATGCCGTTCTTCAGCTTGCAGATGTTGGCCAATTCCGCCGGCAGGTGGAGCGATTCCAGCGTCGGAACGCCCTCGGGGATCACCCGCAGCACGATGGCGTAGGTGCCGCGCTGCGAAAAGACGTTCACCCGGAAGCGCGTCTTCTGCGGGATCGAGTACGAGAGATCGACCGAGCCGCTGCTCAGCAGCGTGCGCGTCAGCTCACGATCGCCGCGCAGCATGTGCATGACGATCATCTCGGTCTGATACGGCGTCAACCGCGGCAGGCCGGGAAAGTTGACCGGCACGAGCTGGCCATCGATCTCCACCTGCGGCGGCCGCCCGACGGAGAAGTTGAGGTCGGACACACGGTCCGACATCTTGAGCATGGCCTCGAGGATGGCGTCGAGATTGAAGTTTTTCATGGGAGTGGCGGGGTTGGTGGGTTGCAAGGTTGCCTGGGGCGTTGACCTGGGTCTCGCGGTCTCGAGGTTTCGCGGTCTCGCGGTGTTTGCTTTCCAACGCCGCGAGACCCCGCAACCGCGCGACCTCGGAACCCCAGCAACCCAGCAACCTTGCAACTCAGCAACCCAGACCGCGACATTGTACGATCACCGCCAAGTACAATCCCCTTCCATGTCGATCATCGCCATCGATTACGGCGGGCGGCGCATCGGGGTGGCGGTGAGCGCGTCGGGATCGATTGCCACGCCACATTCGGTGGTGAAGAACGAGGGGGAGATCATCGACAAGCTGGCCGGCATCGCACGGGAGCTCGACGCGGAGACGATCGTCGTCGGCGTTCCGCGACGGGCTCACAGCGAAACGGGAGAGCAGAAGTTCCGCGACTTCGCGGAGCGGCTGCGGCAGAAAACGTGCAAACCGGTGGTGCTCTGGGACGAAGCGCTCAGCACCACCGAGGCCGCACGGCAGCTGCGGGCGGGCGGAACGAAACGACGAGAGGCTCAACGCGAAATCGACATGCACGCCGCCGCCGTGATTCTTCAGTCCTATCTCGACGATCTCGCCAGGAGGGCGTCATAGCCAGGCGCGTCAAGGCCCGCGGCGGTTGCCGCAAGCTGTTCCACTCGCTGATGACGATCGGCGTGTTCGCCGTCGTCCTGGCCGTCGCCGGCGGCTGGTTCTTTCTGCGGGCCATGCGCACGCCGTACCGGAACTACAACCAGCAGTTCAAGGACGTCGAAGTCCGCCACGGCCTTCGCACGCAGGCCATCCTCAAGCACCTCGAGTCCGAGGGAATCATCCGGGATGAATACATCCCGCTGGTGTACATGAAAGTGGTCCGGCACAACGACTCCATCAAGGCCGGGATCTACGAGTTCTCCAAGCCGCTCACGGCCGAGGAAGTGCTCGACAAGTTGATCCGCGGCGACGTCGTGGCCAAGAGCGTCACCGTTCGCGAAGGTCTGGACCGCTTTGCCGTTGCACACATTTTTGTGCAGGAAGGATTCGGCCGCGATGCCGAGTGGGACAAGCTGACCGCCGATCCCGAAGCGATCCGCGATATCGCTCCCGAGGCGAAGACGCTGGAGGGATACCTCTTCCCTGATACGTACAAGTTCAATCCCGGCACGCCGCCGCGCGCGATCGTGCAGGCGATGGTGACGAACTTCCGCAAGCACTTCGGCGACGAGATGAACTACATCACCACAGGTCTCTCGCTGCACGAGACGGTGACTCTGGCGTCGATCGTCGAGACCGAGGCGCGCATGCCGCAGGAACGGCCGCTGGTGGCGTCGGTCTACCTCAACCGCATCACCCGCAAGATGCTCCTCGGCGCGGACCCGACGGTGATCTACGCGCTGAAACTGGCCGGGCGCTGGGACGGCAACATCCACAAGGCCGACCTGCAGATCGATTCGCCCTACAACACGTATCGTTTCCACGGCCTGCCGCCCGGCCCGATCGCCAATCCCGGCCTGGCTTCGCTGCGCGCCGCCGCGGCGCCGGCGAAGAGCGACTTCCTCTACTTCGTGGCCAAACACGACGGGACGCATGCGTTTGCGACCAACATCGCCGACCACGATCGGAACGTGCAGATCTACCAGGTGCAGTGGTTTCGAAATCAGCGTTTGGCGCAACAAAACCGTTAACCACAGAGGCGCAGAGGGCGCAGAGACCTCTGCGTTCTCGGTGTCCATGCGATTCGGTCTTCAACAAATAACTTCGGGCATGGTATCCTCCCGCGCACCGCAAAACTCTGGGGGTCCGTCGAGTATGTCTGCGAAAAACCGTCCGTACGAGCAGTTCGGTTCGTTCATCCTGTTCAAGAAACTCGAGACTGACGCCCTCGGCGATCTCTGGCGCGCGGGACGCGTCGACGCCGCACAGCTCGGCCCGATCATGGCCGTGCGGCGGCTCTCCGGCGGCAATCGCGTGGCGATGCTCGCGGCCGCGGCCACGGCAAGCCAGCTGGTGCCGCTGCTCAGCGGAACGACGTTCGCCAAGGATCAGACCATCGACGTCGTCGACGGCATCCCCTTCGTCGCGCATGAGTACTCGGGCGGCCGCTCACTGCGCCATATCGTCGATCGCGCCCGCGGCGGCAACGGCATCACCGCCAATCCGATCCCGATCGATCAGGCCATGGTCATCGCCGAAAAGATCGCACTCTCCCTTTCGACCACTGCCGATCTCAAATACCTCGGCAACCGCCTCTCGCACGGCGCGCTGATCCCGCAGTTCGTCTGGATCACCGATGAGGGCGAGATCCGTGTGGCCGGCCAGCAGCTGGGCAAGGGGCTGATCGGATCGTTCTCCGATTCGAAAGTGGCCGCGGAGCTCGGGCGCTATTTCGCAGCCGAGTACCGCGCCGGAGCGGAGATCTCGAAGACGACCGACGTCTACTCGCTCGGTGCGATTCTCTATCTCCTGGTCACCGGCAACGAGCCGCCCGATGCGGTGACCGGCAGCGCGTTCGCCCAGACCATCCGCGCGGCGAAGACGTTCGCGGGACAGACGATTCCAGACGACATCCGCGCGGTCCTGGAGAAGTCGCTGGCCATCGATCCTGCCGCCCGGTACGCGACCATCGGCGAGATGAAGCAGGTGCTCTCATCGCTGGTGCACGGCGGCAACTACTCGGCGTCGACATTCAATCTGGCCTTCTATCTCAGCAACCTCTTGAAGAAGGAGCTGGAGGGCGAAGCGCTCGATCGCGATCGCGAGTCGAAGGTCAACGCGGCGGCGTACGCGCAAGTTGCGCCGGTGGCCGCCATCGAAGCGACGCCAGCCTCGACGGACGAACCGGCGAAGAGCCGCATGCCGTTGTTTGCCATCGCCGCGGCGGTGGTGATCGCCATCGCCGCCGGCGCGTTCTTCATGCTGAAGCCGAAACCGGCGCCGCCCGCGCCGGCAGTGCATACCGCGGTCGTGCCGAAACCGCCGCTGGTCATCTCGCAGCCGGTCATCGCCGCCCCTGCGCAGACGTCCACCGCGCCTCTCGATCCCAACGCCCAGAAGAAAGCCTTCGAGGCCGCCGTGCAGCAGAAGATGCAGGAAGAGATGATGAAGCTGCAGGCGGACATGAACAAGAAGCTGAAGCAGGAGCAGACCAAGGGTGCTCCGGTGCAGACGGCCAGTCTCGTCACGCCGTCGCAGCAGGTCGATGACCGCGGCTCCGCCGCCGCGCTCGATCAGCGCCGCGTGGCCGCACAAACCCCGGCGCCGCAGCCACAAACGCAGACCGTGGCGCAGCAGCCGGCAGCGGTCACGCCAACGCCGCAACCCGCGGTCTCCGCCCCGGCGGTGACGCAACCGGCCGCCGTAACGGTCCGCGAGGGCGATCTGATCGACGTGACGGAGCTGGACAGACTGCCGCAGCCGCTCTCGGAGATCCGCCCCTACTATCCCCCGCTGGCCGCGCAGCAGCACGCGGAAGCGAACGTGATCATCTCCGCGCTGATCAATGAGAACGGCGACGTCATCGACGTCAAGATCCTCCGCGGCGATTCCCGCTACGGCTTCAACGACGCCGCCAGCCGCGCCATGCGCGCCGTGCATTTCTCGCCGCCGATGAAGGATGGGAAGCGCGTGAAGACGTGGCGGCCGCAGTCGATCGCGTTCAAGCGGTAGGGCTGTCATTCCGAGCGAAGCGAGGAATCCCCGGCCCGGTGGACGATGCTCATTCGTTTCGAGCGAGACGGACGAGGGCGGGTGGTTGGGCACAGTCTGCGACTACCACCGCCCGCCATACGCGGCGTTGACGCAGGTGTCGCGCCGCGCCTGCCGGGGATTCCTCGCGTCGCTTCGAATGACACGCCCGAAGCAAACCTATCGAGAGTCCATCTCCCCGCGGCGAGCGGGGAGAGGGAGACACGAAGCGAAGCGGAGTGCGGGTGAGGGGTGGTGCCCGACTGCGCAGTCTGCGCAAGCTCCGCCCCCCCCTCATCCGCCTGTCGGCACCTTCTCCCCCGCTGAAAAACGCGGGGGAGAAGGACTCTCGATGTTAGAACCGTGTCATCTCTACTTCACCGGCAGAATGCCGTTAACCAGCTTCTAATGACACGCCCGAAGCAAACCTATCGAGAGTCCCTCTCCCCGCGTCGAGCGGGGAGAGGGAGACACGAAGCGAAGCGGAGTGCGGGTGAGGGGTGGTGCCCGACTGCGCAGTCTGCGCAAGCTCCGCCCCCTCATCCGCCTTTCGGCACCTTCTCCCCCGCTGAAAAA
>Ga0157375_10003245_pt1 | contig 14112 bp, 19 predicted proteins | sample M35metaG_FD_115311 | JGI IMG/M metagenome (GOLD analysis project Ga0157375, IMG submission 115311) | Miscanthus rhizosphere microbial communities from Kellogg Biological Station, Michigan, USA - M3-5 metaG | ecosystem: Host-associated > Plants > Roots > Rhizosphere > Soil | place: USA: Michigan...
AGCGCTTGCTCATGAACACGCGGTCCTGCGCCACGTACACCGCCGCCGGCACGTGCGCGAGGCAATCGGCGCACAGGCTCAGCGTGGTCTTGAGAAGTTCGGCACCGGCGGGAAGCTCGTGCTCGCGGCGCACGTCGTCAGTGCTCATGGCGCGCAGCGGGGCCGCCAGCGCTTCGAGACGGGCCTGCAACGCATCCGCCGAGGGGCGTGCCTCGACCCGCACACTGATGGGAATGGATTTACGCAAGCTCCAGCACCCCCTGAAGCAACCCCGCACAGGCGCGATAGGCGCAGCCGCGCAGGCGCGGAAAGCGTGCCGCCTGTTCGCGCACCAGCCGCCCGAGTTCGTTCGCCGAGAAATCCAGATTGGCCCGACTCTCGGCGCGCGCGTGCAACGACAACACCTGCGCCGCGACCCGCGCCGGCAGCAATTGCGTAACGCTCTCGCGCGTGTATCGCACGTGGCGCGTTTCATCGCGCAGCACGGCGTCGATCACCTTTCCCGGATAGTCCGACGCGGCATGTGCGCAGGCGTCGACGTGATATTCGAGAGAACGTGCGACGCGCTTCTCGAGAAAATGCAGGTGCGCGAAAAAATGCGCCAACTTGAGCCGCAATGCATCGCGATCCTCGCCGGCTTCGAGCGCAAAACTCGCGGGCGTGTGCCGCCGAATCACCGAATTGAAGATGCTCTCGAGCGGCTGCACCAGCACCGGCTGGCCGAGTTTTTCGATGGCGCGCGTATACAGCGCGATGTGTTTGTCCTCGTCCACCATGTGGCTCTGCATGGCGGCCAGGAGCTGTGGGTCTTCGACCGCCGCCAGCGGGAAATAGTCGGTGACACGGTGTGGATACTGTTCACCGTTCAGATAGAGATTCAACACCAGGCCATGCAGTACCGGGTCTGCGACGATGTCGCGGTGCAGGCGCGCCTTGATGCCGTCGACGATCATCGGGACATCGAGATGAAACAGGCGCCGAGCACGAACACCAGGATCAGGGCGGCGATACCGGCGGCGACGGCGCAGCCTCGCAGGATCTTCGCACCCAGGCCGCCGCTGCCAGCTTCCGCGTCATGGGAGCCATTCTCCATGGGTGGCTGCGGCAGTTCCGGAGGTCCATCGGTTTCTTTCACGAAGCCCCCTTGCCAGCCAGTTTCCATCGATCCCAGGACGCGGGCTGATGCCGCGTGCGCGATGCGATTGCGATACCGCCAGCCAAAATCATCGCCAGGCTCATGAGTTGGTAGGCAGACAGGTCGCCATAGGCCTTGGGCGTTTCGCGCAGGAATTCGCTGAAGAAACGGAATACGCCGTAACTCCCCAGGTACAGCGCGAACAGGCGGCCGAAAAGGATCTGCCGGCGCCAGAGCGCGATCAACACGAAGCCCATGATCCAGTGGAACAGCATTTCGTATACGGGTATGGGATGACGCGGTATGCCGTCGCCATAGGTGATGGCCCACGGGCCGTCGAACGGCACGCCGCGACAGCAACCGACGATCAGGCAGCCGATGCGCCCGATGCCGATCGAAAACGGCAGGACGATGGCGAAGCGATCGTTGGGCGGAATGTCATATCGCAACAGGGGCTTGGCCGCTTCCGCGCCGAGGAAGCCGAACAGCAAGGCGCCGGCCAGTGAGCGCCCGCCACCGAGCAAGGCACCCCAGTGGTGAAATTCCTCGAGCGGCCACAGTGCATCACCGAGCAGCACCGCAAGTTTTGCGCCCAGCAGGGCGCATACCGCCGTGATGGCCTGCATCGCGTAATAACGACGCCGGTCGCGTGCATCCTGGAAGTGGCGGGTGAGCGGAAAGGTGAGGGTCAGCGCGAAGCCCAGCACCACCATGAGTGCATAGCCAAGATGCAGGTCAAACGAGAAGTTCATCCAGCCAGTCGCCAGGCGACGACGAACACAGCGAGTGCGGCGTACGACATGAAATGTACTCTGCGCTCAGTGGCCAGCAAGTGACGGTGAAAGCCGAATTCGTCCGTCGCCGCGCATGCCACGAATACGATCAGCACCGGCAATGCCGCCCGGGAACCCATGAAGACGGCGCTCACGAATGCGATGAACAGCACGGCGGCCGCGGCATGAAAGAACTGCTCGGCGCGCGCCACCCGCCGCGACTTCTCGTGCATCCATGTATCCACCGACACCAGCGCGAGATATGGCACGAGCGCGGCTCCCAGCGTCATGACTCGTGCGGCATTCATGGGCGCCGCCGATGTTCACGGCGCGCAGGCACGAAAGCAAGGTGAAGTTACTCTAGAATCTCCGCCATGATCGTTTTCGAAAACGTCGCGAAGCGATATCCGAATGGCAGAGAAGCGCTGGCCGGCGTGTCGTTCGCCATTCAACCGGGTGAGTTCGTGTTCCTCACCGGGCGCTCCGGCGCGGGCAAGAGCAGCGTGCTCAAGCTCATCGCGCTGCTGGAACGCCCCACGCGTGGCACGGTCACGGTTGGTGGACAGAACACCGGCAAACTCAAGTCCGGCAAGATCCCGGCATACCGCCGCGCCATCGGCGTGGTGTTCCAGGATCACAAGCTGCTGCTGGACCGGCCGATCTACGACAACGTGGCGCTGCCGCTGGTGGTGGCGGGTACACCGCTCAGGGAAGTGGACCGGCGCGTGCGCGCAGCGCTGGACCAGGTCGGATTGTTAGGACGCGAGCATTCTTCGCCCACCGAGCTCTCGGTGGGTGAGCAGCAGCGCGTCGGCATTGCGCGCGCGGTGATCAGCAAGCCGCGGCTGCTGATCGCCGACGAACCCACGGGAAACCTCGATCCCGGGCTGGCTATCGAGGTCATGCGGGTCTTCAAGCGCTTCCAGGATGTGGGCGTGACCGTCATTGTCGCCTCGCACGACCCGCACCTGGTCGAGCAATTCGGCCAGCGCGAAATCGTGCTGGACGCCGGCCACATCACCGCCGACACGCTGCACGCGCGCGCCGCGGCGCGCATGACCGCGGTGGCGCCGAAACTCGCCGATCTTCCCAACATCAACATCGATCTGCACACATGAGCGGCGCGGTTTCCTCCTATGGCACCCGGCATCTGCAGGCGCTGTTCGGTGCGCTGGGTCGGCTGAGCCGCGCCCCGCTTGCCACCCTGCTCACGCTCATCGTCATTGGCGTTGCGCTCGCCCTGCCTGCCGGCCTCGCGCTGGTGGTCAATAACCTGCGCCTTGCGACCGGCGACCTGAGCAATGCCGTGGACTTCACCGTGCATTTCAAGCTCGGCACGCCGATCGGGCGGGTCGAGCAACTTGCGAAGAATGCCCGGGAGCGGCCCGGCATCGAGTCGGTGACGGTGACGACGTCGGACCAGGCCCTGGCGGAATTCAAGGAAGCCTCGGGTTTTGGTGATGCGCTGACGGCGCTCGAAGACAACCCCCTGCCCCATCACCTCACGGTTCGGCCCGCAAAGAACGCGAGTGGCCCCACGGAGGTTGAGACACTGCGGCGCTACTTCGCGGCGTTTCCCGAGGTCGAGATCGTGCAGCTGGACCTGGACTGGGTTCGGCGCCTGCATTCGCTGCTCGACCTGCTCAAGCGCTCACTGTGGGTGGTCATGACCGTGCTCGGCCTGGGGGTTCTTGCGGTCATTGGCAACACCATCCGCCTCGAGATTCAGCACCGTCGCGCCGAGATCGAGGTCACCAAGCTGGTCGGCGGCTCAAACGCATTCGTGCGGCGGCCGTTCCTCTACACCGGCCTCTTCTACGGCTTGGGCGGGGCTTTGCTGGCTGGACTGATCGTCATGGGAGGCCTGGCCTACCTCGACCAGGCGGTGCGTGAGCTTTCGGCCCAGTACGGCGGGAGCTACCGGATGGCCGGCCTGGGCCCTGAGGGTGCAGGCGTGCTTGCCGGGGTCGGTGCGGTCCTCGGCTGGCTGGGCGCGTTGATTTCCACCGGCCGGCACCTGCGCCAGATCGAGCCCCGCGCCTGACCGGCTGAGGCCAAAAACCTGCCATTTCCCGGGCACTTATATGCCCGGCAAGGGCCGCTTCTCTCCTGCCTGATCAATAACTTGCAGGTCTAAGAGGGAACTCCTCGGGTCATTAGCACTCTATACCCCTGACTGCTAATATCTCGGCCCACCAAAGCCTCAAGTCGATCGCCCCAGGAGGTTCGTACTGATGACCGCCATTGCGCCCACTGCCAACGGACTAATCACCCGCAAGAACGATTTTGTCCTCGCCGGCCCGGTCGGCAGCTTCGATGCTTACATGGACAAGGTGAGCAAGATCCCCGTGCTATCGCGCGAGGACGAGGCGGCGCTTGCCCAACGCTTTCGCAACGAAGGTGACCTCGAGGCTGCGCGGCAGCTGGTGTTGTCGCACCTGCGCTTCGTCGTGCACATCGCGCGCGGTTATTCCGGTTACGGCCTGCCGCTGGGCGACGTCGTCCAGGAAGGCAATGTGGGCCTCATGAAGGCCGTGAAGAGGTTCGACCCCGGTGTGGGCGTGCGCCTCGTGTCCTTCGCGGTTCACTGGATCCGTGCCGAGATCCACGAATACGTGCTGCGCAACTGGCGCCTGGTCAAGGTCGCCACCACCAAGGCGCAGCGCAAGCTGTTCTTCAACCTGCGCAAGCTGAAGAAGAACCTGGCGTGGCTGTCGCACGAGGAAACGCTGGCCGTGGCCCGCGATCTCAAGGTGTCGCCGGAGGAAGTGACCGAGATGGAAAAGCGCCTCGCGGCGCGCGATCTCTCCTTCGACCCGGTGCCCGATTCGAGCGAGGACGGCGACGAGACCTACTCGCCGGCTGCCTATCTACCCGCGCCTGACGCCGATCCGGCCTTGCAGATCGAGAACGCCGAATGGGAAGACACCACCGGGGACCGGCTGGCCGCGGCCATGAAGACGCTGGATGCGCGGGCGCGCGACATCCTGGTGAATCGCTGGACCGGAGAGGCCAAGGCCACGCTGCACGACCTCGCCGACAAGTACGGCGTGTCGGCCGAGCGCATCCGGCAGATCGAGGCCCACGCGATCAAGAAACTGCGAGGTTTGATGGTTGAAGGGTAAGGAGTCGGGAAACGTCTCCAGCTCCGACCGGGTGGCCCGAACGAAGGGCTCCCAGCTGCCTCAAAGCCCCGGCTACCCGCCGGGGCTTTTTTTTGGCGCCGTGGTGGATTGATCTAATGATCCGTTAAGTTTTTGCGGGTTGTAGTCGGGTGGGCGCCGTGAATAAATCAGGCGTTCATGACCTCGACAAACCTGAATTTGAACCCCCAGGGCGAGCAGATGGCGGACGAATCCATGATTCGTACGCTGGCTGCCCAGATCGAAGCTATCTGGCCCCAGGAAAGGGCGCTGCTCAATTTTTACCGGCTGCCGCGCAATGCGCGGGTTCTCGACGTGGGTTCGGGGACCGGCGAATTCAGCGCGCGCGTCGCCGATGCCTGGCCCGAAGCGCGCGTGGTGGGCGTGGAATTGCTGCCGGAGTCGGTGGAATACGCCCGGCAGAGACACGCCGCCCTCGCCCCGCGGCTCGCTTTCGAAGTCGGTAACGCATTTGCGCTCGCGCAGCCCGACAACACCTTCGATCTCGTGGCCAGCCGCCACATGGTCCAGGCCGTGCCGCACGTCGAAAAGATCCTGGCCGAGCTGGTGCGCGTCACCAAGCCCGGCGGGCACGTGCACGTGCTGGCCGAGGACTACACCATGCTGCACATGATGTCCGGGCCGCTCGACCCGGACGTGTTCTGGCGCAAGGGACCGGTGGAGTTCTCCGAACGCACCGGCACCGACTCGCGCATCGGCCGTCGTGCCTGGAGCCTGATGCGTGCCGCCGGACTCGTCGAGGTGCGCGTCGACTACGTGATCGTCGATACGGTGCGGGTGCCGCGCCGCATTTTCGCGGACATCATCACGGCCTGGCGCGACGGGTACGTAGACGCGCTCGCGACGCCGGAATGGCCCGCCGCCGTGGTGCGACAGCACTTCAACGAGATCATCAGTTCAATATTGAATCCGGATCACTATGCGGTCTGGCATGTGCCGATTGTTTCAGGAATGAAACCCTGAAAAGCAAAAAGGCGGTGGACTGCAAAGTCCACCGCCTTGGTTCCTGCACCCTCGATCAGCCGCGAACGATGGGCTGAAGCTTGAGCTCCACTCGTCGGTTCTGCTGCTTGCCCTCGGGCGTGCCGTTGTTTGCAATCGGGCGGGATTCGCCCGCGCCCAGCGCCACGACGCGCTGGCTGTTCACGCCATGTGACTGCAGGTAGGCGCCCACGGAAGTGGCGCGCTGCATGGACAGCTGCTGGTTGTAATCGTCGCTGCCGTCGCTGTCCGTGTGCCCCTCGACGTCGATCAAGGTCTTGTCGAATTCCTTGAGCACCAGGGCGACCGAATCGAGCACTTTGTAGAAGTTCGAGTTCAGGTCCGCGCTCGCGGTCTTGAACGTGACGTTGCCTGGCATGTTGAGGATGAGGTTATCGCCACTGCGCGTGACCGATACCCCGGTGCCCTGCAACTGCGCACGGAGTTTTGCTTCCTGCTTGTCCATGTAGGCGCCCACGCCGGCGCCTGTCAGGGCACCGACACCCGCGCCGATGAGCGCACGTTCGCGGCGCTCCTTGGCATTGTCGCCTGTCAATGCGCCGAGCACCGCACCGGCGGCTGCGCCAATGCCTGCGCCCTTCGAGGCGTTATTGACCTTCTTTTCGCCCGTGTAGGCGTCCGTGGTCGTGCAGCCCGCGCCAGCCAGGGCCGCGGCCATAACTAACAATGTGCTGCGAACAAGAGTCGATGTTTTCATGCAATCCTCCGTGCGGGCAAACATAACGGCGAGCATCTGAACGCCGAATGAACTCATTTTCTGTGCGCCAGTTCTCAGTCGACAGCTTCCGGGGAAGCTGGCGGTGTGGTCGCGCGTTTATAGCCACGCGGCCGTATCGCAACCGTGTTGCGAACCACCGTGCAGCGAACCCCATCCCTGCGGAAATAGCCGTATTCGAACGACGGCGTCGAGCGACCCTCGCGCTCGAGTTCGCACCTGATGTCCGCTTCCTGTTCCGGCGTAAGAGAAAATCGCATCTCCAGATCGGAGTTTCCGCCGTGGTCGAACGAGATCGCCATGGCGCGCGTCCACACCGAATACCCCGGAAATATCCGCGCGCAGGCCAGTGCGGCGATCGGATCGGCCAGCGCCGCCTGGTAGCCACCAAACATCACGCCACCAGGATTGCGCGACCGCGCGTTCAATGGCAGCAGTATGCGCACGCTGCGCCAGCGCTCGGTGATCTCCAGCACCTTGATGCGCATCGGCACGAACGGCGGATACATCTCGAGCAGCCGGGCATCAGACAGGATGCCGCTACGTGTGACAAACCTCATGAACTTCGACATCAATGTCATCAGCACTCCCCGGGACGGCACATTCTTGCAGACGCGAGTCCCGCGGCGTAGCTTTCCGCCCATGCGCACCCTGCATCAATGGCTCGATGAATACGGCGCGAGCCACCGAAATTCGACCAATGAACTGATTCACTGGATCTGTGTACCCACCATCGTGATGACCGTGGTCGGATTTCTGTGGGCCATTCCGGTTCCGCAGGCCTTTGCGGATCTGTCTCCCTGGCTCAACTGGGCCGCGATCGCTGTGGCGGGCGCGGTCTCCTACTACTTCCTGCTCTCGCCTTCGCTCGGCGTGGGCGCCGCCGTGTGCCTGGTCGCATTGCTCTTCGTTGTCAGCTGGCTCGACACGCTCGCGTGGCCGCTGTGGCTCATCAGCCTGGTGGTGTTCGTCGTCGCCTGGATCGGCCAGTTCGTCGGACACTCCATCGAAGGCAAGCGGCCGTCGTTCTTCAAGGACGTGCAGTTCCTGCTCATCGGCCCCATCTGGCTGGTATCGCACGTTTATCGCCGTCTCGGCGTTTCCTACTGAACCGGCTGATGTCGATGCGCGCGATGGTTCAGCGCGAACACGGCGCACCCGACGTCTTGCAGCTGGAAGAGCTGCCGGAGCCGGCGCTGCGCGACACTGACGTGCTGCTGGAAGTACACGCCACCTCGGTGAATCCGGTCGATACCAAGGTTCGCGCCCGCGCGACTGTGCCGCGCGAATGGCCGCTGGTGCTGGGTTACGACGTCAGTGGCAGCGTCGTGCGCTGCGGCTCGCGTGTCACGCAATGGAAGGTGGGGGACGAACTCATCGCCGCGCCCAATCTGTTCCGGCCCGGCGCGAACGCCGAGTATGTGGCGGTGGATGCACGCAGCGCCGCGCGCAAGCCGGCGGCGCTCGATCATGCTTTGGCCGCTGCGCTGCCCCTGGTGTCACAGACGGCGTGGGAAGCACTTCATCTGCGCGCGCGTATGCAAGCCGGGCAGACGGTACTCATCCATGCCGGCGCCGGCGGCGTCGGACACATCGCGGTTCAGCTCGCCAAACTACATGGCTGCCGGGTAATCACCACCGCGGGCCGCGCGGAATCGCTGGCATTCTGCCGCGACGTGTTGCGCGCCGATGAGGTCATCGACTATCGAAGCCAGGACGTCGTGGAGGCGGTGAAGCGTCTGACCGATGGACAGGGAGTGCCGGTGGCGTTCGACACCGTCGGCGCTGAGGTCTTCGTGCAATGCCTCGACTGCGTCCGGGTCAACGGCCATGTCGTCACCATCCTGGGTGGCAGCACCGACCTCAAGCAGCGTGGACAGAGCCTGCTGTATCGCAATGTCACCATCAGCTACGAGTTCATGGGAATTCCCACCGCACACGAAATAGATCCGGGTCGACCCGGGGAGATCCTTGCGACCATCGCGAAGCTCGTCGATGCCGGTGCGCTGCATCCGGAAGTGCGGCATCGCTTCCCGCTGGAACGACTGGCGGACGCGCACCGCCAGGTCGAGACCGGCCGCACGGTCGGCAAGGTGGCGGTCATCGTCAGGGGGCAAGGGTCGAGGGATAAGCCCGCGCCGTAGCTGTATCATCGCGCGATGCTGAATCCCCTCGATTTGTACGACCTGCGCGGCCTGCTCACCGATGACGAGCGCATGATCCAGGACTCCGTCGGCCGCTTCGTCGATGAGAAAGTCCTGCCCATCATCCAGGAGTGCTTCGAGAAGCATCACTTCCCGAAGGAAATCATCCCGGAGATCGCCGACCTCGGGTTGTTAGGCTCGTCCATCCACGGCTACGACTGCGCCGGCCTCAATGCCGTGAGCTACGGGTTGATCTGCCAGGAGCTGGAACGCGGCGACTCCGGCATCCGCAGTTTCGTCTCGGTGCAGAGCTCGCTTTGCATGTATCCCATCTACGCATTCGGCAGCGAAGAGCAGAAACAGCGCTGGCTGCCGGACATGGCGCGCGGCAGGAAGATTGGCTGCTTCGGCCTGACCGAGCCGCACGGCGGATCGGACCCGGCCAACATGAAGACGCACGCGAAAAAGAGGGGCGGGGACTGGGTCATCAACGGCGCCAAGATGTGGATCACCAACGGCGCCATCGCGGATCTGTGCATTTGCTGGGCGATGACCGACGACGGCATCCGCGGGTTCATCGTCGAGAAAGGAATGAAGGGTTTTTCGGCGCCGGAGATCGAAAGAAAGTTCAGCCTGCGTGCCTCGGTGACGTCGGCGCTGTTCTTCGACAACGTCGTGGTGCCGGAGTCGAACCTGCTGCCGGGTGTGAAGGGCCTGAAAGGGCCCCTGTCCTGTCTCACGCAGGCGCGCTACGGCATCACCTGGGGAGTGATCGGCGCGGCGCAGGCCTGTCTCGCGCAACTCATCGACTACACCAAGACCCGCGAGATGTTCGGCCGGCCGCTCGCGGCCACGCAGGCCATTCAGCTCAGGCTCGCAGAGATGGCGCGCAAGATCACCACCGCACAGCTGCTGTCTCACCAGCTCGGCCGGCTCAAGGACCTGGGCAAGATGCAGCCATCGCAGGTATCGCTCGCCAAGTGGAACAACTGCCGCATGGCGCTCGATATTGCGCGCGACTGCCGCGACATGCTGGGCGGATCGGGAATCAGCGCGGAGTACGTGCCCATTCGCCACGCGCTAAACCTCGAGAGCGTGATCACCTACGAAGGCACGGAGACGATCCACCAGCTCACGATCGGCCGTGAGCTGACCGGCATCAGTGCGTTCTAGCTATTGGGTACGAAGAACGGGACGCGGGTTTCCTGGAATGGCGGCAGTGATTCGCAGCGCGCGGCCAGCGTGGCGAGCGACTGGAACATCACCGGGTCGGCCGCCACTCTCAGCGCGTCATTCAGAAAGGTGAACACGCACACCGCGGTGATGTCGGCCTGCGTCATGCGCTTGCCGACCAGCCATTGCGAAACGCCGCGCTCGCCGAGATAGCGATCGATGGCCGCCAGCGAGCCGCTCATCTGTGTGCGGCAGCGGTCCACCCACGGTTGGTGACGCTTGTCCTCCGGTCGAAAGGCGCGCTCGTAAACCTGCAGCACGCCCTTTTCCGCGGCTCCAGTGGCCATCGCGATGAGATTCAGCGCCCGGCGGCGCTCGGGCCCTGATCGCGGCAGCAGCGCGCGCTCCGATCCGGCGCGCTCATCCAGGTAGTCAAGGATGGCGCTCGACTCCATGAGCTTTTCACCTTCCCGGGTCACGAGAGTGGGCACGCGACCCAGCGGGTTGTATTCACGGATACGGTCGAAGTCGCGCCCGATCGACCAGTTCGCATGTTCGAACGGCATCTCCAGCAGCTTCATCGTCACGGCGACGCGACGCACGAAGGGCGAGTCGAACATCCCGATCAACAGCATCCGGCGGCCTCCCGGCCTTCTTATTAGTCAGCGTGGCAGATAGAACAGGTAGTAGATGATGCCAGCTGCAATGAGGATGTCGATGGGGAGAAGCCAGAGAAAAAATTTGCGGCGCCGCGTGCGCCGCTGCGTCTCGAGCTGCACGCGCAGCATGGGATCGTCGGAGATATGCGAGTCGACCCACTTGCGAGCCTCCCGCGATCCGAGATTGTGCGACTCGCGCAGCACCTTCACCGCCTCGTGCACCCGGCCCTCGTTGAGCAACGTGGCCGGCTCGGGCGGCAGTGGCTTGTAACGCGGATCGGCTCTCATCGATCCGCCGGCAGGCAACCCCGCGCGATGCGGCGATGCGTTAGCCCTTCAAGGAGGTGATTCATGTCCGTTACGCCTCAACCCGCGGAACCCGCGCTCAATGCGACGCCGCTCATCGACGTGCTGCTGGTGTTGCTGACAATGCTCATATTCACGGTGCCCATCGCTACCCATGCCGTCAAACTCGAATCGCCAGGCGGTCCGGGAAAGCCGCCGTCAACCACCGTACGACTGGAGATTTTCTATCGGGGAGAGATTTACTGGAATGGACAACACGTCGAATCGCTGGAAGACCTTGCCCCCAGATTTGCCGCGATCGCCAGTCAGACAAGTCCCCCGCTGCTGCAGGTGATGCCCGAAAGGATGGCGCCCTACGAGCGCGTCGCGCAGGTTCTTGCCGCCGCGCAGCGCGCAAAGGTGACGAGACTCGCTGTCAGCCCCATTACTGACTGAACCCCGCGGCCAGCCGGGGCCCCGTGGGGGCCGGCTGTCAGTAACCCGTCGCAGCGCACAGCGTTGCTTCGGCCAGCCAGCACGCGAGCAGTATGCCGATGAACAGCCATTGCCACGTAGCGGTGCGGGTTTCCTGCCCTGCATCCGTATGCGCCGTTGATGCTTCGCGGCCGTCGCGAACCGCGCTCATAACGGCAACCAGTGCGAGCCGGCGTCGCGCCTGTGCAGGTAGACGAAGCGCGCACGCGACAGGCGTGCGGCAAAGTCGTTGCTGCGCGTGCCGATTCGCTCGAGATACCGGCGCCAGCGTTCACCTGGCTGCGATCCGAACCGCGAACTGGCATATGTCCTATTCATGCTGCTTGCTTCACCCATGGCTTTCTCCTGCTGGCCTGGGTGACATTTCGCGCGCTGCTGCCGTCCACTCCATGACGCCTTGATGGCGCAGCGCGGGTAGAAAGTGACCAAATGTGGCCGGCACGGACGCAGGCCTTGGCCCTCGCTTACACTGCGCTGCCATGAAGAAGACCATCGCCATCGTCGAAGACGAACGCGCCATCCGCGACAACTACGCCGCGGCGTTTTCGCGCGAGGGCTACGCGGTGCGCGGCTATCCAAACCGCCGCGAGGCCATGGCGGCCTTCGCCGCGCGCCTGCCGGATCTGGCCGTCATCGACATCTCACTCGAGGACGAACCCGAGGGCGGCTTCGAATTGTGCCGCGACCTGCGCGGCATGTCGGCGGAGCTGCCGATCATTTTCCTGACGGCCCGCGACACGGAGCTCGACGCGGTGTCGGGGCTGCGGCTGGGAGCCGACGATTTCCTCACCAAGGACCTGTCGCTCGCGCACCTGATCGCGCGCGTGAATGCGCTGTTCCGCCGCGTCGACGCGCTGCGCCGGCCGCCAGAGGAAAAGCAGGTGATTCGCCGTGGCGCGCTCACGCTCGACAGCGAACGCATGTCGGTGACCTGGAATAGCGAGGTCGTGTTGTTGTCACTCACCGAATTCTGGATCGTCTACGCATTGACCAAGCATCCCGGTCACGTGAAGAACCGCCAGCAACTCATGGATGCGGCCAACGTGGTGCTCGATGACAACACCATCACGTCACACATCAAGCGCATCCGGCGCAAGTTCCAGGTCGTCGATCCCGCGTTCGACGCCGTGCACACGGTGTACGGCATGGGATATCGCTGGGTCGAGTAGCACCAGCCGTGGGCCGCTTCGCAGACCTGTTGAAGACCGGGCCGATCTCCGGGTTCAGGCTCCGTACCAAACTACTTTTGCTGGCGCTGACCACGCTGGCGCTGCCCTGGGCCGGTTGCCAGTACGCGCGCGAGATGGAATCCGTGCTGCGCGAGAACGAACAGCAGTCACTGCTGGCGGTGACCACCACGATTGCCGGATCGCTCAAGGGCCGCCAGGAGCTGCTGTTTCGCGCCGATTCACTGCCGGGCTCGGAACAGGCCAACGATCCGCGGGACATCACTCCCGTGGTGCTGTCCGGCGCGCCGCTCATCGATGGCCGCGCCGACGACTGGGATCCCGATGCGCGCAACCTGGTGCGCGTCGCGGGTCCGGACGGCGACGCGCTGCGGCTGCTCGCCGCCACCCACGAGCGGCGCCTGTATCTCGCCCTGCTGGTGCGCGACAACCACTGGGTCTTCGACGCCTCGGTCTTGACGCCGCTGGACACGAACGGGATCGGCGACCGCGTCTGGCTGGCCTTCGACGACAAGCGCGGCGGCCAGCAGCGCCTGTTCTTCGGCAATATCGGACCCGGCCCGGTGCACGCCCGGCGCATCGAGACCCTGGAATACGGCCGTGAAGCCGCGGTCGAAGAACCGCGCATCCAGGCCGAGTGGCAGCGCGCGCGCGATGGCTGGGTGCTGGAAATCGGCGTGCCGCTGTCAATGGTCGGCCAGCATCTCGGTGTGCTCGTCGACGACCGTGATCGCCGGGGCGCTGCGCGCGCGAGTTACGGCACTCTCGAGATATCCGACCTGCGCGCCGTCGGGCGGCTCATTGCGGCATCGCCGGACCTCAATGACCACCTGAGACAATTCGCTCAACCCGGTGTCGAACTCACCGTCGCCTCCTCCACGGGCGCCGTGCTCACCCGCCTGGATGCCCCCGCCCTGCCCGGCGACTACACCCGCATGCGTGGCTTCCTGCCACGCATGTATCGCCTGTTCCTGGACGGCGGCGCCATTCCGCGCAGCGTATCGCAGGCCGAACGCGAGCACGCCGCCGAGACTCTCACGGGTCGCGCGGCACGCGGCGCGCCGGTGACGGCACTGTTCGGTGGGCGTTATGAAAACAGCGTCATCGTTGCCGCGGCGGCGCCGATCTACTCCGCGGATGGCAAGCGCGTCATCGGCGTCATCCAGCTCGCGCAGACTGCGGATCGCTGGCTCACGCTGCGCGACCGCGCGCTCACGCGGCTGCTCAATCTCACGCTGTTCGTCACGCTGTTCGCGGTCGGCGCCGCCTTCTGGTTTGCCGGCCGCATGACCCTGCGAATTACCCGGCTGGGCGCAGCCAGTGAAACGGCCCTGGGCCGCGAAGGAAGTGTCTCGCGGGTATTGCCGGAGGCAGATGCCC
>Ga0157375_10003246_pt1 | contig 14111 bp, 15 predicted proteins | sample M35metaG_FD_115311 | JGI IMG/M metagenome (GOLD analysis project Ga0157375, IMG submission 115311) | Miscanthus rhizosphere microbial communities from Kellogg Biological Station, Michigan, USA - M3-5 metaG | ecosystem: Host-associated > Plants > Roots > Rhizosphere > Soil | place: USA: Michigan...
CGCCAAACTAGAACGGATTCCAGGTCGGCTGGCGAGTATATTTCAGATAGCCGACATTGGCGCCGAGCCGCAAACCGATGCCCGAGCGGATGGGGGCGAGGCGCACGTGGTCGCGGGCAAGGAAAGTTATGCCCACGCCGCCGATGAAATAGGCCGACCCGTCGACGCCGGGATAGGTGTTGAAGATCTCACCCGGACTGTAGAGATCGTAGACCAGCACCATGGTCTTGGAGCCTTCCGCGCCGAAATCGTACCCGACCGAAGGACCTTGCCAAAACACCCGCTGGTTGCCCGCATCCTTGGTGTAAAGCGTGCCTTCGCCATAGCGCACGCCCGCGATGAAGGCGCCGCCGGCTTCTTCGCCAAGAATATAGCCGTTCGGCCTGCCGGCCCGCTGGAAGGCATATTCAATGACCCGGGCAAGGTCCATCGAGACCCCGCCGAAGAATCGGTGGCCGGCGTCTTTGATTTCGTCGACCGAGAAGCCGCTTTGGCTTCCGCCATCCGACGGCATGGAAGCGCCGGAGCTGGGAGCTGGCTCATAAGGCTGACCGGGGGGGCCGGGATCGTACTGGTCCTGGCTTGGCGGCGCCGCGTAGGGCCGATTCGGGTCAGGCTGAGGCGTTATGACCATGGGCCCATCGGCCTGGGCAAAACAGACGGCAGGGGTAAAGACGAGGAGAATTGCCGCAATCGCGGCAGCAACGGAGACTCTGAGATGCATGACTTGCCTCACAAGCCGAAGCCGGGTGGCTGGCCTACTCGGGGGCTTCGCTCAGGGTCTGTATGATTTGCCTAAACTATTACTAAAAGGTGGCCTCCCGGCGTCACACGCCCCAGGCGATGAAGCTGGGATTGCGCAGGCCTGCTTCCGTCTTGCCGTAGCGCAGCGGCTCGCCGCTCAAGGTGACAACCCTGCCTCCTGCAGCTTCGAGCACGGCTTGGCCGGCAGCGGTGTCCCATTCCATGGTGGGACCGAAGCGCGGATAGATGTCGGCTTCACCTCTGGCGAGAGCAACGAATTTGACCGACGACCCGACGCTCGAGCGCCCCGCAATGTTGAGCTTGGCGAGATAGGCTTCCGTCTCGGGATCGAGATGCGAGAGGCTGACGAGCGCGGTCAGCCCCTGCGAGTCGGGGACGCGCGCGCGTAGCGTGCTCAAACGAAGCTGACTGAAATCGGCGCCGAATGCGCTCGGTTGAAGTTCGGTCGAAACGGCGTTGGCCTTGGCGACCGTCACGGCAAGCAGGGCGCGGGCAGGTGCATAGACCAGGCCGAAGCTCGGGCGCCCATTTTCGATCAGCGCCACATTGACGGTGAAATCGCTCCGCCTCTGGATGAACTCCTTGGTGCCGTCCAACGGATCAACGAGGAAGAAGCGCCGCGGGAGTGCGCCGATCGTCCCGCAAGACTCCTCCGAAACCACCTCGATGCCGGGCGCGAGCCGTGCTAACGCTGCGAGCATAACCGCCTCGGATTCTTGGTCGGCCTGGGTCACCGGGCTGTTGTCGTCCTTGAGCTTGACCTCCATGGCGGCATGGAAATGCGCCATGATCGCCGCGCCGGCCTTGGACGCGGCGTCGGTGAGGACCGAGGCTGCCCGGGAAAAATCGAGTCCATCAGAGTCAGCCCCGTCTACTGGCGTGGTCGTCTGCGTTGTTGTCTGTGTCGGGCCTGACAAGGCACAATGCCTCTTGCGACGTTGATTCGTTCGCGCTCCCCGGTGCGGCATTCAGAGGGAGGAGCGCGACTCCCATGTAACAGAAATTCTGGTATGGGCCACGTCATCTCCGCGGCCTAACGCGGAAGCGAAGGAGGGGGCCATGACCGAGCCGACGACACTCGGCGATCTCGACCTTGCGGCGCTCGTTTCGAGCCGCATCTGTCACGATGTGATCAATCCCGTGTCGGCTATCTCCAATGGGCTTGAGATGCTGGCCGAGGAGCCCGATCAGGCCATGCGTGACGCTGCCATGGACCTGATCCGCAAAAGCGCGGCGCAGGCGTCGGCCAAGCTGCAATTCGCCCGGCTTGCCTTCGGTGCGGCGGGGTCGGCTGGTGCCGTGATTGATCTGCGCGACGCCGAGAAGGTCTCCCGCGAATTTGTCGCCGGCACCGGCAAGCATCAGGTCGTTTGGCAGGGGCCCCCGATCACGCTGCCGAAGAACAAGGTCAAGCTGTTGCTCAATCTGGTGGCGCTGGGCGTGGTCGCCCTGCCGCGCGGCGGGACGGTCAACGTCGAGATCGCCGGCACGCCCCCCGATGTGAGCTTCGTGGTTCGCGCCAAGGGTGATGCGGCGAAGCTAAAGGACGAGGTCAAGAGCCTGCTCGCTGGCACCTACGGCGTTGCCGTCGATTCGCATTCGATCCAGCCTTATTACGCCAGGCGGGTTGCGGCTGCGGCCAATATGACGATCACGGCCGAGGCGCGCGACGGCGAGGTCGAATTCAAGGCGGCCTGATCGTGGGAAAATGGCCGGACCGGGGCGAATTCCTTCCCGTGGTCAACGAAACGTAAACCAGAGTTCACTGACAATACGCTCAAAGGCGGGGGCTGCGGCGCGGGCCTGGTCGGCGCACGCCCTAGGTGGACCATGGACGAGCTGTTATCCGAATTCCTGAACGAGACCGGCGAGGGCCTCGATCAGCTCAACGTCGAGCTCGTGCGGTTCGAGCAGGAGCCGAACAATGCCGAGATGCTCAACACGATCTTCCGGCTGGTCCACACCGTCAAAGGAACGTGCGGCTTCCTCGGCCTGACCCGCCTCGCCAAGCTCGCGCATGCGGCCGAAACGCTGATGGGCCAGTATCGTGACGGCGCACCGGTTACCGTCGAGGGGGTAAGCGTGATCCTCGCCAGCATCGACCGGATCAAGGAGATCCTGGCCGGGCTGGAGCGTGACGGCGCGGAGCCGCTCGGCTCTGACGCCGATCTGATCGGCAGGCTGCAAATGCTGGCTTTGGGCGAGCCGAGCCCGATGGCCGCGAGCGGTTTTGCGCCGTTCGCCGATCCCAAGGGTCACCCACAGACTGGGCCGCTGCAAGCGTCTCTCGATGAGCTCGAGCGCGCTTGGCGTGCGGCGCCCGGGCCTGACGCCGTCGCCCCGGCAAAGGAGCTCGTGCGCGGCCGGAATGGCTCGGCCGATGCCGAAGCCCGCGAAACGCCAACGCGTGCGCAAACCGTTCGGGTCAGCGTCGATACGCTCGAGCATCTGATGACGACGGTGAGCGAGCTCGTGCTCACCCGCAATCAGCTACTCGATCTCGTGCGCCGCACCGGGGAAAGCGAATTCAAATCGCCGCTGCAGCGGCTCTCCACCGTCACCGCCGAGCTGCAAGAGGGCATTATGAAAGCCCGCATGCAGCCGATCGCCAATGCTTGGCAGAAGCTGCCTCGGCTCGTGCGCGAGCTTTCGCTCGAGCTCGACAAGAAAATCGAGCTCGACATGACCGGCGGCGAGACCGAGCTCGACCGGCAGGTGCTTGAGATGATCAAGGATCCACTCACGCACATGCTCCGCAACTCGGCCGATCATGGTCTGGAGCCGGCCGCTCAGCGCGCTAACAAGGGCAAGCCCGAGACCGGTCGGATCAAGCTCAGCGCCTATCAGCAAGGCGGCTATATCGTCATCGATGTCGCCGACGACGGACGCGGGCTGGACGCGCAGAAGATCCGCGCCAAAGCGGTCGAGAATGGCCTGGCAACGCAGGCTGAGGTCGACCGCTTGAGCGACGCGGATGTCTGCAAATTCATCTTCAGGCCGGGCTTTTCCACGGCGGAGGCCATCAGCGGCGTGTCGGGACGCGGCGTCGGCATGGACGTCGTGCGCAACAATATCGAGCTGATCGGGGGCACCGTCGAGCTCAGGTCGAGTTCCCCCTCGGGTACCACTTTCACGATCAAGATTCCGCTGACGCTGGCGATCATGGCGGCCTTGATCGTCGAGGTTGCGGGCCACCGCTTCGCCATTCCGCAATATAGCGTCACCGAGCTGGTCCGCACCGGCAAAGCCTCGGGTCATGATGTAGAGTTGATCAACGAGACTGCGGTGCTGCGCTTGCGCGACAAGCTGTTGCCGTTGCTCGATCTGGCCCAGCTGCTGCAACTCGAAGGCAGCCGCGCGACGCTCGAGCGGGTCGCCAATGGTGTCCTAACCGTCGTGGTCATCCAGGTGGGCGCGCGACGCTTCGGCGCGCTCGTGGACAGCGTGTTCCGCACCGAGGAAATCGTCGTGAAGCCGATGTCGAGCCTATTGCGCGATGTCGGCATGTTCTCGGGCAACACGATTCTCGGCGATGGCAGTGTCATCATGATCATCGACCCGAATGCGCTCGGCACCGTGGTCGGCTCGGTCGAGGGTCAAGCCGAGTTGGCGAGCGCCACATCGGCTGCCGAGGCGGCGGTCGAGGACAAGACGGCGCTACTGCTGTTTCGCGCGGGCTCGAGCGCTATGAAAGCCGTGCCGCTGTCGCTTATCACCCGCCTCGAGGAAATCGAGCGCGACGCCATCGAGCACTGCAATGGCGAGGACGTCGTACAGTACCGCGGCGCCTTGATGCCGCTGGTCTACATGCACGGCGAGACAAGAGGCCGCGCCGCCAGCGTGCAACCCGTGTTGGTATTCACCGAGGGGGGCAAGCCCGTCGGTCTCGCCATCGATCAAATCGTGGATATTGTCGAAGAGCGGCTGGAGGTCGAACTGAAAACCGACACCCCTGGCGTGATCGGCGCGGCCATCGTCAAGGGCAAGGCGGCCGAGATCATCGATGTCTCGCATTATCTCGGCGAGGGCCTAGGCCACCGACTCGATCCCAAGCTGAGCACGGTCAGCCGGGAAATCAGGCTGCTCCTCGTCGATGACAGCCAATTCTTCCGCAATATGCTGGCGCCACTCCTCAAGGCGAGCGGCTACGACGTCACGCTGGCGGCTTCGGCGGACGAAGCTCTGGCGCTGAAGGACAGTGGCGCGAGTTTCGACCTCATCATTTCAGATCTCGACATGCCCGGCATGGACGGCATCGCGCTCGCCGAGCGCATCAAGGCCGACCCGAAATGGCAGAGAATTCCGCTGATCGCCCTCTCGTCCCACTCGCGCCCGTTGCTGATCGAGATGAGTCGGGCTGCGGGATTCGCCAGTTACGTCGGCAAGTTCGACCGGCAAATGCTGATGGGCACGCTCCAGGACTTTTGCAGGCAGTGGGGGGCGGCAGCATGAGGACCGAGGATGAGGAGTGCGAGCAGGCGACCGAAGGCTTCGTCGCTGTGATGACCGGCGCCCAGCTGTTTGGATTGAGACTGGAGCGGGTGCGCGACGTATTCGTGCCGCGCGGGCTCTCGCGGGTCCCACTTGCGCCGCCGGAGGTGGCGGGCCTGCTAAATTTGCGTGGCCGGATCGTGACGGCGATCGATCTTCGCCGTCGACTCGGCCTTCCGCCGCGCGAGGACGGCGGTGCGCCGGTTGCTGTCGGCATCGAGGATCGCGGGGAACTTTACGGTCTGATCGTCGATGGGGTGGGCGACGTGCTCAGGTTGAAGCGCTCCACCTACGAGGCCAATCCGGTCAATCTCGATCCGCGCTGGACCAAGCTCTGCGCTGGCGTGCATCGGCTCGAGCACGGTCTGATGGTCGTGCTCGATGTCGACAAGGTGCTCGATCTCAATGGACACGGCGCTGCCTAATGGTCGTCGCCTACGGAACAGCAGAGGAAGGAACGCAATGAAACATTGCTTGGTGGTCGATGACAGCGCCGTCATCCGCAAGGTGGCAAGGCGCATCCTGGAGGAGATGAAATTCACGGCTTCGGAGGCCGAAAACGGTCGCGATGCGCTCGACAAATGTCGCATGTCGATGCCCGACGCCGTGCTGCTGGACTGGAACATGCCGGTCATGGACGGCATCGCCTTTCTCGTCGCGCTGCGCAAGGAGCGCGACGGCAATCGGCCCAAGGTGATTTTCTGCACGACGGAAAATGACGTGGAGCACATCACCCGCGCCATCACGGCGGGGGCCAACGAATACATCATGAAACCCTTTGATCGCGAGATCATCGAAGCCAAGTTTCATGAGGTCGGGCTGATCTAGGCCTGAGCGACCATGCTCAGTCAGGGGGCGAGCGTGTATGCCTCAGAAATCACTCCCAGCCAGCCGGTGCTGTCCGAGCGGCCAATCAGAGTCATGGTTGTCGACGATTCCGCCGTGGTGCGCGGACTCGTGTCCCGCTGGGTCAACGAAGAGCCCGGTCTCAAAGTCGTCGCGCGCCATGCCAACGGCAAGCTGGCCGTCGAGGATGTAGTACGGAGCGCTCCCGACATCGTGCTGCTCGATATCGAGATGCCGGTAATGGACGGGCTCGAGGCGCTGCCCCTGTTGTTGAGGGCGCGTCCCGGACTGCGCGTGCTGATGGTCTCGACCCTCACCAAGCGCAATGCCGAGATCAGCTTCAAGGCCTTGGCACTCGGTGCCATCGACTATGTGCCGAAGCCCGACACCAATCGCGAAATCACCATCCAACCGGATTTCCGCCGTGAGGTGATCGAGAAGATCAAGGTGCTGGGGCCGCTCAGCTTGCGGCGCAAAGGCGCCGAGGTCCCCGACTTCGGCACCGCAGCACAGCTCGAAGGCGGCGAAAAAAGCCGCGCTTTCCGGTGCCGCGCCTTCTCCTTGGTGCCGCCGCGCGTGATCGCGATCGGCAGTTCGACCGGTGGCCCGCAGGCCCTGGGCAGCCTGCTCGGCGCGCTGTCGCCGTCTCTCTCCCGCCTCGCGGTGCTGGTGGCCCAACACATGCCGCCGATGTTCACCACTGTGCTGGCCGAGCGGTTGGCGCGGGCGACCGGGCGCGAAGCGCGGGAGGGCAGGGATGGCGAGCCGCTGAAGCTTGGGTCGATCTATGTGGCGCCTGGCGATCATCATATGACGGTGGCAAGGCAGGAAGCCCCTTGCCTGCGTATCGGCAGCGGGCCGCCGGTGAATTTCTGCCGCCCCGCCGTCGATCCGCTCTTCTCGAGCGTGGCGTCGACATTCGGTCCCGCCGCGCTCGGCATCGTGCTTACGGGCATGGGCAGCGACGGCGCGGCCGGCGCGCGTGCCATAGCCGAGGCGGGCGGCAGCGTGATCGCTCAGGACGAAGTCTCGAGCGTGGTGTGGGGCATGCCGGCAGCCGCAGCCGCGGTGGGTGTTTGCGCCGCCGTGCTGCCTCCCGATGCGATCGCCCGCACCGTGACGAAGCTGGTCAAGGGTGAGCGGCCATGATGGCGCATGAATTCGGGCTGATGCGCAGGCTCCTGAAGGAGCACTCAGGTCTCAACCTGGGCAGCGACAAGCAAGATATGCTTGAAGGTAAGCTCAGGCCGCTGTTGCGCGAGTTCGACCTCCCGTCGCTATCGCATCTCGTGCTCATGATGATGCGGGCTGACGCCCACCATTTGCACTCGCGCGTCGCCCAAGCCGTGACGGTGCAGGAGTCCTATTTCTTCCGCGATAAGGTGCCATTCGATTACTTCGTGGACGGAATGCTGCCGAAGCTCATGGCGAAGCGGGAGGCCAGCCGCCGCATTCGGGTCTGGTGCGCGGCGGCGGCGACCGGGCAGGAGCCCTATTCTCTGGCCATGGAGCTGGCGGAGCGGAACGGCAAGTTTGCCGGCTGGTCGATCGAGATCCTGGCCACCGACTTTGTCGAGGATGCACTGGCCAAGGCGCGCAAAGGGCTCTACAGCCAGTTCGCAGTGCAAAGGGGCCTTCCCGTCTCTTTCCTCCTCAAATATTTCAACAAGGTCGAGAACGCCTGGGAGCTCAGCCCGGACGTCCGCGGCAAGGTCGAATTTCGCAAGCAAAATCTCCTCTACAATTGTGAGGCGCTCGGCACGTTCGACGTGATCTTTTGCCGGAATGTGCTGATCTATTTCGACGAGGCGACCAAACGTGCCGTGCTAGCGCGAATTGCCGAGCGGCTCGCCCCCGACGGCTATCTTGTGCTTGGCGCCGCGGAGACGACCACCGGCATGAGCCACGACTTCGGGGCTGTGCCCGAGGGGCATCACGGGATCTTCAGGTTCACGCCGCAAGCCGCCGCCGCCAGGCAAGCGAGCGAAGCTGCCAAGCGTCGCGGGGCAGGGGACGACGTCGCGCCGCCCCGTCCACGTCTCATCGCCTCCCCACGATAGGCCGATCCACGCCTTTGGCCGACGCCAGAAAGGCCGATGGCCGGGCAAGCCCGGCCATCGATCAGAATTGGAGTGTAGAATTAGGCTAGGCGGCTTCGGACTCGTCTTCCGGATTGCGCAGCACGTAGCCGCGGCCCCAGACGGTCTCGATATAGTGCTTGCCGCCGGTCGCCGCCGCGAGCTTCTTTCTCAGCTTGCAGATGAAGACGTCGATGATCTTCAGCTCCGGCTCGTCCATCCCGCCATAGAGATGGTTCAAGAACATCTCCTTGGTCAGCGTGGTGCCTTTGCGCAGCGAGAGCAGCTCGAGCATCTGATATTCCTTGCCGGTCAGATGCACGCGCTGGCCGTTAACGTCGACAGTCTTGGTATCGAGATTGACCTTGAGCCCGCCGGTCTGGATCACCGATTGGGCGTGGCCCTTGGACCGCCGCACGATGGCGTGGATACGGGCGACCAGTTCGTCCTTGTGGAACGGCTTGGTCATATAGTCGTCGGCGCCGAAGCCGAGACCCCGTACCTTGTCCTCGATGCCGGCTAGGCCCGAGAGAATTAGGATGGGCGTCTGCACCTTGCTGACCCGCAGCGTCTTGAGCACCTCGTACCCGCTCATATCGGGGAGGTTCAGGTCGAGCAGAATGATGTCGTAGTCGTAGATTTTGCCGAGGTCGACGCCCTCTTCACCGAGGTCGGTCTTATAAACGTTAAAGCCTTCCGACTGCAGCATCAGTTCAATGCTTTGCGCAGTCGCGCTGTCGTCCTCGATCAGAAGAACCCGCATGTCAAAATCCCCCGTCTCCTCACGATTTCCGGCTTGTCCCCTGACCCGTGAACGCTACGCTGATGGTTAATCAATTCGAATCAACAAATTAACGGCCAATAGTTAACAAAAGCTAAGCTTAAGGCGAGTGCTAACCGATCCTGGGACGGATGCGTCATCGCCATCGGTTAAATGCCACCCATATGGTTTACCGGCGCTTAAGCCCTCTTCGCCATGATCGAGCAGAGGGGCGAGGGGGCTCGGTCCTGGACAAGGCTCTGGACGCGTCGAGGCGCAAATTGCCGATTCGTTTGAACGACATGGGCGCCCACCGGCGCCTCCGCTGCTTCGCCTTTGCGAGCAGGTATTTGTCCCAAGCTAGGCCCGTTCCGGTCTGGATTGGGACGTGCGCCAAGGCCGCGGCAGCCCCCGCGGCACTGGCATGATTATTGAATTTCACCTTACCGGGGTCTGAGTTGAGGGTAATGAGTCATGAAGTCACGCGACGCACTGATCCGCTTGAAGCGCTTCGAGGTCGAGGAGAAGCGACGCAAGGTCGTCGATATCGAGGCGATGATCGGCGAGTTTAATCATATGGCTGTTGACCTCGACCGGCAGATTGCCATCGAGCAGGAGCGCGCCGGCATCTCCGACGTCAACCATTATGCCTACCCGACCTTCGCCAAGGCGGCACTACAGAGGCGCAACAATCTGACCGCCTCAGCCGCCGATCTCGCCGCCAAGCTGGCGGCGGCCAAGGGCGAGTTCGATGAGGCATGCGAGGATCTCAAGAAGATCGAGCAGCTCGAGGAGCGCGATGCCGAGCGGATAAGGCTCGAGCAAGGACGAAATTCGTCCGCCGAGCTCGATGTGGTCGGGGCGCAGCGCGTGGCGAGCTGATCGGCCATTTCGTTGGATATGAGGATATTTTGCGTCATTGCTTGACCCGGCAATCCAGGAGAAACCGGCTCGGCGCCTGTTGCTCTGGATGCCCGGGTCAAGCCCGGGCATGACGAGCGGGAGAGGAGGGGCCTTCCGATGCCGTCTTTCGACATCGTCTCGAAAACCGACCTTGAGGAGGTCGACAATGCGCTCGCCAACATGACGCGCGAGATGAGCCAGCGCTACGATTTCAAAAACTCGCAATCCCGGATCGAGCGGAACGGCGCCGAGATCACCATCAATGCCGACGATGAGCTGAAGCTCAAGCAGATGCACGAACTGCTGCAGGGGCATTTCGCCCGCCGCAAGATCGACGTGGGGGTCATCGACTACAAGCCGCTCGAGAAGGCCGCCGGCCAAGCGGTGCGGCAGAAGGCGGTGATCCGCCAAGGCATCGACCGGGAGCTGGCGAAGCGCCTGGTGAAAGAGGTCAAGGACGGGAAGTTCAAGGTGCAGGTTACCGTTCAGGGCGACGAACTGCGCGTGTCGGGCAAGAAGCGCGACGATCTGCAGGCGGTGATTCAGCACATCAAGGGGCTCTCGGTGGAGCTGCCGTTACAATATGTAAATTTCCGCGACTAGATGCGGAGCGGATATTTCCGCGGGGGAGACGAGTGGTGTCACGCGTTTGGGTATCGGCTTTGCTGTTAAGCGTAACGGTGGCATTCGCGTCGGGATGCAGTAACTCGTATTCCGGCGGCGCCTCGCTAGGCAGCGCAGCGAGCGAGAGCACGAGCGCCTTGCCGGCCGCGCCCGGGAACCGAGTGGCGGTCGCGGCGTCGCGGCCGGTCGACGCCTATGTGCTGCTCGGCGGCAGGATCAAGAGCTGCTGGTTCAATGCCGACGCGCCATTGTTGCCGAATCATGTCTATCGCGCCAATGTCAGCGCCGACGGCAGCAAGGTGCAAATCACCATCCACGAGAAGGAAGCGCTCGGACGTCCCGGTCTTTCCACCTACGCCATCGATTTCCGCGACGAGGGCAACTACACGGTGGTGAGTACGCAGAACCAAAGCATGCCACCCGAGCTTGCCGCCAAGATGCAATTCGACATCGTCCGGTGGAATCGCGGCGAAACCAATTGCAGCCGGGCGATGCCCCAGGCTTCCGCTTCGACCAGATCGCGCCAATAGAAAGCAAGATGGCCGGGACAAGCCCGGCCTGACGCATCAAGATGGCAAGCGGTGAAGCTAGCCGCCGCGATATTCCTGGACGCGGGTGGCGCGCAAGCCGGGCAGGCCGTGCTTGTCGATCGACCGCTGCCAGCTCAGGAACTCGTCAACGGTCAGCGTGTAGCGCTCGCAAGCCTCTTCGAGGCTGATCAAGCCGCCACGCACGGCGGCAACGACCTCGGCCTTGCGGCGGATCACCCAACGCTTGGTGTCACGGGGAGGAAGATCGGCGACGGTCAGCGGGCTGCCGTCGGGTCCAATCACGTATCTCACGCGTGGCCTGTAATTCTCGGTCATCGTACTCACTTACTTTTTTCACTGCTCGATGAGCCAACATCTAGGAGGAACCTAGCAAGCCGCATTTAAGATTTGCCTAAGCTAGCAGGTAAAAGAAGCGGCAAGGAAATAGTCCAAAGTTGCTGAATTCGCAGCAGGAACCCCAGCTTTCAAAGGCCCCGGATGGAGGGCTTGGGGCCCCGCTTCACCTTGCTTAACAAGGGGGCGATGCCTATGTTCGGGATAGGCGGGGAAAAAGAAAATAGCCGCGGTCCGCGGACGGACCGTTTATACTGCTGGACAAGAAAAACCATTGCCGTCACGTCGTTTATTGGCTTCGCGTGGGGATTAGTGACATGGTTGCAGCCGCCAGTGCTTAACAGTTTGCATTTTGAGGGCCGTCCGGCCGATACGCGCGTGGTTGTCGCCATGTCCGGCGGCGTCGACTCATCGGTGGTCGCGGCTCTGCTGAAGGCCGAAGGCTACGATGTCGTCGGCATCACGCTTCAGCTCTACGATCATGGCGAGGCGGTCGGACGCAAAGGCGCCTGTTGCGCGGGTCAGGATATCCAGGACGCCCGGCGCGTCGCGGACCGGCTCGAGATTCCGCATTACGTGCTCGACTACGAGACGCGGTTCGCCAAGGCGGTGATGGGCGCGTTCGCCGACAGCTACCTCCAGGGTGAGACGCCAGTCCCTTGCGTAGCCTGCAACCAGAAGATCAAGTTTCACGACCTGCTGGAGACTGCCGCGGGGTTGGGCGCCTCTGCGCTGGCGACCGGACATTATGTCAGGAGCGAGCCAGGCCCCACGGGGTGGGAGCTCTACCGCGCCGCCGACAAGGAGCGCGACCAGAGCTATTTCCTATTCGCCACCACGCGCGAGCAGCTATGCTTTCTCCGATTTCCGCTCGGCGGCCTGAAGAAGGACGAGACGCGGAAGCTTGCCCGAGACCTTGGCTTGGCAGTGGCGGAGAAGTCGGACAGCCAGGACATCTGTTTCGTGCCGGCGGGGCGCTATACGCAAGTAATCGAGCGCTTGCGTCCGGGCGCGGCGGAGGCCGGCAATATCGTCCATGTCGATGGCCGGGTGATCGGCCGGCATGGCGGGATCATAAACTACACGATCGGCCAGCGGAAGGGGATCGGCGTCCCGGCCAAGGAGCCGCTCTACGTGCTGAGGCTGGACGCTTCGACACGCGAGGTGGTGGTTGGCCCGCGAGAATGCCTGCGTATGCGTGCGCTCAAGCTGCGCGACATGAATTGGCTCGGCGATGACTCGTTCGAGGATTTCGCGGCCTCGGGCGAGGAGATCCTCGCCCGGATCCGATCGAGCGGGTCGTTGCAGCCGGCGCGCTTAAATCTGGACGAGGATGGTTTGACGGTCGAGCTCGCTCATGGCGAGGACGGCGTTTCACCCGGACAAGCTTGCGTGTTTTATGCCGCGAGTGGCGGCGGGGAGCGGCTTCTGGGCGGCGGATGGATCAAGTCCGCGGCCGCAGCAGCCGGGTTGGCCAACAACGGCTTTGCGGCATCCGCGGCAAAAAGCGGGACCGAGGAGACGTTGCTGGCTGTATCGCGGTAGGCGCCGTTCAACGCGGCGCTTTGAGGTTGGAGAGGAAACGTGGCACACAAAGCACCCGTTATGGACGCGGCTTCCGTGCGTCATGCGTATCGCCGCTGGGCACCAGTCTATGATTTCACCTTCGGCCTGATCGCCGAAGCCGGACGCAAGAACGCCGTACAGATCATCAACCGGCGCAAGGGCCGGGTGCTGGAGGTGGGCGTCGGCACCGGATTGTCGCTGCCATGCTATGGCAGCCATCTCACCATCACCGGTATCGATCTTTCGCCCGAGATGTTGGCTAAGGCGCAAGACAAGGTGGAGCGCAAGTCGCTCGGCAATGTGGTCGCGTTGCACGAGATGGATGCGGGCGCGCTGGCTTTTCCCGACGAGAGCTTCGACACGGTCGTTGCCATGTATGTCATGACGGTGGTGCCGGAGCCCGACCGCGTGATGCGCGAACTGGAGCGGGTGTGCGCAGCGGGTGGCGAAGTCATTCTCGTCAACCATTTCAGCCAGGACGAAGGCTTTCGCGGTTGGTTCGAGCGGCGGCTCGCGCCGTTTGCCGAGGTCATCGGCTGGCGGCCGGTGTTCGGGCTGGATCAAGTGCTGGTCTGCGACGACCTCAGGCTCGCCGATCGCCGTTCGCTGCGGCCGCTCGGCCTGTTCACCATGCTGCGCTTCGTCAAGGAGCCCGGCTTCGGGCTTGCCCCGCAAGTCGCCGCACGCAGCCTCAAACCGCGCGTTCCGGCGCGGATGCCGGTGCGCGCCAGGCTGCCCGAGCCAATCCGAGTCAGGATCAAATGGCAGGTGGCGCGGGGGCTGGTGCATTGCCGGCGTTTGCTTGACACCAATTATTGGCGCTCCCTATATCGGCGACTGCAAAGCCAATTGGCGGAGTAATATCCGTCCGGTCGTCGAATGGCGGAGTAGCTCAGCTGGTTAGAGCAGCGGAATCATAATCCGCGTGTCGGGGGTTCGAATCCCTCCTCCGCTACCACCTTACCCCCCTGCGGATAGGGACCCTCCGGGAACACGCTGACCCCCACAATCCGACTTAAGTGGCCGCGCACTTCGACGTTGGCTTTTTCCGACGAATGAACCGCGGGGTGTACGATTACCGCATCGATCAATTGCCTGAGCGCATTCTTCGGTTCCTCGCGCCCGTGCAGCGAATTGCCCCGGATCGAATGCTCCAAGTTTTCCACCGCGTCGATGTAGGCATCGATAGCCGTC
>Ga0157375_10003247_pt1 | contig 14111 bp, 13 predicted proteins | sample M35metaG_FD_115311 | JGI IMG/M metagenome (GOLD analysis project Ga0157375, IMG submission 115311) | Miscanthus rhizosphere microbial communities from Kellogg Biological Station, Michigan, USA - M3-5 metaG | ecosystem: Host-associated > Plants > Roots > Rhizosphere > Soil | place: USA: Michigan...
ATCGCCGCCATGGCCGGCGAGGTGAGCGGGGTGGCGGTGTAGCGGGGCGCGAAACCAGCGGCGAGGAACACGCGGTTGCACTGCTCCAGCGGCGTCTCCAGGGCACTCAGCAAGGTGTGCAGGGTGGCCGGGCTTGGCTTGGCGCGGCCGGTTTCGAGACAGCTGAGGTGGCGCTGGGAAATGCCGGTGATCAGGGCCAGATCGAGCTGGCTCAAGCGTGCCTGTCGGCGTAGCTGGCGCAGGTGCTCGCCGGCGGTAGCGGGAGTATCCATGGCGGGTTCATGACCTCCGAGGTCATTGCGAGGGGGCCAACCCTATCACTAACCTGGGCCTCGATCACACCAAGGACGAGACCATGCATAGACCTTATATTGCCCTGGCGGGTTTGCTGGGTTTTTCGCTGTATACCCTGGCCACGATGCTGACCGCCGAACAGTCGTTGATCGCGTTCGGACGCGAATTGCTGTCACGACCGGACACGGCGCAAGTGGTGATCGACCTGTACCTGATGGCGCTGCTGGCCTGTGTGTGGATGTATAAGGATGGGCGGAGGCGAGGGCGCTCGACAGCGTCGCTGTTGCCGTATTTTTTGCTGACGGCGGTGTTCGTTTCGCTTGGGCCGTTGCTGTATCTCGTGGTGAAGGGGTTTGGGGATGAATGATCTGCTTCACGTCTACACCCTGTGCGTGCTGATGCTGTGCCTGAAAATGTTTGGCATTTCCTGCTATCAGGGGGTCTTGCGCATTCGCTGCCTGGCATTCACCAACCCGGAAGATGCGGCGTTCTGCAGACGCCCGGCGCGATCGCAGGAACTGCCGCATGTCGCCAGGGCGACAAAAGCCTGGGCCAATGACCTGGAGAATATCCCGCTGTTTTTTGTGCTCGGCGGGCTGTGTGTGGTGCTGGCGACGCCAGGCGGGCCCACCGCCGGGGTGTTCGTTAGCTTTACCTTGGCGCGGGTGGTTCATACCGTGGCTTATCTGGCGGGTTGGCAGCCCTGGCGTACGTTGGCGTATGGGGTGGGGGTAGGGTGTCTGTTCGGGTTGGGTACCCTGCTGGTTTTCAAGTTGATCTGAAGGCCTGCGGCTTTCCTGTGACCTGCTCGCTACAGTGGGCCTTCAAGGGCTGAGAAGTGCCTGGTAGGTGTCCTGGGTGAAGACCGGGCGGCGTGTGGCGGTCAGTGACCGCCTCTAGCGGTAGGCGCCGACGCCCGTACGATCCACCAGCCGGATGCTGTCACGCCCACCCCGCTTGGATTCATACAGCGTGGTGTCGCCTTGTTCGATCAAGGCGGCCAGGCTCGGGGGCGGTTGGTCGAACAGGTTGGCGCCGATGCTCAAGGTGACGCGTTCGGGGGTGGCAAAGGTCTGTGCGGCAAGTTGCTGAAACTGCTCGCGCAGGTCGCTGCCCAGTTCGATCACCTGCTCCTTGGAGACCGGGTTCAGCAGGATGACGAATTCGTCCCCGCCCAGTCGCGCCGCCAGTGCGCCCTGGGGCACCAGGCTGCGGATCATTTCACTCAAGGCGATCAGCAAGCGGTCGCCGGAAGTATGGCCGTGGTGGTCGTTGACCCCTTTGAAGTTGTCGATATCGATCAGCAGCAACGCCCCCGGCTGCGACGGTGACACCTGGGCCAGCAGCCGTGGTGCGCGCAGGTCGAGGGCGCGGCGGTTGTAGAGGGCGGTGAGTGGGTCGCGGGCGGCCAGGCGGGCGATCTGCTGTTCGCGGCGATAGCGTTCGGAGCCGGTCATGGACAGGGCGATCAGCATGATCGCCATGGCGCCTTCCACCAGGGAGATCTGGATGATCTCGCCCTTGAACGCCGCCAGGTCGATCAACGTGCCGGGGATCAGCACAGACAGCGCCTTGGCCACGTAGAACACGCCGTGGGCCAGTAGCACATAACGCAGTTGCACCGCGCCGATGCTTAACGATTTGCCATGGGGCCGCAGCAGGAAACTGGCGCGCAAGGTCGGCAGTGCCACCAGTAGCGACTGCACCCCCAGCATGGCTTTGGACCAGGGCAGGTCGGCCGGCAACATCAGCATGCCGAACCAGGCGAACAGCATCAGCAGCCATAACCGCGACAGCCGCACGTGGGTGAACCGCGCCACACCGAGCAAAAACAGAAAGTGTGCGCTCACCAGCAAGCCGTTGGCGAACCAGATACCGATCATCAGAAAGCCACTGCTGCGCAGCAGCGCCAGGGTGGAGCCGATCGTGATGATGGCGAAACCGGTGCTCCAGTACAGCAGCGATGGTTCGCGTACGCTGCGCCATTCAATGGCCAGGTACAAGGCGGCAGCGGCTGCCAGGGCAACGGTGAGTGCCAAAATCGTGGGAGGGTCGAGCGTCATTTCGTGCCGGGTCTGCCTGGGTGTGCGTTTGAACCGGGATTGTAAGCGCACACGCAGGTTTTTTCAGAGCCCTCATCGTATGGCATACAGCCATCCGATGATCGGCCAGTCAGACGCCTTTGGTCGAGGGCAGCAGTATCGTGAGGATGCCCACCAGCGGCAGGATCGAGCACAGTGTGTAGACGTACTCGATGCCATGGCTATCGGCGAGCAGGCCCAGTAGCGCCGCGCCAATCCCGCTGAAGCCGAACATCAGGCCGAAGAATATCCCGGCGATCATGCCGACATTGCCTGGTACCAGTTCCTGGGCAAACACCACGATGGCCGAGAATGCCGAGGCGAGGACAAAGCCGATGATCACGCTGAGGACAGCGGTCCAGAACAGGTCGACGTAAGGCAGGGCCAGGGTGAACGGCGCAGCGCCGAGAATCGAGAACCAGATGACTTTCTTGCGGCCGATCCTGTCGCCGATCGGGCCACCGGCGAAGGTGCCGACGGCAACCGCGCCGAGGAACAGGAACAGGTACATCTGGGAGCTGGAGACCGACAGCTGGAATTTTTCAATCAAGTAGAACGTGAAGTAGCTGGTCAGGCTGGTCATGTAGAAGTATTTGGAGAAGACCAGGACGGCCAGCACCACCAGGGCAAAGGCCACGCGGCCTTTCGACAGGCCATGGCTGGCCTGGCCACCTTGCTTGAGCTTGAACAGGTTGAGGTGGTTGCGGTACCAGCGGCTCAGGCCGTAGAGCACCAGGATGGCGAAGACCGCGAACAGCCCGAACCAGGCGATATGACCCTGGCCGTAGGGAATGATGATCGCCGCCGCCAGCAAGGGCCCCAGGGCACTGCCCGTATTGCCGCCCACCTGGAAGGTCGATTGCGCCAGGCCGTAGCGTCCGCCGGAGGCCAGGCGGGCGACGCGCGAGGTTTCCGGGTGGAAGGTCGACGAGCCCACGCCCACCAGGCCCGCTGCCAGCAGGATCGCCGGGAAACTGCCGACAAATGCCAGCATCAGGATGCCGATCAAGGTGCACACCATGCCCGCCGGCAGTAGCCAGGGCTTGGGGTGACGGTCGGTGTGGTAGCCGATCCACGGTTGTAGCAGCGACGCGGTCAGTTGGAAGGTCAAGGTGATCAGGCCGACCTGGGTGAAGGTCAGGCCGTAGTTGGCCTTGAGCATCGGGTAAATCGACGGCAGCACGGCCTGGATCAGGTCATTGATCAGGTGGGCCAGGGCGCAGGCGCCGAGGATACGCATGACCAAGGGGCTTGTTTGCGCAGCACTGACTTGAGGAGTGCTCGCCGTGGCGGCGGGTGACGCGGTCAGGGTGGACATACAGGTATTCCATGCAAGGCAGCGAACGGTGTGGAGCGGGCAGCGATGATGTGAAGCGCTGCTCCATTTATAGGTACGGCGTTTATGCTAGATTTACCGAAAATGCCTGTCTCGCGAAATTCGGGCAGTAACCATTGCAAAAAGGGCGAAATCATCAAATCACTGGATCTATTTCTGCAAGAAATCGATGAGGGCGCCTGGACCGTCATCAGTTCGGCCACTGACTATCCCGAGAACTGGGTGATCCCCGAGCACAGCCATGAGAAGCATCAACTGCTCTACGCCATCGAGGGCGTGATGGTGGTGCATTCGGCGCACAACCAGTGGACGGTGCCGCCCAATCGCGGTTTCTGGATGCCCTGCGGCCATCGGCACTCCCTGCGGTGTGTGGGACCGCTGAAGATGCGCAGTGTGTTTGTACGCCCCGACAGTTTCCCGAACCTGCCCACCGAGACCAAGGCGGTGAGCGTTTCGCCGCTGCTCAGCGAATTGATCAAGGCGTCGGTGAGCCTGAAGCCGCCGTATGCCGAAGACTCGCGCGATGCGCGGATCATGCACCTGATACTCGACGAGCTCGCGCTGTTGCCGGCCTTGCCGTTGTCGCTGCCGCAGCCCGCCGACCCGCGAATCAACCAGATCTGCGTGGCGTGGCAGGATGACCCCGGCGATGCCTCCACTGTCGCCGATTGGAGCGAGCGCCTGGACCTGGACCAGAAAACCATCCAGCGCCTGTTTCGCAAGGAAACCGGCATGACTTTTGGCCAGTGGCGCCAGCAAGCGCGGTTGCTGCTGGCACTGGAACGCCTTGCCGTGGGGCAGAAGATTATCGACGTCGCCCTCGGGCTGGGCTACGAAAGCCCGAGTGCCTTTACCAGCATGTTCAAGAAACAGTTTGGCAAGACGCCGAGTCATTTTTTCCGATAACGCGGTCCACGCCCAGCAGGCCGTTGAACGTATCGAGGTCCAGCGGCCGGCTGAGGAAGTAGCCTTGCCCCTCGTCACAGTCCACGGCCTTGAGCATGGCCAGGTGTTCGGCGGTTTCAATGCCCTCCGCGGTGACCGTCAACGCCAGGGCACGCCCCAACCCCACGATGGCTTGGATGATTGCCTTGTCGTCGGCGCTTTCTGCCAGCCGGGTCAAGAAACTGCGGTCTATTTTCAAGCCGTCGAACGGGAAGGCGCGCAAGTAGCTCAGGGACGAATAGCCAGTACCGAAGTCATCCATGGCGATGCGGATGCCCAATTGCTTGAGCGTGTGCATCACCTCCAGCGCGCCGACGGCATCCTCGAGCATGACGCTTTCGGTCACTTCCAATTCCAGGCGCGAAGGGTCGATGCCTGAGCTGTCCAGGGCGTGTCGTACGCGCTCCACCAGGTTGCCGCGCTTGAATTCGGTGGGCGACAGGTTGACCGAGACAAACAGCGTGTCCGGCCACTGGGCCGCGCAGGTGCAGGCGTTTTCAAGCACCCAGTCGCTCAGCGACAGGATCAGCCCGGACTCTTCGGCAATCGGAATGAAGGTGTCCGGCGCGATCAAGCCGCGCTGCGGATGCTGCCAGCGAACCAGCGCTTCGGCTCCCACCATCAGCCCATCGGCAATGCGATAGCGCGGTTGGAAGTGCAGGCGTAATTCTGCGTGCTTGATCGCATAGCGCAGGTCGCTTTCCAGGCGCCGACGTTCGATGATCCGCGTGTTCATTTCGCCGGAGTAAAACCGCCAGGTGTTGCGGCCGGCCGCTTTCGCTTCGTATAACGCAATGTCGGCGTAGCGCAGCAGTTCGCTGGCTTCGTGGGCGTCGTCGGGGGCGATGGCAATGCCGATACTGGCGCTGATGAAGACCTCCTGTTCGTCGATTCGGATGGCGTGCTCGATAGACTCGATCAAGCGCTTGCAGAGGCTTTCGACTTCGTCTTGAGTGCCTGCTTCGCTCAGGATCAGCACAAATTCATCGCCGCCGACGCGGGAAACCAGGTCGCCATGGCGCACACAGTTGGTCAGGCGGCTCGACACTTCATTGAGCACCCGATCACCGGCGGCGTGCCCCAGCAGATCATTGACCGGCTTGAACCGATCCAGGTCCAGGCTGAGCATTACCAAGGGGTGTCCGGCGTGGGGCAGGGCCTTGAGTTTGCCATCCAGGAACGCTTGCAGGCGCGTGCGATTAGGCAGCCCGGTCAAGGCATCATGCTGGGACAAAAACTCGATGCGCCGACGTGATTCGACCTCTTCAGTCACGTCGGTGGCCGTACCGCGAAAACCGCCGCAGGGCATTTCCCGTGCCGATAGCCGCGTGGTGCGTTCCTGCCCCTGAGCATCGAAGTAGCGGCACTGCACGCTGATATCCACGCATCGGCCCGGGGTGTTCAGCCATTGCGAAAGCAGGCCGGCTTCGGTGTCCAGCAAGTCGCTCATCGCGGCGCCGATCCAGGCTTGCCGCGCCAGGCCGGTGACACTTTCGAAACGCTCCGACAAGTAGGTGAAGCGCCATTGGGCGTCGATTTCCCAGACCCAGTCAGAACTGGCCTCCACCACATCGCGAAAGCGTGCTTCGCTGGTGGCCAAGGCATTCTGGCTGTCTTGCAGCGAAGCGTGGCTGGCATCCAGGGCGAGGGCCGCAGCAGTGGCTCGGCGCAAAATCACCCACGTCATCAGGCACACCAGCAACGCGGCCAGCCCCAACAGTGGCAAGCCTACGCCCATCAGCCGCAGGCCGGGACGGGCAGGCTCCCAGTGCAGGCTGCCGGCGGCGCCGTTATCGCCGAGGGGGAAAACCAGGGTCTGGCCGATGTCATCGGCAGTGGCGACGTGCAGTTTGCTGACGCCAAAGTCATCGCCGATCGTGGTCAGTTTGGCGTTATCGAAGATGTCGACGAATATCAGCACTGACGCTGGCCGGTCGTCCGGTATGACCGTGGGGTCGGTGCCCGGGGTGATCGCCGCAGCGGCCACGAGCGCGGGGCTGCCACGCACGTTGATAAAGGCCGTGACCGGCGTTTCATTTTCAGCGCCTGCACGCGCCTGTTCGATAATCTCGGTCAGGGGTTGGTCGAGCCATTGGCTGAGTTCAATGCTGCGCAGCTTGCCCCCAATCACGGCGTAAACGGTGTGATTGACGTCGTTGACCACAAACAGGCCCTGGAAGCCGAAGTCCTGGTACAGCGTTGCCCCGACGTTGCCGCGACTATAGGCCCAGTCGCTGTCCACCGTCATATGAAGGTGCTTATAGGCATCGCTCCAGAACGCGTAGTCCTTGACGGTGACCCGCAGCGATTTCTCCAGGGATTGCACCGCTTTGCGGGTATAGAACGCGCTCTCTTGCTGCTCGGAATGGTCCAGGTCATGGGCGAGGTAAACCAACGAATAGGCAGCGGCTGCAAATACCAACGTCAGCAAGGCGATGAAATTGAACAGCGAGGTACGCGTCAGCGACAGGCTGGTACGGTTGGAAAGCTTGCGCACCATCGGGGTAAGAGAGTTCGGCATTGTTTCCCGCAGCGTATTGCTGCAAGTCAGGGGGGATGCCTGGTTATCGGCGGCGCGGGCAAAACAATTAGGGTTTCAGCGGTTGTCGTTCGCGCTGGAGCGCCGTGCGCCCGCGCGGGTTGGGCTTCACTGGAACACTGTCGCCGTATTCGCTCCACCACAGCATCAATGCCTGCATCGTCGGCCCCAGTGCGCGGGCTTTTTCGGTCATTTCATATTCGACCCGGGGTGGCACTTCGGCGAACACCGTGCGGGTGATCAAGCCGTCGTTTTCCAGTTCCCGCAGTTGCGCCGTGAGCATGTGCTGGGTAATGCCACTGATCGCCTTGCGCAGCTCACCAAACCGATAAACACGCTGGTTCAACAGCCACATGATTTCCAGCTTCCACTTGCCTGAAAGCAGTGAGAATGCGCGTCGCATTTCTTCGTGCATATTCGGCTTTTCAGCGCTTTTAGTCTGGTTTTCCATACTGACTGCCACTTTTTCATCCTACTTGTGTCGATTCATGTTGCCAGGGATCTTAGCGCAAACCCGCTGCAATAAACCCTGTATCCCATGGAGAAAACACATGTCCCGACTCAACGGAAAAGTAGCCATCGTGACCGGCGCCGGACGCGGTATCGGCCGTGCCACGGCGCAGTTATTTGCGGCGCAGGGCGCCAAGGTCGCGGTGGTCTCGCGTACGGCGGCAAACGTCGAGCGCGTGGTGGCCGATATCCAGGCCGCTGGCGGCACAGCGCTGGGCGTCGTGTGCGATCTGTCCGACGCCGCGCAGGTCAGCGCAGCAGTGCAGGACGTTGTGGCCACCTACGGCGGCATCGATATCCTGGTGAACAACGCATTCGACCCCAGTGTGGTGTTTTCATCGGTCCTCGACCTGCCCGTGGAGCAACTGCAACGCAATTTCGACATGGGGCCCATTGCCTACCTGCGGACCATGCAGGCGTGTTACCCGTATCTGAAGGCCAGCGGCGCAGGGCGGGTGATCAACTTCGGGTCGTTGGCGGGCATTATCGGCCTGCAAGGCTACGCGCCCTACAACATCGCCAAGGAAGCGGTGCGCGCCTTGACGCGTTCGGCGGCGCGGGAATGGGGCGTGGACAACATCACGGTGAATAACCTGTTACCGGTGGCCGACACCTGGGGCGACGCTTACGACGCGCCCGCGCCGACCAATGTACTGGGGCGCTATGGCTCGCCGGAGGAGGACATCGCGCCAGTCGCGCTTTTCCTGGCCAGCCAGGACGCGCAGTTCATTACCGGCTACAGCCTGACCCCCGATGGCGGGCAAATCATCGACAGCGCGCGATAGTGGCTGGCGCGCCCAGCCAGCCAGGCCAGCAACGCCGCGGCGCTCAGTACCGCGGCACTTGACTCGAACGTGGCCCGGTAGCCGCTGAGGTCGAATACCCAACCGCCGACGATGGCGCCCAGGGCGATCGCCAATTGGATGATCGCCACCATCAAGCCGCCGCCGGCTTCCGCATCATCCGGCAGGACCTTGGCCAGCCAGGTCCACCAGCCAACCGGTGCGGCGGTGGCCACCAGGCCCCAAACGCCCAGCAGCATTGCGGTGATGAGCGATGAACCGCCAAAGGCGACCAAGGCCACGGCGGTCAGCGCCATCAATACAGGAATGACGGTCAACGTGGCGTACAGGTGGTTTTTCAGGAAACGCTCGATCAGGAACGTGCCCGCCAGGCCGGCCAGGCCAAGCACCAGCAACATCAGCGAGAGCGTAGAAACGCTGGCCCGGGTCACGCCTTCCAGGAACGGCCGCAGGTAGGTGAACAGCATGAACTGGCCCATGAAAAACACACTGACGGCGAGCATGCCCAAGGCCACCGGCCGATGGTTCATCAGGCGCAGGCCATTGGCGGACGCCCCTTCAGCACGCGGCTTGATTGACGGCAGGCTTATCAGCAGCCATGCCACGGCGACGATGGCGATCGGCACCACGCAGAAAAATGCGCCTCGCCAACCGATCAGTCCGCCGACAAAGCTGCCCAGCGGTGCGGCGATCACCGTTGCGAGGGCGTTGCCGCCGTTGACGATGGCCAAGGCACGCGGTACCTGGGGTGTCGGTACCAAACGCATGGCGGTGGCGGCCGACAGCGACCAGAAGCCGCCGATGGCGACGCCGATCAACGCGCGGCCCAGCATGAACACCCCGTAATTCGGGGCCAACGCCACCACCGTGCCGGACAGGATCATCAGCAGGGTCAGGGCGATCAGCAGGCGCTTGCGATCGACCCGGGCAGCGACGTTGGCGATAACCAGGCTGGTCAACAAGGCAAACAACCCGGAGACGGAAATACCTTGGCCGGCCTGGCCTTCGCTGATGTTCAGGTCGGCGGCCAAGGGGCTGAGCAGGCTTACGGGCATGAACTCGGAGGCCACCAGGGCAAAGGCGGCCAGGGACAAGGCGAGCACGGCGCCCCAGCGTGGGCGAGAGGAGGAGTGGTCCATGGGGGAGTCCTTCTGTGTGAGCGGCGGCCTCGACAGTGAGGCCGCGCATCGAGGCGGTTATTTCAAGTACGTGCGGAAGAAGGTGGTGAGCTGGGCAAAGGGGATCAGGTCGACTCGGTCATAGAGATCCACGTGCCCGGCGTTGGGCACGATCAGCAGCGTCTTGGGTTGCGCGGCACGGGCGTAGGCGTCCTCGCTGAATTCACGGGAGTGGGCATTGGCGCCGGCAATCAGCAACAGCGGGCGTGGGGAGATCGTCTCGATGTCGTTGAACGGGTAGAAGTTCATGAACTTCACGTTGCTGGTCAGCGTTGGCCGGGTGGTGGTCCGTGCCGAGGCTCCGGACGGGGTGAACTCCCCACGTGGTGTGCGGTAGAAATCGTAGAACTCATCCCCCACAACATCGCCGGTCAGCACATGCGGCGTACCACCGGTGTAGAGGGTTTCGCCACCTTGGAACTCAACATAGCGCTGGTTGGCGGCCTGGAGCAGCACCTGCCGGCGTTGTTCCAGGGTCACGCCGTGCTTGAGCCCGTTACGGTTGGCGGCGCCCATGTCGTACATGCTGACCGTGGCGATGGCCTTGAGGCGTGGGTCGATTTTCGCCGCGCTGATGGCGAAGCTGCCACTGCCACACACGCCGATGACGCCAATGCGTTCACGGTCGACCATCGGGCGGCTGCCGAGGAAATCCACGGCGGCACTGAAATCTTCGCTATAGAGGTCGGGCAGCACCGCATTGCGCGGCGTGCCTGCGCTTTCACCCCAGAACGACAGGTCCAGGGACAGGGCGACAAAGCCCTGTTCGGCCATCTTGGTGGCGTACAGGTTGGCGCTTTGTTCTTTGACGGCTCCCATCGGGTGGCCCACGATGATTGCGGCATTCTTTGTGGTGGGTGCGAGGTGTTTGGGCACGAACAGATTGCCCGCCACCCGCATGCCGTATTGGTTGTTGAAGGTGACCTTTTCCACGCTCACCTTGTCGCTGGTGTAGAAGTTACTTGCACCGTTGGACATGTCGGCTCCCAGTGAGGAAAAAGAGGTCACCAACAAACCCAGGGCGAACAAGAGGCTTTTCATTGGCGGTTCCCTTGGCGAAGTTGGTGTGCCCATTTTCCCGATGCAGCCCGTGGTCCTGTAGTGCGTTCCACTGGATTACTTGCCTGATCCTCTGAGTTTTGAGGTTTGTCGGGGACGCCCAACGGCTGGCGCGCTACAGTTCCGAGACGAAAGCAAAGAGCCTGTCATGACGATCAATCATTCCCTCCTGGCGACGCTGGTGCAGTCCATCGGCTCGCGTATCTCGACACCCGGCGACTACGCCATGCCGATCCCGGGCCTGGGGTTTTATCGACGTGAGCATCCTTCGGCGCCAGTGGTGTGCATGGTCGAGCCCAGCGTCATCCTCGTGGCCCAGGGCGAGAAACAGCTGTGGGTCGGCGGCGAGGGGTACCCGTATGACACGTCCCGTTTCCTGCTCACTTCCCTGGACATCCCGGCCAATTCGCAAGTGCGGGTCGCCAGTCCCGCTAACCCTTGCCTGGGGCTGACGTTCCAGTTGGACCTGCGCGTATTGACCGAACTGATCGCCCAGAGTGAGCTGCCGCCGCTGCGTGAACCCGCGGTGATGAAGGGGGTTGGGATTGGCGCGATCACCGACGGGATGCTTGCATCCTTTGCGCGCCTGGTGGCGCTGCTCGATGAGCCGGAAGCGATACCGGTTCTGGCCCCGCTGATCAGCCGTGAAATTCATTACCGGCTGCTCAAGAGCGACCAGGCGGTTCGGCTGCGCCAGATCTGTGCGGTTGACGGGCAGGGCTATCGAATCGCCAAGGCCGTCGACTGGCTGAAGCTCAACTACGACGCGACGCTGCGTATAGAGGAACTGGCGGCGCGCGTGCAGATGAGCGCCGCCACCTTTCACCATCACTTCCGCCAACTGACGGCGATGAGCCCGTTGCAGTACCAGAAGTGGTTGCGCTTGAACGAGGCGCGACGATTGATGTTGAACGAGCACCAGGATGTCTCCCGTGCAGCGTTCAAGGTGGGTTATGAAAGCCCGTCCCAGTTCAGCCGCGAATACAGCCGCCTGTTTGGCGCGCCACCCAAGCGAGACATTGCCGCGTTGCGCGGCAAGTCAGAGATCAATGCTCAGTCGTCGTCAAGTTAGCGTAGAAGATGCAGCCGATCAGGCGGGCGAACAGGCTGAGGGTTTCCGGCAGGTTGGGGTCATCGAACAGCATTGCCCTCGAATCCAGTGCACACAGCGCGCCGAACAGGCGGCCGTCGGGGAGGAAAATCGGTGCGCCAGCGTAGCTCTCGATGGCGTATTGCTTGACCACCGGGCGTGCGGCAAAGCGGCCGTTCTGGCTGACTTGCGGGATGAACAAGGTATGGGGGTTGATACAGAACTCACTGCACAGGGTGGTTTCCAGGTCGAGCACGTCATCGACATGGATGCCCATGTCGAGGGGGTCGTGCACGGAGCAGACGATCCATTCCAGGTCGGTGAATTTGGCGATGCCGGCGAAGCGCATGCCCGTCAGGCGGGTAACCAGTTGCAGGATGCTGGTGGTGGCTTCTATTTCGGCGATGGCAGCGCGTTCATCGGCGCTGAGTAACGCGTGTGTAGCAGTGACGCTTGGAACCATGCTCAACACTCCAATCCAATGGCGTGGCGACCCCGGTCGCCACGCGCGATAAGGTCTTAATTAATGCGCGGATGCTGCTGCACGAGGTTCTGGCGCTTGGCTTCCAGCTCGGCGATCTCGGCGTCGATGTCTTCGATTTTCTGCTCAATATTGTCGTGGTGCTCTTGCAGCAGCTCCTTGGCTTCTGCCATGTCGGAAGCCGCTGGTGCCGCGCCGCGCAGGGGTTTGTTGGCGGTTTCCTTCATGGTCAGGCCGGTGACCAGGCCCACCACGGCAAATACCATCAGGTAATAGGCGGGCATGTACAGGTCGTTGGTGCTTTCCACCAGCCAGGCCACGGCGGTCGGCGTTACGCCGGCGATCAATACCGAGACGTTGAACGCGCTGGCCAGGGCGCTGTAGCGCAGGTGGGTGGGGAACATCGCAGGCAGGGTCGAGGCCATCACGCCGATGAAGAAGTTAAGCACGATGGCCAGGATCAGCAAGCCGCTGAAGATCAGGCCGATCTTGCCGCTGGTGATCAGCATGAACGCCGGGATCGAGAGAAACAGCAGGCCGATGCTGCCCGCGATGATGAACGGCTTGCGCCCGACCTTGTCGCTGATAAAGCCAATGAACGGCTGCACGAACAGCATGCCGACCATGATCGCGATGATGATCAGCACGCCGCTGTTTTCTTTGTAATGCAGGTTATGGGACAGGTAGCTGGGCATGTAGGTGAGCAGCATGTAGTACGTCACGTTGGTCGCCGCGACGATCCCGATGCAGGTCAGCAGGCTGCGCCAATGCTGGGTGGCGATTTCCTTGAAGGACACCTTGGGGCCATGGGTCAGGCCTTCGCGGTCGCCCTGTTCGAGCTTATCGACATGTTGTTGGAAGGCAGGGGTTTCTTCCAGTGCATGGCGCAGGTACAGGCCGATGAGGCCCAGGGGCAGGGCGAGAAAGAACGGCAAGCGCCAGCCCCAGGACTCAAAGTCGGCTTCGCCGAGGACGCTGGAGATCAGTACAACCACACCGGCGCCGAGGACAAAACCGGCGATGGAACCGAAGTCCAGCCAGCTGCCGAGGAAGCCGCGCTTGCGGTCGGGCGCGTATTCGGCAACGAAAATCGAGGCGCCGGTGTATTCACCGCCTACCGAGAACCCTTGGGCCATCTTGCACAACAGCAGCAGGATCGGTGCCCAGATGCCAATCGAGGCATAACCGGGAATCAAGCCGATGGCGAAGGTGCTCAACGACATGATCACGATGGTGGCGGCGAGGACTTTTTGTCGCCCGTATTTGTCCCCCAGCGCGCCGAAGAACAGGCCACCGAGGGGGCGAATCAGGAAGGGCACGGAGAAGGTGGCCAGGGCGGCGATCATTTGGACGCTGGGGGAGGCGTCGGGGAAGAACACCTTGCCGAGCACATAGGCAACAAACCCATAGACACCAAAGTCGAACCATTCCATGGCGTTGCCCAATGCCGCGGCGGTGATCGCCTTGCGCATCTTGGCGTCGTCGACGATGGTGATGTCTTTCAAACCGATGGGTTTGACGCTTTTCTTACGTAATTTCATGCGGGCCACTCTAAAACAGAACAGGGGAGGTGCCATCGTTGCGATGGCACCGCTCTGTCAGTTCAGATATAAGCGGACACGAAATAATTCACCGTTATTTACGTTTTTTTGCCTGGGGCGCAATTTGCCTGCAATCGCCAGGATTTTCGGGGGAGGCGCGCGCCCAGTGATGAACGGACTTGGTGTGGTGAGCGCGCCTGTTGTGGCGAGCGGGCTTGCCCCGCGTTGGGCTGCGCAGCAGCCCCCATCAGCAC
>Ga0157375_10003250_pt1 | contig 14108 bp, 13 predicted proteins | sample M35metaG_FD_115311 | JGI IMG/M metagenome (GOLD analysis project Ga0157375, IMG submission 115311) | Miscanthus rhizosphere microbial communities from Kellogg Biological Station, Michigan, USA - M3-5 metaG | ecosystem: Host-associated > Plants > Roots > Rhizosphere > Soil | place: USA: Michigan...
CCCGAACAAACCGCCCACATAAAGGCGGCTACCGTCCGGCGTTACAGCCAAGGCACGAACGGTTGTGCCAGTACCACCGGTCACGGACAAGGCACAAGAGGTCGGATTGCCGGTGTAAGCGTCGAAGGCCGCGAAGTTCACCGCATTCACTGACTGTGGGCTTCCGGCAGCGGTGCCGGGAGGCCTGATCTGGGTAAAGGTTCCGCCGGCGTAGACCACGCCCTTTGACTGGGCCATGGTCCAGGCAACGCCGTTTGTCTGCCAGGTCGGGAGGTCGTTGGCGGAAAACGAGACTCCCGGGGAGAGAGCGAGCGCGGGACTGCTGGTGGCAATTAACGGCGCCACCGCGAGAGCAATGCCCGCTAGGACGGCTGGAATTTTTTGACGCATGGATTTCCCCCGAACGTAGTTATGAGCTTCAGAGCTGAAACTACAAAGATCAAATCAGCAAAGACCGGGGGCGGGAACGGTTGCTCCTACTAGCATTTCCGCCCCTTCTACCTGTCTTACTGGGGCCGCTACCTGCTTTAGCCGCGCGCCCACGCGTTTCTCTCCAAAGTCCTTTCCCCCAGGCGATAACGCCCTCAGCATGGAATTGGGGGGACCAGCCCTGCGCCTCGACGGCCGGCCGGTGCCTGTCATCTATTCGGCATCAGTGAAGAATCGAGCTCGTCATGACTGTTCGCATTGGCTACGCATCCGGCGTCTACGACCTTTTCCACGTCGGGCACCTGAATCTACTTAAACATGCACGGCTGCACTGCGATTATCTGATTGCCGGAGTGGCTTCCACCGAGTCGACACTGCAAATGAAAAACAGGGCGCCTGTCGTGCCTCTGCATGAACGCCTTGAGATCGTCCGGAACATACGGCTGGTCGACGAAGTGGTGGTAGACAACTACCCGGACAAAGTGGAAGCCTGGCGCGCCGTCGGTTTCAACGTAATTTTCAAAGGCGATGATTGGCGCGGAACAGAAAAAGGGCTCCGCCTGGAAGCCGGCATGCAGGCACTGGGCGTGGATGTAGTGTATTTTCCCTACACAGTCCACACTTCCAGCACCTTATTGCGACGCGCCCTCAACCTCCTGGAAAGCGGTCTTGAGGACAACGAGTCGTTGAAGGCGTGAAATGCGCGCAAATCGAACGTCACGGCTCCCAGCCTTCGGCGCACAAAAAGTTTCGGATAATTACGGGATGCTTTCCCGGCGCCATGCGCTAATCCTTGGAGCAGCGGGATTTTTTCTGGCCGGATGCACGCCTGATCCTCCAATTGTTGAAGCTCCTGCTGTTCACACTATTGCCACGCTATTCGAACAGGATCGTTTCTTCGTGGCACATCGAGGCTCAGGAGATAACTGGCCGGAACATACAATGAAGGCGTATTCACAGTCGGCGCAGCTCGGCGTTCCGGCGCTCGAGATATCTGTGAACTCGACCAGGGACGGCGTACTGGTCTGCCATCATGACCAAAGTGCGCTCAGGGTCACCGGAAAAGACAGCAAGGTCGCAAAATTGACCTTTGCCGAGCTAAGCGACCTGCGGGTCGATGCCCGCGCCTGGCTCGGCCCGGCGACGGCACTCGAGCCCATTCCGAGGTTACGGGATGTCCTCGACCGATTCGCTGCTTCGCATGTAATTTTCATCGAGGACAAACAGGGCACCAACACAAAAGCGCTTCTGGACTTGATGGACAGCTACCCCGATTCCACCGCACACTTCATCTGGAAACAACCGGCCACCGCGCTTCAAGCTGCGGCAGCTACCAAACGTGGATATAAGACCTGGGGCTACTTCATGCCAGACACTGTCCCGCGTTTAGACGAACTGGCCGACAGATTCGATTATCTCGGCGTCTACTACACAGCCAATGACGCGACAGTCAGGAAAGTCGTCGCCCACGGCAAGCCTGTAATTTGCTGGGAAATCCACACCCGATCCGATGCCGACCGCGTGACCAGCCTCGGCGTTCAGGGCCTGATGTGCTCCAATGTCCCTTATCTGACGACTTCGACGGCGGAATCACGCGACAGATTCTCTACCGGCACACGGGCCGCCGGCGATCTTCCTTGGACGACCGAGCAGGGCTGGGACGCCCAACCCGTGATCGACGCGTCGTCTGCATCGGTGGTGTTGGATACGAACCAGAATTTCAGCTACCGGCTGGGATCGATGAGTCCCGTCACGAAGGAGATCTACAGCCTCACCTTCGAAATGTGTTGGCCGCAGGAGCTCCCGTCGGAGCTTCTGCACGCCGGAATCGCATTCGGACAAAAGGACGACACCCCCTACCGGGTGCTGGTGCCAAGCACCGTCGGGGGGTATCACCTGATCATTCGGCCAACGGGTGAGCTGGTCTTGTACCGGCGCGACCCCGGAAATCCCGCCGGTACACGGTTGCAGACGATCACGACGTCGCCGGTAAAGCCCGGGGAATGGATGCGCTTCAAAATCGACGTGACGCCGCCTTCCATCCGGTTCTCCAGGCTGGACGGCACTGGCTGGTCCGGAGAGACAATGGACCGGGAATATCGCGGGGGGTACCTCAGCCTCTGCAAGGACTACCCTGCCCCGGTTCCGGTCCAGTTCCGGGGTGTCTCGGTCATCTAGCCACGGGTGACCCGCGCCGGACGCGCCGTCGTGTCACTCCCAGCGCTCACCTGGCATCAGCAGCCGGCCGAAGTTCGACCTCCACCGGATCCGGCCCGTGCGACGCCGATTGTGCCCGAGCCGATTGCGCCCGGGACCGGGACCTCGACACAATAGTGGCAATCCCCCCAACGACGGCTGCCACCGCGACCGCCAGCGCAAATGCCCAGGCAGAAGCAACAGTGCCGCCCGCATACGCCAGCGCCAGCGGCAGCACAAGCGTCAGCATGGCCAGAGTGGCGCGCATGAGAGTCGACAATTGGTTCGCCTGCGCCGACCTGTAGTAGGCCAGTAGGACGGTGTAGGGAACCATTGCCACGTATTGCACCAGGTACGGGAGCCGGAGTCCGGACGCAGACTCCCAGGTTGCGCCGAGCACTAGTGCGCCCATCGAGGTCGGCAGCAGCATCACGACCGCACCCCACAGGCCGGCCATGGCTGCGACGACAACAAAGGTTTCGATCAGCCGCTTTCGAAAAACCGGACCGCCTTTGGCACGCACAAGTTCGGGAATGACCGCCATCTTGATGGCGGAAAAGGCGGTGTTGAGGGGCGAGAAGAGCAATTGCGCGGCCCGAAGCGCACCCACGCCAGCGGCGCCCAGAGGGAGCGCCAAGAGATACAGGACGACGAAGTTGGAGGCATTTAGCGCCGAAAACTCGCCGAGATAACGGAGCCCGGGGTGGCGGTTGACGCTAAGCCATCGCCTGCCGCCACGCAGCGAAGGCAGCACCCGGTCAAGCATGAGCCCTACGGCCAGGGCCGCAGCGGCGCCGCAGCCCCAGCAGAGTACGACGGCCCACACGGCTCCGGCGGTCAAGGCGATAGCCGCCATGGACGCGATTGACAAGACGGCCCAAACAGCGTCAATCAGCAACGCCTGCCATGGGCGGCCTTCGCAGATAAACAGGTACCTTAGCGTGTCCTGAAGGAGCACGAAGGGCAAGCTCGCGGCGACGATGAGCCAAATGAGGCGGGACGATTGGTCAGCCAGGATGGCGCCTGCAAGCAGTAGCGGGAGGGCTGCGGCCGCCACCAGTACGGTGGCACCCAAAGCGCCCCTTCTCACCGAGGATTCCAAGGCGGCCGCGGCGGAATACTTGACCAGCAATGTCTCTCCGATGAGCGCACGCTGGGCGCCGAGGACAAGCAGCAACCCGGCATAGGCCAAGGAAAACTGACCGAATTCGCCGGCGGTCGCAACGTTTGCCGTAATTGCCACCGCTACGAAGTTCGAGATGCTCGATACGGCTTGGTCGCCAAAGGCAACGTACCTGCTCAGACGGGCCATTCAGTCCATCCTTGCCAACGTACGGGAGAACTTCGCCACGTAGGCGGCGCAAAAGATGCAATGAAAAACCGCCAAGGCCAAGTAGCAGGGCAGGAATATGCCGCTCCACGGCACCGTCATCAGCACGAGGCACGTCATGCCGTAGTCGACGGGCAACGTGAGGACTGATCGCTTTAGGGAGCTCGCGGCGGCGCGGCCGGAATCGCCTGGGCGGGGGCCCGCCTGACGATTGAGTTGATCAAAGAGGGCGCCAGCGAAGAAAATTGTGGAGTTGGCGAAAAGGAACACCCCGCACAGCACGGCCAGCGCCAGGGCCGGAATGGAAGTTGTGCGCAGGAGGAAGCAGAAGACGGCTCCGTGCAGAACGACGATCCTGCCGCTGTCCAGCACATGGTCGAGCCACTCACCCAATTTTGAGCTGCGCCCCTGAAGCCTCGCCAGCTGCCCGTCTGCGGAGTCGAGGACGAACCCGGCGGCGAGAACTAATCCCACCAGAGCGGAACCTGTTCCCGTTCCTGCGCCGAAGGCAAGCCACAGCAATGCCCCGTAGGTCAGCAGCGCGCCCGCACCAGTGACATGGTTCGGCCCGAATCGCGTGTTCCGGAGCGCGGCCGCGACTATCCGGCCAGCGGGGCGGTTGACGTACAGGCAGTACAGGGGGACCCCTTTCTTGCCCTTCTGCGCCTGGCTGAGTTCCTTGAAGGATTGCGCAAACGTGGCTTTTTCTGTGCCCGAGCGCTCAAGCTTGTCCGTAGTCATTTGCTTTCACCAGGCTTTCGTTTGACGGCAACGCTCAATACTGCGATGGCCAGGCCGAGGATAAGCAGCCTGCCCATCGACTGCAGGAGGGAGCCCCGCAGCAGGATGAACATGTACCCGCAGAAGATGGAGACGCCGAGATAGCCCACCGAACCGGCGGATAAAGCACCTGGCCGGAAGCCGGCGTCGAGCCTTCTGCTCAGCAGCCCCAGCAGGGCAAAAGTGACCACCACACCGACGGCTCCGAAATTTATCCAAGCTTCGGCCCATAACGGCGACGATAGGTTGACGTTGGCACTGCTCATCCATTGACCGACCTCGACACCGCTATCGAGCGGCTTGGTCGGCCAGATGACGCGCGGCACCCAAAACAATAGGGCGCCAAGAAACTGGTAACCCCAGGTGAGCCCCTCATCTCGGGTGAACCCGAGGGTATTGGCGAGCATACTGAACTGGTCGTAGTCCTTGGTCGAAATCATTTGCCATACAGAGTCCGTTTGGAGCATGACGCCGGTCCCCGCTGTTCGGCGGGTGATGTCGCTTAGCGGAAAAAGGAAGATTGCCGCCACAACCCCGCCGACGATCGCGAAGTTGAAGAGGGATTTACGTGACCCGATGAGCGGCATGATTAATCCGAAAAGCACCGCCAGCGTCCAGTAGCGGGAGTTGGAGATCGGGTTGTTGACGACGACGTTGAGCACCACCAACCCGAGCACCAACCCAACGTCCAGAAGGTTAAGAGAAGTCCGGAGCATCCGGATTACGTGAATGTAGAAAATGAGTGCCACCAGGCAAGTTACGGAACCGAACGCAGAGACGATCGCCCGGGCAGCCTGGCCGCTGTCGGGACTGACCTGGTCCAGGGCTTGGCTCGCCTCCTGCCGGCTGGCAAAGAACACGCCGATTCCGCCGACCTGCGCCACGTAAATCAACCCGCCCAGGATCGCGACCGTCGCAAAGATCCGCAGAGTGTCCATACTCCGCAACGTGCGCACTCGCGGCGGGCCCCCCCAATCTCGGAAAAGTCTCAGGTGGTACGCCAGATCGAAGCTGATGCAGCCGAGAAGAGTGACGGCGGTCGTCGAGTACAAAGTTGCGTCGTCAACTTGGACTGCCAGGATCGTCGACGCGCCTGTGGACAATTGAGCCAGCGGCACCACGCCCAGACAGATATAGACGAACATCCAGAAGACACCGGCCACAGGTCGCACCTGGTCCTTCCACAAAATGAGGCTCATGCGGAAGGCGGAATAGAGCAGTGGCGAATATCGGATGAGGAAGTCGGTATCGCTGTAGGAGGCTTCCGACGTCGAGCGGAGAATAAGGGGTATTGCGACGGCAAAACACAGAAAAGCCACGATCGACAGCCCCGGCCCGATTCCGGGCTTTGCCTCGCCGGGGAAACGTACCGAGCTTCGGAAGTCAGTCCCGGACAGCATCGATCGCCTCCTCATACAATCCCAGGAGACTCTCAGCCAGGGACTCAGCGGACCATAGGCCCAGGTGCAGCTCCCGGGCTCGCGCACTCAGCCGGTACCGCAGGCCCTGGTCGGCCGCCACTGCGGCCATGGCGGCGTGGAACGCTTCAGGGGTAGGCTCGGCAATCATCGCCGCGGCGGCCTTCCGCAAGGGCGATGCGAGTCCGCATTCCGATGTCAGGATGATGGGCGTCCCCACAGCCGCCGCCTGGATAATCACCATGGGATAAGGCTCGTGGCGGGCCGGCAAAACGACGGCTGTTGCCCGCGACAACGCGTCCAAGACCTCCGGTTCCGTCAGCTCCCCCGGAAGATCGAACCGATCTTGGAACCCTGAAGCATCGATCAAGGATCGCACCGCCGCCAGCTCGCCCTGATCCGGTCCCGCAACCACGAAGCGGGCCTCTTTTCCCTCCCGCAAGAATGCAATTGCCGCCTCAACGAACACCGTGGGCTGCTTCCGGGGCGCAAGGCGCGAAACAAAAAGGAAAGTGCTGGTCTGCGGGTCTTCCCAGGCCGTGCCGGGGTTGGCCGTGGCGTTCACGATCCTGCGCATGATGGTCCTTGGCACGCCGAGAGACTCCAGGTTTTTTTCCTCGGCTTCCGTCAAAGTCAGCCACAATTTCGGCGTCCGCATGGCCCGCCGGAAGATCAGCGCATCGAAGAGACGCAGCCCGCGGGAGCTCGGAGCTGCGAGCATGCCGTGGGCCTGCGCGATGACCGGAATCGCAGCACTGCGAAGGATGAGGGCGCTGGAGGTCGTGATGAAGTCGCGGCAAAGGTGAAGCTGGACGACGTCTACCCGGCGGCTGCGCTCCCAGACGTGCTTGACAAGACCGACCCCTATCAGGCCCCTGAGGCGGGCGCCCCGAAAGGGTCGGCGGACAGGAAAGATCCTTTCGTGTGGTTCCGGCCGGGTAGCCGGCAGAGTCCCGAGCCAGCCCCCCACCAGTTCAACAGCGGCGCCGCGGCGCACCAACGCGGCACTCTGCATGCGCGCGACGGCCCAAACCCCGCCCGCGACGGCTCCCGGGCCGGCGAGGCCTCCGATCTGCAGGACTCGTAGGGGCGCCCTGACCGATGCGTGTTTTTCAGGCATGGTCCGCCAGCCGCCAGCCGTTTCGCTTGAGTTCGCGAGTCTTCAGGCCTATCTGCCAGTAGTACGTGGCCAGGGCGACGGAGTAGTCCAGGCCGGCTCGTCCGTCCAGGAAACCGCGCCGGACGACGTAGCTGTAGACCCAGAAGGCGAGTGGCTTGAACGGCACGACGTCAAAACGCTGCCCTTGCAGGCTTTTCGACGAGCGCACCGTGCGCCGCATGGCCGGGTCAGCGTGGATATAGGCTTCCCAGTCCGAGTATCTGTTGTGCCTGTCGAACCAGGTGCGCACCGGATCAAGATCGTGGTGTGCCAGGAGCCCCTCTGTGCGGCCCACCCCGCCCCTCGCCTCCGGCTGGTAGTGCACCTCCAGCTCGGTCATCACCGGGAGCTTCAACAAACCAGTGTCCTCATAGTGGTTAAAGCCCCGCTTCAACAGCGAACGTTTGACCACCCGGTGCCCGTGTTTGAGGACCTTGCCTGCGAAGTGATACGAGATGGGAATATCGAAGGCCACCCGGCGTTCCAGCGGATCTGAGACGATCGCGGCGATTTCCTCGACCAGTTCCCGGCTCGGATATTCGTCGGCGTCAAGAAACAGTATCCACGGGTTACGGGTCGGCGCATGCTGGAGCTGCCACTGCTTCTTCTGGGGATATTCCCCGTTCCAGGTGAAGTTGATGACGGTCGCGCCGCTTGCGGTGGCGAGTTCCGCGGTCCGATCGGTGCTGTTTGAATCGACCACGATGATTTCGTCAAAGTCACTCAACGCCGCCACGCACTTCTGGATGCTCGCCTCTTCATTCTTCGTTTGAATCAGAATCGTGGCTGGTATTTTCTGCATTCACTTCCCCCTCAGGAGTGGTTTGCCGATAGTCTTTGCGAATGGATTTTCTGAAGCGCACGAGCCGGACCAGATCATCCTTCCCGTTCCGTCATGCGAAGGAACTGGGGTTTGGCCTTCTTTTCTTGGTGGCGGTCCTCATTGCCGTCCTGGCGCTGACCACGCGTGAGAGTGGGATCGGACCGTCTCCGGGCCTTGCTGCCAGCACGCCGCAACCGAGCCGGGCAGCGGTTCCCAACGTCGACATCATTGGCGACTCCTACGTTGTTGGCTCCGACCAGGGCGGCTACGGGGCAGCCAATTGGACAAAGATTGTCGGGACGCGCTTTTACGACGAGTCTCATCCGATCGATATGAACGTGATCGGCCATCCGGGCGCCGGATACATCGTCAGGGGCACTGAGAAAGTCACGTTCGCCGAAGCTGCCACCGCTAGTTTGCGCTCGACCGCAGACCTGGTTCTCGTCTTCGGGAGCAGAAATGACGGTAAGCAGAACCCAGCCACAATGGCGGCGGCGGCCACGGATCTCTACACAAAGATCCACGAGCGGGCGCCCCGGGCACGGCTGATCGTGGTCGGGCCGGCCTGGGTCGACGAAAAGGTGCCCGACTTCATCAGCAGCGACAGCAAGGCGATCGCCGGCGCAGCGTCCGCCGCCGGCATTCAGTTCGTCAATCCGTTGAGCGACCGCTGGTTTTTCGGCGCCGATGCCAAGCTCATAGGAGCCGACGGCGTCCACCCGACCGACGCGGGCCATCAGTACCTCGCAGGAAAGATGTATGGATTGATTTCTAAGACCCTGGCCACCATGGCTACCCCCTAGGCTGCATTGTGCCATCACGGGACATCGTTGTCCCGGAACCGCTCGCGGATCACTGCGGGGCCAGGCGCCCGGCCAAAGACAGCGTTCGGCGGAATTTCCCCACGGACTACTGTGAGCGGCTCCACCATAGCTGACCGGCCGATGTGAGCTCCGCCTAGCACCATGCACCGCGTCGTTACCCAGGCACCGTCGTCGATATGGACCGGGCTGGTAATCAGCCCCATGTCGCTGCGGGCCCGGTGGCTTCCGGTGGTGATGAAGCATTCCTGCGAAATCACGACGTTGGCGCCAACGTAGACATCGTCCTGGTTGTGGAACCAAACTCCTTCGCCAATCCAGCAGCCGGCCCCGATGTGGAGCTTCCACGGAAACTTGACGCGGGTGCGGGGCCGGAATGTGACACCCGGACCGATCTCGGCGCCGAAAGCCCGGAGCGCGGCGACCCTGAGCCGTGAACTGATCTGCCAGGGGTTGCTCACGAACAGCAGTTCGCATACCCCCCACAAGTACACAGTCGTCCGGGGTTTGTCCCACGCTTCACCCGCGCCGGGCGCCTTGGCCAGATCAATGACCGGTGTTTGCCGCTCTGTTCCGGAGTCGGGAGATGGAGCAAGCATCACAACACCGCCTCTGCCGTCTGCGCGGCCTCATGTGGTGCTGGAACTCCGCCTGCAACCGCCATGGCCAGCACTTCCTCGAATCGGGTAGCGATCGGACCGATCCCAAACCGATCCACGGCGAGCTGACGGCTGCGCCCTCCGGCCAACACCAACGACGCGGGGGACTGTGCCATCTTGTGCAGCCATTCGGCGGCGCCCTCCACCCCCTGTGCGTCCGGTTGGCCCACGTACCCTCCCACCGCTTGGATGTCCAGAGCCGCAGGATTATCCCGTGGCATGAGTCCCAGGACGGGTCGGCCGGCAGCCAGGGACGAGAGCACCTTGCTGGGTATCGAAAACCTTGATGCCCCCGGTTCAAGGAGAGTAAGGAGCACATCTGCAGAGCCGAGCATGTCAGGCAGTTCAGCGGCAGGCTGGAACGGCAGCAGAGTGATTGGCAGTTCGGGTTGCCGCTCCGCGATCTGCCGCACGGCCTCAATCCCCTCCCCCTCCGAGGCAACCACGAGACGTGCCTCGATGCCCTTGGCGAGAGTGGCGCGCAGCAAGTCGATCAACAGCACCGGGTTGTGCTTGCGGCCAAGCGTTCCGGCATAAAGCAGGCGTATCCCCCCAACCTGCGGGAGGTGGGCGAGCGCCCACGCGTTTTCCCTTGGGCGGGGGACAATCTCGCCGATGGGCGCCCAGTTCGGGATGACAGACACGTGGCGCACGTCAATGCCCCAGCGCCGGTATGCCCGGCGGAATTCTTCACCGATCGCGACGACTTGGCTGGCGCTGCGGACCAGGTTCTTCTCCAGCCTCGTGACCCATCGCTGAGCTGACGGACCGACGGCTGCGGGCAGCCGCTTGCTGATCTCTTCTCCAATCGCGCTGCTAAAGAGGTCTTGGTGCCACAACACCCACGGCTGCCCCGACTTCGCCATTGTCGAACTGAATTTGTTCAACACGAACAACGGAACGTTGCACGCCACGACGCAGTCGGGGCGCGTCTGTTCAAGGTGGCCGACCCACGCTTTGGCAAATGACCTCTCGAACCGCAGCCGTCCCAACGGCGAGTACTTTTCGAAGGTCCTGGCCGCGGTGATTCCGCGAAAGGTCAATGAGTCAGGGTCACCGTCCAGACGCTCCAGCTTTCCCTTGCCACTCGCGTACTGGGTCGCGTAGGCGTGCTCGACGTCGTGTCCCCGGGCCGCGAGTTCCCGGGACAACTCTGCCTGGAAAGGGTGTCCGGCAAAGTCGTGAATGTGGATGCGCACTCAGGTTCACCCCTGCGCCTTGATCTGGTCGAAAATCCACCCGTAGGTCTTTTCAAGTCCCTCCCGGAGCGTGATGGACGGCTCCCAGCCGTAGGTGGCGCGGTAGAGGGTGTTGTCGCTGTTCCGTCCGCGCACTCCCTGCGGTGCGTCCAGCTTGTAATGCCTGGTCACCACGGTGCCGGAGATCTGCTCCAGGAGGTCCACCATCTGGTTGATGGAGACCAGTTCGGACGAGCCCAGGTTCACCGGCTCGGTCAAATCGCCGTGCAGGATATCTTTAGTGCCCCGGACGCAGTCGTCGATGTACATGAAGCTGCGAGTCTGCTCCCCGTCGCCCCAGATCTCCAAGTTGGCGTCTCCCGTCAGCGTCGCCCGCGCGAACTTGCGCGCGAGGGCCGCCGGCGCCTTCTCGCGCCCGCCGTCCCACGTGCCGTGCGGGCCGTAGACGTTGTGATAGCGCGCGATCCTCGTCTGCAGGCCGAAGTCCTCACGGTAGTGCCGGGCCATGCGTTCGGTAAACAGCTTCTCCCACCCGTACCCGTCTTCCGGCTGCGCCGGGTAGGCGTCTTCCTCGCGCAATGCGATGACATTAGCGGAGGTCTGATGTCCCGCAGCGTAGACGCAGGCTGAGCTGCTGTAGAAGAACCGCTCAACACCAGCTTCCTGCGCCGCCATCAGCATGTGCGTGCTGGTAAGCACTGTCAGCATGCAGGCGGCCTTGTTGTTCTCAATAAAACCCATGCCGCCCATGTCAGCGGCTAGGTTGTACACGTACTGCACCCCGCGGGTGACCTCACGGGCCGTCTCCAGCAGCGAGCAGTCGCCCTGCACGTTCTCCGCCGCCGAGTGCACCTGGTACCACTCTGCAAACGGCTTGCGGTCTACTGCCCGGACAGATTGTCCGTCTTTGAGGAGTTGCGCCACCAAATGGCCGCCGATGAATCCACCAGCCCCCGAAACAAGTGTGGTCATAGCCTTGCCTTTCTAGTTTGTAGATCAGAAACCTTGGGTTTGTCAGTAAGCCCCGACCGGTTTGATGAGCATCTTGGCTGTGCGCCACAGGATGATCAGGTCGCCGGCCAGTGACCAGTTTTCGACGTAGTACAAATCCAGGCGAACGCTGTCCTGCCAGTTCAGCTCCGACCTGCCGTTGATCTGCCACATGCCGGTCAGACCCGGCTTGATGTACAGCCGCCTGAGAACCTTGTGCTGGTAGTTATCGACTTCGCGCTGCAGAGGTGGCCGAGGACCGACCAAGCTCATGTCGCCCTTCAAGACGTTCCAGAACTGCGGCAACTCGTCCAGAGAGTGCTTTCGCATCCACCGCCCGACCTGCGTGACCCTGGGATCGTTCTGCATCTTGAAGAGCACTCCCGCGCCCTCGTTGTGTTCTAAAAGCCCGGCGAGGTCGTCCTCTGCGGTTGCGACCATCGACCGGAATTTCAGCATGTTGAACTTCTCCCCGCCGCGGCCCACCCGCTCCTGCTTGAAGATCACCGGCCCCGGGCTGTCCCGTTTGATGAGTACGCCGAGGACAAGAAACACCGGTATGAGCGCCACCAGAGCGGCTGCGGCCAGCGTGATATCGAAGAACCTCTTCAAGGCGTGCTTGGCGCCGGAGTACTGGGGCAGCTCCACGTGCATGAGGGGAAGTCCCTCAACGGGACGGGAATGGATGCGGGGACCGGCCACATTGGTCAGACCGGTGGTGAGGATCAGCTGGGTGGAGGACTGTTCCAGCTTCCACCCCAGCCTTTGTATATAGCGGCTGCCGCCCTTCATGGGTCCGGCCACCACGACGGCATCGGCGTCCACGGAAGCCACTGCTTCCACGACGCTCCGCTCGTCTCCAACCACCGTGAAGATCTGGCTGCCCTGCGTGAAAGCGCCTGGGCCGTGGGACCCAGCAAGCGCAACGCCTACGACCTTGTACGCCGCTCCGGATTTCTTTGCTATTTGACTGACGACGTATCGGACGTCGTTTGGCCGGCCCAGTACGATCACCCGCGAGAGGTAGTGGCCGTGAACCCGCTGCTTGGACAACCACTGACGCAGGCCCCAGCGCGCCATCAGGAGGCCCGCCAGCCCGGCGGGAAGGGCCAGTGCGAAGAACCCCCGGGCAACGTCGATATTCAGAACAAAGCAAACCAAGGCGATGAGGCCCAGCAGCATTGCGCTTGCACTGACAACGCGCCTGTATTCGTCGATCCCGATTCCGACAATCCGCGTATCCCTGCTCTTGTACAGTCCCAGCGACAGCATCCAGGCGGCCGCGATGACCACGGAGATTTTAAGATAGTCAATGTGGAGTCCGCCCACGCCCACCGAACTCGCGGCACTCAGGCCGAATCGAGTGATGTGGGCGGCTGCGGTCACCGCGGCAATGACCAGCGCGTCCGCGACAATCAGCAGCCGGCGGTAGCGGTTTGCCCAGCGAATTCCCTCGCGCCGCGAGCTGCTCGCCAGGCGGAGTTTCGCGGACCTGAAGTCTGGAAATGCGATTGCTGGCGGGGCCAGCGCTACCCTGCCGCCAACGGCCCCCGGCAAATCCTGCGTCCATGCCGGGCCCCGCACCCGATCCGGCGATCGAAACCCCGGGTGCACCGGAACGCGTTGTTTGAGCTCACTCATGCTCTCCTCCCGTTTCGCCCAAGAGAAGACTCACGCGAACCGCGCCATGTGCCTGATGTTGCCCGATCCGTATCGCCGCACGGCGCCGATTTCCTGGCACGCGAGGCTGGCTAAGCCCACCCGTTGGCAACAAAGGATGGACCACCATCAACTTGTGGTCGTACATGTGAGACCCTCTAGCGACTTGGTTGGTTGTGGTCTCCCCTAGTAAATTCGATGCCCTTCAACCGCACACGAGTGGGCTCTACCCCTCTTGGATATGGGAACCACTCGCCATGGTCGATGCCGCGGCCTGACTACTCGCATCGACTACCCGGATCTGAGATAGAACTACCCATTCGACAGCGCATCGGGCCGACTCTTCGGCGCAAATGGACGGGCAGCCCATGCCGTTGCAGAGCGCAGTTTGGGGTCCTTGGGCTGCCTTAGAACGTGGAGATGGTGCCGAAGCCCAGAGTCCCAGCCGCAGCCCAGGCAGGTAAGTCTTCGCGGAAACCCGCGCGGCTGTTCAACGACGCCGCCAGACTGGGGTAATGTAAATCTCGTTGTTTCGCAGGGTTGTTTCACCGGGGGCAAGTCCAGCACTTTGGCTGCCCCCCCCTGCGGCTGTAGCTCAATGGTAGAGCGCTAGCTTCCCAAGCTTGATACGCGGGTTCGATTCCC
>Ga0157375_10003253_pt1 | contig 14104 bp, 12 predicted proteins | sample M35metaG_FD_115311 | JGI IMG/M metagenome (GOLD analysis project Ga0157375, IMG submission 115311) | Miscanthus rhizosphere microbial communities from Kellogg Biological Station, Michigan, USA - M3-5 metaG | ecosystem: Host-associated > Plants > Roots > Rhizosphere > Soil | place: USA: Michigan...
CGACCGCGACAACAGCAGCACGACGACGACGATCGACCGCCGCCTCGACGACGGCACGGTCACGCTCGAGCAGGTCGACGACGGGCGCCTGCGCGTCAGCGGCGGCGGCGTCCACGCGACGGCGCGAATCCAGTGGCGGCCCGAGGGGGGCGCCGATTCGGTGACGCTGACGCCGATCCTGTTCTCGAACCGCTTCCATTCCCGTCGCGACGGCACTCTGACGCAAACCGTCGGTGCCTTCGCGCCGCCGTACGACACCGCCGAGACGACGGCGCGAACCGGCACGTCGCTGGCGCGCCTGAACAGCGAGTGGACGCATCGCTTCGGCCCCGAGGCGCGCGTCGAGTGGCGCGCCGGCATCGGCCAGGCGCTCGCGCCGGTGAACAGCTTTCGCACCGAATTCACCAACGGCAACGAGTCGCGCACGCTCGAGGAGACGAGCCGCTCCCACGACACGACGATCACCGCGAGCGGCAAGTTCGTCGCCCAGGTCTTCGAGGAGCACAGCCTGGTCTCCGGGATCGAGCTCGAGTCGAATCGCCGCGCCGACACGCGGTCGAGCCTGCAGAACGGGCAGCCGATCCTGACCGACTTCTCCGACAACATCAGCGCCTCGACGATGCGCCTGGCCGGCTACGCGCAGGACGAATGGACCGTCTCCGAGCACTGGGGCGCGCACGCGGGCCTGCGCTGGGAGGGAATCCGCACGCGCGGCTCGGTCGAGGAAGGGCAGCCGGAGGCGATCAACCAGAGCAGCGTGTGGACGCCGCTTCTCCACGCGGTCTGGAAGCCCGACCCGAAGGGGCGCGACCAGGTGCGCCTGAGCCTGACGCGAAGCTATCGCTCGCCCTCGCTCACGAACCTGATCTCGCGGCCGAGCGTCAACACGCGCTACCCGGTGCCGGGGCCGAACACGCCGACCCAGGCCGACCGCGCCGGCAACCCGAACCTCAAGCCCGAGCTCGCCACCGGCATCGACATCGCCGTCGAGCGCTACCTGCCGGGCAGCGGGCTGCTCAGCGCCAACATCTTCCGCCGCAACATCAGCAACTACATGCGCAGCGTGACGACGCTCGAGACCGTCTCGTACGCGGACGTGCCGCGCTACGTGTCGCGCGCGCAGAACGTCGGCGACGCGGTGACGCAGGGCCTCGAGCTCGAGGCGAAGTTCCGCGCCAGCGAGGTCATCGAGGGCGCGCCGCGAATCGACGTGCGCGCCAACACGAGCGTGTTCGGCTCGCGCGTGAAAAGCGTTCCCGGCCCCGACAACCGACTCGACCAGCAGCCCGACTACACCGCCAACCTGGGCGCCGACTACCGCTTCGCCAGCGTGCCGCTGATGGTCGGCGGCAACGTCAACTGGACGCCCGGCTACACGACCCGCCTGACCGACGTGCAGACGGCATCGATCGGCAAGAAGCTCGTCATCGATGCCTACGGGCTGTGGACTTTCAACCCGGCGCTGGCGCTGCGCCTGTCGCTCAGCAATGTCGACCCGCGCGACTACCTGACCGGCAGCAGCTTCGACGGGCCCGACATCCAGGGCATCCCGGTCCGCGAAACCTCGGAGACGCGGGCGCCGACGTTCATCAATGTGCAGTTGCGGCTGGAGATGAAGCTGTAGATCGGCGTGCCAGCGCTTTCCTGGCGCTCGCCGTGACGGCTTCGGTCGTTTGAACCTTTCTCCGAGGAACGGCATTAACCGCTGAATGGACCGGTCATGCTCCGACACTTCGGCACCGACAGGAAAGCGGTCAGTTCGACCAGGCGGAGTTCCGAAGACGCCGACGTCGCGCTGATCAGCCGCGTCGCGGCCGGGGACCTTCACGCGTTCGAGACGTTGTATCGGATCTATCACCCACGGCTCGACCGGTTTCTCACCCTCATGACCGCACGTCGAACCCTCGTCGAAGAGGTATTGAACGACACCATGTTCGTCGTCTGGCGCCGTTCTGACACGTACAACCGGCAAAGCAAGGTTTCTACCTGGATCTTCGCGATCGCCTACCGGACCGCTCTGAAAGCCTTGCGCGACCGGGACGACCCCGTCGAGCCCGACGCCGCCGACGTGCTGCTGTCGGAGGACCCGGGCCCCGAGCAACGGCTGATGGCCGAACAGCTCCGATCGCAGGTGTTTCGAGGCCTGGAGGCCCTGTCCGCGGAGCAGCGAAGCGTGCTCGTCCTGACCTACTTCCACGATCTGCCGTACAACGAAATAGCGCGCATCGTCGATTGCCCGGTCGACACGGTCAAGACGCGTGTCTTCCACGGACGGCGGCGTCTGCGCGCGCTCCTCCAGGCGGACCCGGGAGCCGGTCCGTGAAGGCGCGCATCCTGCCGCTCGACAGCGCCGAGCACCGGTCGGCACAGGACCTCCTGCCCTGGTTCGTGAACGGAACGCTCGGCGCCGGCGAAGCTTCTTCGGTGGCGCGGCACATCGCTGGCTGCGAGCGTTGCCAGAAGGACGCAGCGGAGCAGGCGCAGCTGAGAGCGTCCGCGTCGGCAACGCAAGTCGCCGGCGACATCGAGCGGGACTGGGCCGTGCTGCGAAGCCGGATCGAGGCTATTGCGCCCGCGCGGACGCGCGGACCCGGGGGCGCGACGCGCTGGTCATGGAGGCGCTGGCTGCCGCTCACGGTGGCGAGCCAGGGAGCCTTGATCATCACGCTCGTCCTGGTGTTGATCGGCGGCCCCTCGCCCGAGGGGCGGTATCGCGCGCTCGGCGCTCAGCCGGCCGCTTCCGAAGCCAATGCCGTGGCCGTGTTCCGGGGCGATGCGACCAGCCAGCAGATGCGTGACGCACTGCATGCGGTCGGGGCCAGGATCGTCGGCGGACCGACGGTCACCGACGCCTATCTCCTTCGCGTCGCGAATCCGACGCCGGGGGTGCTCTCTCGCCTTCGGGCGCAGCCGGGCGTGTTGAGTGTCGAAGCTCTGCAGGAAGAGGCATTGCAGTGAAGCGGCTGCTCTTCGCCGGCATGCTCTTGTTGTCTTGCCTGGCGCGCGCCGAAGCCGCCGATGCGACCGATTCGAGTGACGTGGCTGCCCAGCAGGTGCTCGTGCTCATCCGGTTGTCCCCCCCGCATTTCCGCGCCGACGGCAACTACGCGCCCGGCTACGCCGACGCCTCGGGAAGCGTGGCGCGACGTCGGCTGGCCACCGCGATGGCGCGAAGCAACGGCCTGAAGCTGGTCGACGACTGGCCGCTTCCCGTTCTCGGCGTCGACTGCTACGTGATGGACCTGCCCGGCTCGGCAAGTCCCGAGGAGGTCGCCGCACGGCTCGCGCGCGATCCGCGTGTCGCCTGGGCGCAGCCGATGCACGTTTTTCGATCGCTGGGGCACGACGATCCTCTGTTCGGCGTGCAGCCCGCCGCCGCCGAGTGGCGCCTGAACGACATGCACGCGGCTGCCACGGGCCGCAACGTGCGCGTCGCCGTCGTCGACAGCGGAGTGCAGCTCGATCATCCGGACCTCGTCGGCCAGGTCATTGGCCATGCTAGCTTCGCGGGCGATCGCGAGGAGCGCGCCGAGACGCACGGGACGGCTGTCGCCGGGATCGTCGCCGCGCGCGCGGACAACCTTCTCGGCATCGCCGGCGTCGCTCCCGAAGCGCGCCTGCTCGCGTTGCGGGCGTGCCGCGAAGTCTCGGCGCGCGAGACGACGTGCTCCACGCTCGGGCTGGCGCTCGCCCTGCATTCGGCGATCGATCGCAATGCGCAGGTCATCAACCTGAGCCTCGGCGGCCCGTTCGACCGATTGATCGAGCAGCTGGTGGGAGCGGCGCTGACGCGCGGAATTCCCGTCGTCGCGGCGGCCGACCGGACGCTCTCGGCAGGGGGCTTCCCCGCCAGCGTACCGGGGGTGCTCGCGGTGGTCGACGAGAATGGCGGAGCCGCGCCGGCAGGGATGGTCGCCGCACCGGGTACCGATGTCCCGTCCACGCTTCCGGGATCTCGCTGGGGAATGGTCTCTGGAGCGTCGTATGCGGCGGCGCATGTGAGCGGAATGCTTGCGCTCATGATCGACGCCCAGGCACGCACCCATGGCCCGTCTTCTTCTCCGCGGTCGAAGATCGTCGTCGGCAGCGACGGGCGGATCGATTCCTGCGCGAGTCTCGGTCGGGCCGGAGCGGCGTGCGTGTGCAGCTGCACGCCTGCACCACAGATCGCAGGATCGGTCACGCCGTGAGCTGCCGCTGCCGTACTGTCTGACGGGCTGGTGTCGTCGGCTCGCTGGCGCCATCGCGCTCGCAACATTGGCGACCACGGCGCAGGCGCAGGTCACGGGCAGCCTCGGTATCGATTCGGACTATCGCTATCGCGGCGTTTCGCTAAGCCGCTCGGAGCCTAGCTTTCGCGCCTCGGTGAACTACGACGCACCCGAGCGCTGGTACACCGGCGCGCTGCTGACACGGGCTGCCTTGCTACCGAGCGATACCTACACGCAGGTGTCGGGCTACGCGGGCTGGACGACAGCGAGGACAGACGGACCCAGCTTCGAGATTGGCATCGACGGATCGCATTTCGCGGGAGCGTCGAACTACGACTTCGGCGAAGCCTACGTCGGCGTGCTGGCAGACCGCTGGAGCGCGCGCATCTCGTATTCGCCCGACTACTACGGCCAGGGAACCCGGACCGCGTACCTCGAAGCGAATTTCTATCCCCCGCTCGATCGAAACGTGCGGCTGTTCGCGCATGTCGGTGCGCTCGTACCGCTCGCGGGCGCGACCGGGGATGCAGGGAAGACTCGCTTCGACGCGAGCCTCGGCATCGGCCTCGCGCTTGGCCAGTGGGACTTGCACGTCGCCGCGACAGGCGCCAGTCCGGGCGGCCCGTACCCGGCCGTGTACAGCGGTCGGCGCGCGGCGCTGGTGATCGGCGCAGCCGTCTTCTTCTAGGTCGCTGCTCGCGCTGGATTGAACCGATCGCGCGGCGCACGGCATTGACCGAGTGCCGATGCAGATTGCGTCGGCGTATTCAGGCGGAGGCATCACATGCGTTCCTGGCCGATGATCCTCGGCTCGACTGCGGCACTGCTCGGCGCGCTGTCGACGGTGTCGTGCGGCGGCGGCGATGGTGGTTCGATGGGAACGACCACTACGGCCAGCGGCTTCGTTGCCACCCACCTGGTGTCGAACATCAACAGCGCGAGCAATCCGTACAGCGGATCGAATGCGGACCCGAATCTCGTCAACGCCTGGGGCATCGCGTTCAACCCGCAAGGCTTCGTCTGGGTCGCAAACAACGGCACCTCGACATCGACGCTCTACGACGGCGCGGGAGTCCCTCAATCGCTGGTCGTCACGATCCCTGCAGGTGGCGCGGGTCCGGCAAAGCCGACGGGGATCGTTTTCAACGGGTCCTCGGCGTTCCGGGTGACCCAGGGGGGCGTCAGCGGAGCAAGCGCGTTCATCTTTGCCGGCGAGGGCGGAACGATTTCCGGCTGGTCGCCGAGCGTGAACATGACGAACGCCGTCGTTGCCGTCGACAACGGGGCGAAGGGCAAGATCTACAAGGGGCTGGCCATCGCCAGCGTCGGCGGCGCGCCGCGGCTGTATGCGGCCGACTTCCACAACGGCGTCGTCGACGTGTTCGACGGCAACTTTGCGCCGGTGGTGGTCGGCGGCGCTTTCGTCGATCCGAGCCTTCCTGCCGGCTACGCTCCCTTCGGCATCCAGGCCATCGGCAGCCGGATCTTCGTCAGCTATGCGAAACAGGACGATCAAGCCGAAGACGAGGTCGGCGGCAGCGGCCTCGGAGCGGTGGATGTCTTCGATACCGCCGGCAATTTCGTGCAGCGTCTCATCGCGGTCGGCGGAAAGCTGAACGCGCCTTGGGCGATGGTCATGTCGCCGGCCGACTTCGGGCCGTTCAGCAACGACCTGCTGGTCGGCAACTTCGGCGACGGCAGGATCAACGTCTTCGATCCCGTCTCAGGCGCGTTCCTCGGCACCCTGAGCGACGGCAACGGCACGCCGCTGGTCTTCGACGGACTCTGGGGACTGGCGTTTGGCAACGGTATCAATTCCCAGCCGACCAACACCTTGTTCTACGCGGCGGGACCGGCCGACGAGTCGAACGGCGCCTACGGACGCATCGACTTCCACTAGGCGCTCCGTGACGCATCCTTTCGGAGAACTCTCATGACGAGCTACTCGCGGAGCCATTTCCTGGTGTTTGTCCTTCTTGTCCTTGCGCTGTCGACGTCGCCCGCCTTCGCAGCGGGAGGCGGAGGCGGCGGAGGTGGAGGTGGAGGTGGAGGCGGCGGCGACAGCGAAAACGAGCGCGTCAATGCCGATCCCGATCTGAAGGCCGGCATGGAGGCGGTGAAGGCGGAGCAGTGGGGCAAGGCGATCGCACGCCTGAATGCCTATGTCGCGCGCCGGCCCAAGGATGCCGACGCCTGGAACGAACTCGCCCACGCCTACCGAAAGAGCGGCGACCTCGACAATGCGTTCAAGGGGTACGACAAGGCACTGCAGATCGATCCCAAGCACCGCAACGCCCACGAATACCTCGGAGAGGCCTATCTGCAGGCGGGAGATCTCGCCGCCGCCGAGGCGCAGTTGCGCAGGCTCGACAAGCTGTGCTTCCTGCCTTGCGAGCAGTACGCGGACCTGAAGGAAGAAATACGCCGCTACAAGGCGGACCATCCCGTCGCCAGTCGGTGAGAGGGCCCCGGGGTCGGCAACAAAGGACAAGCCTCTCGCGGCGAGAATGATCGTGGTCAGGGAAGTTTTCTCCCGGGAGATCTGGGCGTCCCAGGCGCTGGCTGCCTTGCGCATCGTCGCCGGATACCTGTTCGTCCAGCACGGCACCGCCAAGCTGTTCGGCGTACCGCATGTGGCGATGTTCGATCACCTGAGCATGTTCTCGCTCATCGGCTGGGCGGGAGTGCTGGAACTGGTCGGCGGCACGCTGGTCATGCTCGGTCTCTTCACGCGTCCCGCCGCGTTCATCCTCTCCGGCGAGATGGCCGTGGCCTATTTCATCGCGCATGCGTCCCACGGCCATGTCCTGCTGCCCACTCTCAATGAAGGCGAAGCAGCCGTGCTGTACTGCTTCGTCTTTCTTCTTCTCTCTGTTGCAGGGGCGGGAGCGTGGAGCCTCGATTCGATGCGCAAGTCAGAACGAACATCGAGGTCCCCCACGCCGGCGTGGAACGAAGAGCTTTGAAGCGGGCCCTGACGGAAGTTCTCGGCCCTCTCTTCAGCGTTGCCGTCGCCGCTCGAGGCGGCGACCAGACCCTCCGCATTGGGGGAACGATCGACCAGGTCGATGCCAAATCGATCGGGCTGCGCCCGTTCGGTTATCGTCGGCCGGCCGTGATGGCCCGCCTCGCTCCGGCTGCCTGCACTTCGAAGGACGGAAGCAATGAAGTTATCGGATCAAGGGCCGTTCACGGCACGGTCTTGGCGCCGGGTTGCGCTCGTCGCCAGTGCGCCGCTGCTCGTCGTTGCCGCCGCACGTGCCGCGCCCCCGCCGCCGGACCCCTGCAAGCTCGTCACCGTCGCCGAGATGCAGCAGATCATGGGGCCGTTGAGCGGCGCGCCGACGGGCACCGACCCCAAGTCGGGCGAGATCAGCTGCTCGTACACGCCTTCGAAGGGACCGAGCTTCGTCGAGGTCACCTTGCATGACGGCGACTTGGCCGCATGGAAGAAGCGCAATGGCGGGAAAAATCCGCTCTCGGTTCCCGAATTTGGAGCCGATGCCTTCATCAACCCGGACTTCCAGGACTGGGCGGATTTGTATGCGAAGAAGGGCGGCTTGATCCTGCGAGTGACGATGCCCAAGGGAGCGCAGTCGATCGAAGCCGTCAAGGCGATCGCAAGGAAGGCGCTGGCACGCCTTTGACGCTGCTTCGAACCTGAAGACGGCGGCTACTTCCGGCGCAACTCACCCGCCGCGCCAAGCCACTGTCTTGCGTTGGCAGCCAACCATTCGCGCGCCATCGGGTCGTCCTTCAGGTAAGCATCCAGGAACGCGGTGCTGAGATCCCTCACGGCGGTCATCCGCACCTGCAGCGGCGAGAGTCGCGCATCGCCCGGACTTTCGCCCGAGCCGGGCCGGTCCGTTCGGCTTTCGCGATCGCCCGAGCCGGCCCGCCTGTTGCCGCGACGACCCTGGCCCGAGTCGTCGCCACTCTTGTCGGCGCTGTCTTGCGGGCGATCGGTCGAACCGGCGGCCGTCGTCAGACCCTTGACGTTGAGGCTGCCGCTCAGCGCCGCATGGGGCATTCCCTGCAGCAACAGCAGGTACTTGTCCGGCCCTTGCATGCGGGCGAAGGGGGCTTCCCGGAGGTAGGCACCTTCGACGAGACCGAGCAGATCGCGATCGACATCGCTGGTCACGGACATCACCGGCACGTGAATGTCCTGATATCGGGCGGTGATCGTTCCCGACTCCAGGCTCGCATAGGGGCTCAAGGCCACGGCGGCGCGAATCGCGACGCGTCCGGCCGCATCTTCGGCGTGCGGCACATGCTCGCCGGCAACGGTCATGGCCGTGAAGGCGCCGAGGTCGAAGCCGGCGACGGCCACCCTGCTCCAGTCCAGGTGCTCCCATGATGTCTCACCCGCCCGGGTCCGCCGCTGACCCTCTGCCACGAGATCGGCCAGCAACCGGACGCGTCGGCTCATCGCCGCTGCGCCGTAGTGCTCGCGTCCCAATGTCTTGAATTCGCCCGCACGCGCAAGGTCCGAACTCCATGCCTTGGCGTCGTCGTCGAGCAACTGAACCGACAGCACGGCATAGCCTGCCGACGCCCAGCCCGTGCGCCAACGCTCGCCGGAATCGCTCGCCTCGCCCAGTCCCGGCAGGTAGATCACGACGGGATTCACCGCGCTGCCCGCGGGCTGGGCAAGGACCAGCCTGACCGGCTGCCCCGATGCCAGCCACGTGAAGGTGGCGGCGATTGCCGGCTCGTGTTGGACGGAGGCGTATCCCTTCGCTGCCGACTCGCGAACGGGCGCTTCGCTCGGGTGCGAACGTGGATGCGAGGCGCAGGCCGAGAGCGAACCGAACAGAGCCGCGATGGCGATCTTCGACAGAAGGCGCGCCGCCTGGGCGCAGGACATTGCTCCAGTCTTCTTCATATTCGGTCGATGCCAGCTTGCCTTCGGATGTCCCTTGAGTGTCGAGAGGCGCCGAGATGCGGACGAGACAAGGTTCAACGCGGCGTACCGGCTCATGGTGCGGCATCAACGTGAACGCTTGATTGCTGATTTGTAGCAGCTCGCGCTTCGCGCCTGGTTCAACGATCTTTCGATCGAGCCTGCGCGGCTCGACAGGCGCCTGGCGTGGCCCCCTTAGAGTCGAGGGCAGATGGTCGTCACGCTTTCCGCCGTCGCGCGCGAACGGATGCGGCGCTTCATGCGCATCATTCGCATGGCCGCGGTCATCGGTGTCGGCGTCGGTGTCGTCTACGGCGCCGCGATTGCCGGACCGGGCGCTCGCTCGCTGCTCGTCTCCCTGCTGATCTCGATACCGATCGGTGTCGTCGACGCCCTGCTCATGGCTTCATGGATCGCCAGCATCGAGATCTTCCTGCTGCCCCGCGCTTCGATGCGACGGCTCGACGCGCTGCCGTTCGCCGTGGTATTCATCCTGAAGACGCTTGTCTACGGCGCGATCGCGGCGGCGGTCCTCATCGGCCAGCCGGGGGAACGCTTGCTGGGCGTCGTCAACGTCTACAGCGCACGCACATTGCTGATCGCGGTTTCCCTCACGCTCGTGCCCGTTGCCGTCATGGTGATGATGTTTCAGGCCGCGGGCCTGGTCGGCTACCGCACGTTCATGGCGCTTCTGCTCGGAAAGTATCGCCGCCCCTCCGCCGAGCGGCGCTTCTTCCTCTTCGTCGACGTGGTCGGCTCGACCGCCATCGCCGAGCGGCTCGGGGCGCTGGAGGCGCATCGCTTCCTCGCCGCGGTGTTCTCGGCGCTCGCCGAGCCGATCGAAGTGTGCCGCGGCGAGATCTACCAATACGTCGGTGACGAGATCGTCATCACCTGGGTCGAGGCCGACGGCGTTGTCGAGGCGCGCGCATTGCGCTGCTTCTTCGCGATGCGCGCGGCGCTCGCCGCGGACGCGAACCGCTTTGTCGAACGCTTCGGCGTGCCACCGGAGCTGCGTGCGGCCCTGCATCTCGGCGAGGTCATCGCCGGCGAGGTCGGCCAGGTGCGCCGGGCGATCGTCTTCCACGGCGACGTCATGAACACGACCGGGCGCCTCGAGCAGGCGACCCGCGAGGTTGGGTGCCTGTTCATCGCATCGGCGCAAGCGCTCGCCCCGCTTGCACCGCCGCCCGACATCCGCACCCGCGACCTCGGCGCGCTGGCGCTGCGCGGACGGGTCGAGCCCGTCCATGCGTTCTGCGTCGAACATTCGGATGGCAGCGCTTTGGGGGGCGCATGAATGCTCTGTCGAGGAGCCGGACCCTACCCGCCACCACTCGGGGCAACGAACCGCCCAGGCGGAGTGGACGTCGCGTTGGGGCAGTGTCACGATCCGTGGCCGCCAGCTCGGAGCCACTTGTATGAGCCTCACAACGCGTCGCGCTGCACTGGCCACGGGTTTGGTCGCCTTCGCAAACGGATTGACCAGCTCATTGGCATGGGCGCAGAGCTGGCCTGCCAAGCCTGTCAAGTTGATCGTCCCCTTCCCCCCGGGCGGCGCTACCGACAGCATCGCCCGGTTGCTCGCCGACGCTCTCGCACCGCGCTTGGCGCAGGCGGTGGTGATCGACAACAAGGCCGGTGCGGCGACGGTCATCGGCGTCGACGCAGTCGCCAAGTCGCCACCCGACGGCTACACGCTCCTCGTTTCAGGCGCCAGCAGCTACGTGATCGTCCCGGCGCTCCGGGACAAGCTGCCGTTCGACGTGACCAAGGATCTGCTCCCGATCGCACTCGTCGCCTACGCGCCGCTGGTCGTGGTGACCTCGGCCGAGAAGAGCTACCAGGGCCTCGCCGATGTCCTCGTGCAGGCCAAGACCAAACCCAAGCTGGTGACCTATTCCACGTACGGTCCGGGGTCGCAGCCTCACCTCGCAGCAGAGCTGCTGGCCGACAGTGCCGGAGTGAGTCTTCAGGCTGTCCCCTACAAGGGTAGCGCCGACGCGCTGATCGGCTTGATTCGGGGTGACGTCGATATCGGCGTTGAGACGGTATCGGCGGCGAGCGCGCAGATCAAGGCTGGCAAGTTGCGTGCACTGGCTGTCTGCAGCGCGCAGCGCAGTGCTTTCTTGCCGCAGGTTCCGGGCATGGAGGAAATGAACCTCGCGAAGGCCAGCATTCAAGGCTTCTATGCGGTCGCCGCCCCGGCCGGGACGCCAATGTCCGTCGTCGATCGACTGGTCAAGGAGATCGGCGCGGTCATGTCAACGCCTGAGTCGAAGGCCAGATGTGCCGAACTGGCGTTGGAGGCGGTGTCGGTGGGTCCCGACGGGCTACGAGCGGTGATGACGGCAGAACTCGCGCGCTATCGCGAGCTGAACAAGCGCCTCAAGATCAGCATGGAGTGATCCGGAGCCAAGCCAGCCGGTCGTTGCGGCGACGTGAGACGGGAGCCGAAGCTGGACGTAGTATCGATCGGCATGCGGCTCGGGAGTCTGACGCGGTGACCGATACGGACTTCAAGCATCGACTGGCGGCGATCTTGGCGGCAGACGCGGCAGGGTACTCGCGCCTGATGGCGGGCAACGACCGTTCGACGGTGGCGAGCTTGGATGCGGCGCGCGCCGTGTTCCGCAGCCGCATCGAAGCCCATGGCGGCCGCGTCGTCGACATGGCCGGCGATTCGGTGCTCGCCGCCTTCGACACCGCCAGTGGCGCGGTGACGGCGGCACTCGCCGCGCAGGTCGAGCTTGCCGCCCTCGGTGCCGACGTGTCCGAAGAGCGCCGCATGAAGTTTCGCATCGGCGTCCACCTGGGCGACGTCATCGAGAAGGCCGACGGCACGGTGTACGGCGACGGCGTCAACATCGCGGCGCGCCTGGAAGGGCTGGCCGAGCCGGGCGGGATCACGATCTCCGACGCCGTGCGCGGCGCCGTGCGCGGCAAGGTCGCGGCGAGCTTCGACGACCAGGGCGAGCAGCGGGTGAAGAACATTCCCGATCCCGTTCGCGCGTTCGCCGTTCGCGCCGAGGCCTCCGTTCCTTCGGTGCCGGCCGAGCCGACGCCCCCCGTCGCTGCCATCGACCTGTCGCTGCCCGACCGGCCGTCGATCGCCGTCCTGCCCTTCACCAACATGTCGGGCGACGCGGAGCAGGAGTACTTCACCGACGGCATCACCGAAGACATCATCACCGAGCTGTCGCGCTTTCATTCGCTGTTCGTGATCGCGCGGAACTCGTCGTTCTCGTACAAGGGCAAGTCCACCGACGTGCGCCAGGTCGGCAAGGAGCTCGGCGTGCGCTACGTGCTCGAAGGCAGCATCCGCAAGTCCGCGAGCCGCATCCGCGTCACGGGGCAGCTGATCGACGCGCTCAGCGGCAGCCACATCTGGGCGGAAAAGTACGACCGCGTGCTCGAGGACATCTTCGCGCTGCAGGAAGAGCTGACCCGCAGCATCGTGGCCGCCATCGCGCCGCACATCGACGACGCGGAACACGACAAGGTGCGCCGCCGCCGCCCCGGAAACCTCGGTGCCTACGAAGGCGCGGTGAGCGCCTGGGCCAAGGCCTGGGCGGCGCTCGTCCATTCCGACGCCCGCCTCTTCGACGAAGCGCTGGGCCAGGCCGACGCGGCCCTCGCCGTCGACGCCGGAAGCGCGCAGGCGCTGCAGGTGATCGCCTTCGTGCACGTGCAGCGCGTCACTCTGGGCCTGGCTGCCGATCGCGCCGCGGCCTGGCAGGCCGGCATGGCGGCTGCGACGCGGGCGATCGAGCTCGATCGCCACGACAGCCTGTCCTGGGGAATGAAGGCGTGGCTCCTGAGCATGGCGCCGGACGCGCGTCTCACCGCCGAAGGATTGCCGACGGCGCAGCGTGCCCACGAGCTGAATCCGAACAACCTCCCGGTGCTGGCCGTGCTCGCGTTCTGCGAGGTCAGCGAAGGCCTTCCGGAGCTGGCGATCGTGCACCTCCAGCAGGCGCTGCGCCTGAACCCGCGCGACCCGAGGCGGCACAGCTTCTTCCAGTTGCTGGCCTTGGCATGCGCGCTCACCGGCGACCATGCCGACGGTGTCGCGCATGCCTTGCTCGGACTCGCCGACGCGCCCGACGTCCCGCAGCTGCACGGCCTTCTGGCGATGAATCACGTCGGGCTCGGCGACGTCGGCAAGGCCAGGGAGGCCTTCGAGACCGCACGCCGGCTCGGTCCGGCATGGGTGGAGCGCTGCCTGGCGGGGGGCTTCGCCTTGCGCAAGCCCGAAAACCTGCGCCGGGCGACGACCCTCCTGCGCGTCGCCGCCGGCCTTGAAGACGCCGTCGAACGCTAGGCGTCGGCCCCGGCTGCGTCTTCTCGTCTCTCGATCGCTTTGCGAATCGTTCAGCCCGTCGAACGACGACCGATCCCCTAGACTTTGCGCCGATCGCTCGCCGCCGCGGGCCGCCAAAATCAAAGCCAGGGAGCCCGTGCCATGTCCTTCATCACCGACATCACCTTCAGCGGCGGTCGCCGTTCGCTGCTCGCCGTCGCGGCGATCGCCGCGCTCGCCTCGCCGCTGGCGCTGGCGCAGGGCAAGGGCGAGATCCGCATCGCCCACGTCTACAGCAAGACCGGGCCGCTCGAGGCGTACGGCAAGCAGACGCAGACCGGCTTCATGATGGGACTCGACTACGCCACCGGCGGGACGATGACCGTCGCCGGCAAGAAGATCGTCGTCATCGAGAAGGACGACCAGGGCAAGCCCGACGTCGGCAAGAGCCTGCTCGCCACCGCCTACGGCGACGACAAGGCCGACATCGCGGTCGGCCCGTCGTCGTCGGGAGTCGCGCTGGCGCTGCTGCCGGTCGCCGAGGAGTACAAGAAGATCCTGCTCGTCGAGCCCGCGGTCGCCGATGCGATCACCGGCGAGAAGTGGAACCGCTACATCTTCCGCACCGGCCGCAACAGCTCGCAGGACGCGATCTCGAACGCGACGACGATCGACGCCGACGGC
>Ga0157375_10003254_pt1 | contig 14102 bp, 15 predicted proteins | sample M35metaG_FD_115311 | JGI IMG/M metagenome (GOLD analysis project Ga0157375, IMG submission 115311) | Miscanthus rhizosphere microbial communities from Kellogg Biological Station, Michigan, USA - M3-5 metaG | ecosystem: Host-associated > Plants > Roots > Rhizosphere > Soil | place: USA: Michigan...
AACGATACCAGATCCGTTTTTCGGGTGATCTTCAAAAAAATTCGGCTGTTATTTTAAGAAGAAAACACTGATCAGCCGCACATTTCTATTTTGTATGCCAGGCTGAAATAGCGATAGTAATGGCCGGTTTGATCTATTGAATCGGCGTGCCATTCTTCCCCGTTAAAAGGAGTTTGATTACCTGCTGCTGCCTCACCGAGTGCTATCATCGTATTGTTTGCATAAATGCGGAAACCATACATTTCGTCCTGGTGCAATGGCATGGGAGGCAGGTCAAATCGTATCCACCTTTCTTTATCTACTTTTTCTACTTCAACAGTAGCGCTTGCAAGGAGGGGTCCCCAGGATCTATTCTGTGGATCGAATGAATGAAGACTAAGGGTCAATTGCCCCGGATTTTGCACGGCTGCCGAGAAGACCTGGATATTATCTAGTTCCCCTGACGAAGGACACCTGAATGTTTGACCTGCAAAATGGTCTGTGGGGTCTGTTTGTAAATGACCGATCCAAAGGGTGGTGTTATTTTGTATTTGTGTAATAAGCGGACGAGACCGATTACTCCTGTTCCTGGTTTCCATATCGAATTTTTAAGTGTGTCAAAGATTACGGCAGAAGGGGAGTATGGCTCGAACTTTAAACTGCCGTGAAGACGAATTATTGTGCTGAACTGATTTTTGTGAAAAACTTTTGATGTAAATGAGTGGTGAATAAAAAAAATGTTGGCTCATCGAATTCTCTAAAACCAAGCACCGGACATGCTTATACGCGAAAAGGTGCGACGCAATCCCGCATTAAGCGGGGATAAATACCAGTACTGGAGCACGTTCCAAAAAATCAAAGCCTTATTTATATATCTGCAAAAGCCCGACGGGAGCGCTTTTTAAAGGAAAATCCAAGGGGATTATCTTCCCCAAATCAATGAAAATGCCATTCTGGAGTTTTGACAACCTGGCCAAAAAAATGCAAAGGTTTTTTTAATCACAAAATGTGTGGATTTAAATGGGTGGAGAGTGATTATTTTTTTTAAATTGTGGATGACCATGAAAAATAAGATGAATAACCCTTGATTACTGTGCATTAGTTTGTGAATGCAGGGTGGATAAGAAAAAATTTGTTTTAACAATTTTTCTCCTTTTATATTCGCCGACTGACTGGACGGGAAACATTCCAATAACACAGAATTAAGAAATAGATAATATAAGGGCGGGAACATTCCCCATGGTTAAGGTATTGAATCGATGGTTTAACTAATTATTACTACCAGGGCCAACAATGGATCTTACTAACCTGAACAGAGACAGAAAGCGGCGCAAATCCTCCCTCGATCTTAGCACCATGGTGTATGGCAAAGTGCCACCCCAGGCTAAGGACCTTGAAGAAGCCGTTTTAGGTGCCATAATGCTTGAAAAAAATGCGTTTGACACCGTAGCCGAAATTTTAAAACCCGAGTGTTTTTATGTTGAAGGGCACCAGCGCATATTCCGATGTATGCAAAACCTGGCGCAGAAGAGCCAGCCGATAGATATACTAACGGTGGTGGAAGAGCTTCGAAGCAAGGAAGAGCTGGAAATGGTCGGGGGAGCTTACTATGTGACAAAGCTCACGAACACTGTGGTTTCATCGGCCAACATTCAAACCCACTCTAGGATCATTCTTCAGAAATTCATTCAACGCGAATTGATACGCATCAGCGGCGAGATCATCGGTGATGCTTATGAAGACAGTACTGATGTATTCGATCTGCTCGATGACGCTGAAAGCAAGTTATTTGAGATCACCAATAATCACCTTCGGAAAAATTTTGATACGATCGACTCAGTATTGGTAAAAACCATCCAGCGTATCGAGGACCTGCGTCACAAAAATGAAGATGTAACTGGCGTGCCCAGTGGTTATGCTTCGCTTGATCGGGTCACTTATGGTTGGCAAACTACTGATCTCATCATCCTTGCAGCAAGACCTTCAGTAGGTAAAACCGCGTTGGCTTTAAACCTTGCACGCAATGCGGCGCTTCATGCCAGCAAGCCAACACCGGTTGCTGTGTTTTCTCTTGAAATGAGTGCAGGCCAATTGGTACAGCGTATTCTTGCGGCTGAAAGTGAAATTTGGCTGGAGAAAATTGCAAGAGGAAAGTTGGAAGAGCATGAAATGAAACAACTGTATGCGAGAGGTATTCAGCGCCTGGCACAAGCCCCGCTATTTATTGATGATACTCCAGCGTTGAATATTTTTGAATTAAGAGCAAAATGCCGCCGCCTGAAGAATAAGCATAATATTGGAATGGTGATCATTGATTATTTACAATTGATGAGCGGAACGGGTGAGAACAGGAACAGCAATCGTGAGCAGGAGATCAGTAACATTTCAAGAAACCTGAAAGCACTGGCCAAAGAATTAAGTATTCCTATCATTGCTCTTTCCCAATTAAGTCGTGAAGTGGAGAAACGCGGTGCAAAAGACGGAACAAAAATGCCCCAGCTCAGTGACCTTCGTGAATCAGGTGCAATTGAACAGGATGCTGACCTGGTCATGTTCTTATATCGACCCGAATATTATGATATCACCACCAATGAAATGGGAGAAAACAATCGCGGAGAGACACATGTAAGAATTGCAAAACATCGTAATGGCTCCCTGGAAACAATAAAACTGAGAGCCTTGTTGCACATTCAAAAATTTGTTGAGGATGATGGAGGAGATTTTAACCCTGTTGGATTACCCGGTAACTGGAAACCAGTGAAAGATGATGATGGGCCAAAGCTTTACATTCAAACGGGAAGCAAGATGAATGATGCAAACAATGATGAAGACCCATTCTGATTTTAGATTTCAGATTTAAGATTTTAGATTTGTCCGAAACGTTTTTGTTTCGGACTTTTTATTCATGAATCTTCCTTTTTTTTATATCGCTGAATATGATGCTTCGCAAAAGCAAATTGTTTTGGATGAGGATACGTCAAAGCACATTGTGCAGGTATTGCGAATGAAAAAGGGAGAGAGGCTGAACTTAACTGATGGGAAGGGACATCTTTTAACAGCGGCGATCATTGATGATCATAAAAAACATTGTAGAGTCGAGGTGACTGACTCACGATTCACGCCTCACGCCTTACGACATATAACCATTGCAATTTCTTTACTCAAAAACTCAAGTCGCTTTGAATGGTTGTTAGAAAAGGCCACCGAGATCGGCATTCATGAGATCATTCCTTTGATATGTAAAAGAACAGAGAAACAAAAATTTCGTGAAGACAGGATGCAAAATATTTTGATCAGCGCCATGCTGCAGTCACAGCAATGCTGGTTGCCTGTTTTGCACAAGCCCATTGACTATGAATTAATTTTTCAACAAGAAGAAATTATTCATACTTCGCAAAAATTCATTGCTCATTGCATTGAAGAAGAAAAAAGGAATCTTGCTGATCTTGTCAATGAAACACTTTCCTCGCAAATCATTTTAATAGGACCGGAAGGAGATTTTACAAACGAGGAAGTGCAGCTCGCGATACATAACCATTTTGATGCTGTATCATTGGGTGATACGAGATTGAGAGCTGAAACAGCGGGAATTGTGGCCGCAACAATATTAAAGATCTGCTAAGCACACTTCTTGAAAAAAGTTAACCATACAAGGCATATAGGCATACAGGAGATCTTCAATGCCTTGTATGTCTTATATGGTTAATCTTCAATAAACATAGTGAGCATGCAATTCTAATATCCCGATATCTTAATATCCTTAATTTGCCTGGTCTGATCCTCCAGGTTCATTATCTTTCAATCGCGGTTCGTTCAATTGGACCACTTTTCCTCTCGCCATTCTTTTTCTCATGACTATATTCAGCATCTCGACACCAAATGAAAATGCCATTCCGAAATAGATATAATTCTTTAAATGCAACTCTTCAGCTTTTTCTGAATCCCAGCCTTCAATGATAAGGCTAAGGCCGATCATGACAAGAAATGAAAGAGCCAGCATTTTTAGGGTTGGATGTTTGTGAATGAACGCTGAAATTTTTGGACTGAATAAAAACATGACGATCATAGCTATCACAACAGCGGCGATCATTATTTCCACATGCTTCGCCGTACCGCCCGCGGTAATAATGCTGTCAAATGAAAAAACAGTATCAATAAGAAGGATCTGGAAAATGGCCTGGCCAAAACCTAACCCTTTCCTTTTTTCAGCACCAAGATTTGCATCTTCACCCTCCAGCTTTTTGTGTATCTCGCGGACAGACTTATAAATAAGAAAGATCCCACCAGCAAGCATTACAAGGCTGGCGATGTCAAAACCTTTGTCAACTATTGTAAATAGATATTTCCCTTTTTGCGACAGCAACCAACCCAGGCCCAGTAGTAAAATACTCCTGATAATGATGCCATTGATCATCCACAGACGACGGGCTTTTTTTTCATCTTTCTTATCCAGCTGGTTAATGATGATGCTGACGAAAATAACATTGTCAATTCCTAAAACAATTTCAAGAATAACAAGAATGATGAAGCTCACGATATTTTCTGACGTGAAGAGATGTTGCATCGGCTAGATTATTAATTAATAATTATTAATTATTAATTTTTGGGAGCAATTTACAAATACGCTTAACTATACCCGGACCCTCATAGATAAATCCTGTCCAAACCTGTACCAACGATGCACCAGTATCTAATTTTTCCTTTGCATCAGCGGAAGAAAAAATCCCTCCACTCGCAATGATTGATATTTGTCCATTTGCTTTTTGATGAATGTATTTTATTATCTCCGTACTTTTTTGTTTTAATGGCGCCCCGCTCAAGCCACCCGCTTCCTGGTTGCCAATCCCGACATCATGAACCAAACTTTCACGGCTGATCGTTGTATTGGTTGCTACGATCCCGTCTAATTTTATTTCCAATGCCAGGTCAATGACATCATCAATTTGTTCATACGAAAGATCGGGCGCAATTTTTAAAAGCACAGGTTTTGAATTTGCTTTCCCGTTGTTGATCATCAGCAGGTGTAATAAGATCCTTTTAAGAGATTCTTTTTCCTGTAATTCACGCAGGCCCGGTGTATTGGGTGAACTGACATTTACTACAAAATAGTCTACATAAGGATGAAGCTCATTAAAACAGGTAGCATAATCTTTCCAGGCTTCTTCGTTGGGAGTGGATTTATTTTTCCCGATGTTGCCGCCGATAATCAGTGGTGAGCGGTGAGTGGTGAGTGGTGCATGGGATTGCCGATTGCTCCCGACTTGCAGGACCGATTGCTTTTCCTTCCACTTCCTTAATCGTGCAGCAACCACTTTTGCTCCATCATTATTAAAGCCCATTCGATTGATGAGTGCCTTGTCTTTTGGTAAGCGAAATAATCTTGGTTGGGGATTTCCTTCCTGGGGTAATGGGGTGACCGTTCCTATTTCGACAAAACCAAATCCGAGCGTTTCCAGTTCTCTTAAATACTTTGCATTCTTATCAAAGCCGGCACCAAGGCCGATGGGGTTTTTGAATTCGAGATTTAAGACGTGAGTCGTGAGTCGTGAGTTGTGAGTTGTGAAAAAAAGGGCTATTAATTTTTTAATCGGTGTTAAAAGGCATAAGACCCTGAGGCAGTTCATCGAAAAATAGTGGGTCCATTCGGGAGGGAATAAAAACAGGATACTGCGAAGGATCTTATACATAGTCGGCTGCGAAGATAAATTAACTTTAATGGTTTTGGGTTGAGGAGGGGACTGGCTACCTTTGCCGATGGAATTGTTGCAGCACAAGAGTGCGACGCAACAGGCGCTAAATAGTGGTATTAAAACTGGAACATAAACAAAAACTTTCACTATGCAGGAAGCATATATCGTAGCAGGATACAGAACAGCAGTTGGAAAAGCAAAACGCGGTGGATTCCGGTTTTACAGGCCGGACGACCTCGCGGTCGATGTGATCAAAGGATTGATGGCAAGTGTGCCACAGCTGGAAGCAAAGCGGGTAGATGACGTTATTGTTGGTAATGCGGTACCCGAAGCCGAGCAAGGATTGCAGGTAGGACGCATTATTGCTGCCAGGGCATTGGGATTTGATATCCCCGGAATGACCGTGAACAGGTATTGTGCAAGCGGATTGGAAACGATTTCGATTGCAACTGCAAAGATCAGGACGGGTATGGCCGATTGCATTATTGCCGGTGGTACGGAAAGCATGAGTCTTGTTCCCACCGCGGGATGGAAACCGGTACCTGCTTATTCAATTGCCAAAGATGAACCCGATTATTATTTGAGCATGGGATTGACAGCTGAGGCGGTAGCGAAGGAATACAAGGTAAGCCGGGAAGCACAGGATGAATTTTCATTTCATTCTCATCAGAAAGCGATCAACGCGATAAAGAACGGGTATTTTAAAAACGGGATCCTTCCCATCAATGTGGAAGAGGTGTATCTCGATGACAAAGGAAAAAAACAGAAAAGAAACTACACCGTTGACACAGACGAAGGTCCAAGAGCCGACACATCGCTTGAAGTATTAGCAAAATTGAAACCTGCTTTTGCAGCCGGCGGTTGTGTAACGGCGGGTAATTCTTCACAGACAAGTGATGGAGCTGCCTTTGTGATAGTGATGGGTGAGAAGATGATGAATGAATTGGGTTTGAAACCGATCGGTCGGTTGGTGGCTTGTATGTCTGCAGGCGTACATCCGCGTATTATGGGTATTGGTCCGGTTGCTGCGATCCCAAAAGTGATGAAGCAAGCCAACATGAATCTTTCTCAAATTGACCTGGTAGAACTAAATGAAGCATTTGCTTCGCAGGCACTGGCCGTCATTCGGGAAGCAGGATTGGATCCTGGTATCGTTAATATCAATGGCGGAGCGATTGCGCTTGGTCATCCGCTTGGATGTACGGGTTGCAAACTCACGATTCAAATCCTAAACGACATGAAGCGCCTGGATAAAAAATATGGAATGGTAACTGCTTGTGTGGGAGGAGGACAGGGCATTGCAGGCGTGATCGAGAATATCAATTAAATAAAATTGTCTTAATGAATGGAAGCCTCCTTCTATGTGGAGGTTTTTACTTTAAGAACAATATTTTTCAAGAAGCCATTTTTCAGTTCCGTTTCTCTTCGCCCTCCCCTTTTAATTTTCCTATGTCCGGAGAACCTCCGGCGGGATTCTTTATTTTTTCATTTTCAGTTTTGCGTTTTCTTTTTCCAGGTTCTCCCTGATCCTAAACTTAACAATGTCCTTCACCAGCTTTATCGGGATCGCCTCATTAAGAGGAAATTGAATGGCCCCCTTTGATGTCTTATAATTTGTCAACCTGTCTTTAAAAACTTTCATGGGTGAAGAAGTGGGGTAGAAGCCGATGTGATTTTTGTATCCTGCAAAATATACGAGCATGCCATGATATTTAAATGCAGGTATTTGGTAACTGATGAGTTCTTCCGCCGCAGGAGCTGTTTTTTTTATAGTAGCCCTGAGTTTTTGCAGGATCGCCTGGACGTTAGCAGGGAATTGTTCAATGTATTCATCGATACTCCCGGCCACTTTAGAATTACCTTGCATAAGAATGTTTTTAAGTGTCGTGACTTTTATTATTAAGGTACAGCGATTAATTCTTCGTGAAGTTAGTGTCCCGGTCGGAATTGTGTTCGTCCCGACTATTGTGGGGTCACAAAGGCCACGAAGAAAACCCCTCCGAACGGATTCATGCGGGCGGGCACAAAGGACACAAGCGTTCAATTATTATAAGATCTACTCCAGGACGTTACAACTAAATCCATTTTCGATAACAAGTGTCATGATCTTTTCTGTGCAGAAACTTTTCCCCTCCACGCGTAGAATTTTATCACGATCGTGAAGGTCAAAATTTATTTTGTTTCCAGGAAACTGCTCAAGCAAAATATTAACGATCTTCTTTGCGTGGACTGCCCCTTTTACATTCGTTTTGAAAACTTCGATCATGATCAAAAATTTCATTTGACAGTTTTATAATGAAGCCCTGCAACTCCTGATCTGAATATTTTTGTTGCAATAAGTTTTAGATCGATCCTGCTGTGTATATTGAACATGGGTATCCCTCCTCCGAGGATAACCGGGTTTATATTAATGCGGTATTCATCGATCAGGTCCCATTGCATAAAACTGTGTGTCAGGCGCGGACTGCCAAATATCATGATGTTCTTACCTGGTTGTTGTTTTAATTTTATTATTTCCTTCGGAATATTTTCGTTTATCAATCTTGTATTGTTCCACTCCACTTTTTCCAGGGTTTCTGAAAACACAATCTTGCTGATGTTTTCCATCCATTTGGCATGCCTCAATTCAAGTTCGGTACTTGAATTATTTAAGAGAACCGTTGGCCAGTAGCTTTCCATCATTTGGTACGTAACTCTTCCAAACAATGCGGTATCTGCTTTGTCTGCCAGCGTGATCGCATCTTTAAACACCTCATCGTCGATCGTGATCCAGTTCATTTCGCCTCTTGCGTTAGCTACAAACCCGTCGAGTGACACATGCATGAATGCGACCAGGTTCCTCATTTTTGATTTGACCTTTGTATCGGAGAGGGCAAAAATATTTTTCAATTGATGGATATGACGTTGAGTATGATAAACCACAAAATGTAACAGCTCAAGTTTTGTAACCTCGCCGAAAATGGGGTGGCTTATCACTTCGAATAGATTTACCTGCCTGCTTAATTCTTTTAATTGCGCAATGGATATCCCCAGGTTATCGATAACCAATTTTTTTTGATAGATATCCTGGGTTGGTAAAATAAATTCGGGTGATTTGAGTTTTTTATCAAAATCTAAAAATGTTTTTTTTAATTCTTCTACACCTGCATCCGCTGCCCTGCCCGGTGATTTGCCTTCTTTCTTCAGGGATTTTATGATCCCAATGTTTGATTTCGTGACATGCTCGGCAACTTGTGCCGCCGTCCAGCTTCCTGCAGAAGGGATTTCATTGATCTGTGTTTCGCTAAACGATGAAATTAATTCTATTAATTCCGACGTTGTATTATCAAGGGTGGCGAATAATTCCCCTGTATTTATATTCTCTGTCATTATGGAACTGCTTCTTGTCATTTTAACCAGTACATTTTTTTAAACTTAATGAATGGTTTCGTGTTCTTTCATTTTTACAAGGCAAAGCATCTCTGTCTCAGTTTTATACCATTCAACGACTTCTTTGGTTTTGTCGGAGCGATCGTCCTCCATCATATCATGAAATACGTCTTTTATACAATCAGTCTTTTTACGCCAGTCGGTGATGGCCGCTGCCAGGTATTCGCCTTTTTCTATAACATATCTTTCGCAGTTGTATTTCTCAGCCTCTCCTTCATATTTCTCTTCGGCAGTTGCTTTATAAATGATCTTTCCCGTTTCGTCCATATAGCTGAGCCCGTAATATGAGCGTTTAAGTCCATCGGGGATCGTATCTAATAAAGCACTGAATGCTTCTTTAACACCAAGAGGAAATGTTGTTACCTCTTTTCCAAAAACTTTCAGATCAGTTTTTAAATTATATGTTTCCATAGTTTAAATTTTTGAATATGGATACAAACCTAGTACCGTTTAAAAAAAATGACGGGGTGCATATACGGCAATATCAGGGGTTGGTTGCGACAAGGCCTTTATTTACCTTTAAGGTGTGAGAAGATCACTTTGCTATAAACATTAAACGCACAACCAGATGAAACATGTATCAATTCTTATTCCAAAGGGCCATACCAGCCTCGTTAACATTGAAGGAACACACCAAATATTTTCCGAGGTAAATAATCTTCGCGTCGAACGGAGAAACACTCCTTTATTTAATATCAAATTGGTTGGGCTGTCAAGTGAGACGAGTCAACCCAGCGGCTTATTTACAGTAAATCCCCAGGTGCTGGTGCATGATGTGAAGAAGACCGATCTCATAATTATTCCTGCTGTGCATGGCGACCAAAGAAAAGCCGCTGAGGCAAATAAGGAATTCATTCCATGGATCGTTGATCAATATCATGGTGGATCAGAGCTGGTAAGCTTTTGTATTGGTACATTTTTCCTGGGTGCAACAGGCTTATTGGAAGGAAAGCAATGTACCACTCACTGGAGATTTGTGAATGAATTCAGGGCGATGTTTCCTGATGCGGATGTGGTAGACGATAAGATCATGACAGAAGACAGTGGTATTTATACAAGTGGTGGCGCTTATTCCTATTTGAACCTGCTTATTTACCTTATCGAAAAATATGCGGGTCGTGAGATCGCGATCCTTATTTCAAAGGCATTCATGATCGACATTGATCGTATCAGCCAATCGCCGTTTATTATTTTCCAGGGGCAGAAAGCACATGAAGACGAACCCATACGAAAGGCACAGGAATTCATTGAAAAAAATTTCCAGGATAAAATAACAGTTGAACAGCTGGCATCTATGCACGCACTGAGTCGCAGAAACCTTGAACGCAGGTTTAAAAAAGCTACCTGCAATACTGTAACTGAATATATACAGAGGGTAAAAATTGAGGCCGCGAAGAAAAACTTCGAGACCAGTCGCAAAAATATTAATGAAGTGATGTATGATGTAGGATATTTGGATACAAAAGCATTCAGAACAACCTTTAAAAAAATCACCGGTTTATCACCCATAGAATACCGGAAGAAATACAACAGGGAACTGGCAGTGGCCTGAGGTTTTATTAAGGTTTAATTCCAGCAAGTTTGTCAATTTTCCTTTGAATGGTTTGTTTGTCAGTTTGCGTTTTCGCCAGTGAAATTGCTTTTTGAAAATTTTGGGTTGCTTTATTATTGTCGATGCCTGCATATAATTCGCCAAGCAGGGCAAAGTAAAAATGATTGCCAGTCAGGTTTAATTTTTCCGCTTCGATGATGGCTTCGTGTTTTCCATTTGCTTTTGCGAGAGCGTAAGTTCTGTTAAGCGCTGCTACTGGCGAATATTCTAATTGCAATAACCTGTTGTATAGCTGTAATACATTTTCCCATTTTTCCTTTGTATCCGCTTTCTGAGTGTTCCAGTAAGCGATCGTTGCTTCAATATGATATTTTGAAATTCTATTTCCTTGTGACGCCTGGTGAAGATGGTAAGTGCCTTTTGCGATCAATTCCTGGTCCCACAACGTTTCATCCTGGTCTTCATATAATATCATTTCACCTTTTTTATTTTTCCTTGCTTTGAATCGCGAAGAATGAAAACACATTAGAGCGAGCAAAGCCTTTGCATTGGGTTGACATGTCTGTTCATTCCCGATAAGAAGATCGGCCAGGCGCATAGCTTCAGCGCAAAGATCTTCACGCAATATCGTGTCCTGGCTTTCGGAATAATATCCCTCATTAAAAAGTAAATACAAGGTAGTCAAGACAGTTTCTAAACGATCATTAATTTCTTCTTCAGTAAGAATACCGATAGTTATGGGGACGATCTTTACTTTTTCTGTCCTCAATTTTTCTTTTGCCCTGAAGAGCCGTTTGTTGATGGTCTCTCTATTGGTGAGGAAAGCATTGGCAATTTCTTCGATGCCAAATCCGCAAAGAATGCGAAGCGATAAACCGATTTGTGATTCGGTTGGAATCGATGGATGACAGAGAGCAAATAACATTTGCAATTGGCTGTCGGTAATATTTTTTTCAGAAAGGTCAATTTCCACTTCTTCACTTTGTGATGAACTGTATTTTATTTGCTTTGCAATTTTTTCAGTAAAAACCTGGTTGCGCTGAAGATGATTTTTTGCTTTGTTTTTGGCCACCGCATAAAGCCACGCTACCGGGTTTTCGGGAATTCCTTTATAGGGCCAGTTCTCAAGAGCTGATAAAAAAGTTTCACTGGCTATGTCTTCGGCAAGCTCCATGTTTTCAATACCAAAAAGTTTACAAAGAACAGCAGCTATCTTTCTGAATTCTGTTCTGAACAAATGCGGTATGAGGTCCTGGTGATGCATAGCTCAATTTCAAGTTGGCAGTCGGCAATTGGCAGTCGGCTTCGTGAAACTTAAAAACCTGCCGACTGCTTACTGCCAATTGCTCAATGCGCTCCGTCATTCTTTGCGATCTTTCTTATTTCCATGCTATTTCCTTCACCCTGCAGTACGGGGCAACCTTTAGCCAACTCAACAGCTTCATCAATTGAATCTGCTTTAACGACAATAAACCCGCCAATGGTTTCTTTTATTTCGCCAAAAGGGCCATTTGTAACGACAGGTTTTGAATTTTTTGTTTTTACAACGCGGGCAGCGTCAAACGGCAAGCCGGTGCCACTCACAAATTTGTTTTGAGCTGCAATGCCTCCGATCCAATCCATTGTTTGTTTCATCCAGGCTTCCATTTGTTCCGGCGAAGCGATCTTTTTACCGTCTTCGTGTCTCATGATCAATGCATATTCTTCCATGGTTTTAAAATTTAAATTGTTATTGAATGTAAGATTTATACAACTATAACAATTGAAATATGCAAAATGGGACAGGGTAGAAAAAATATTTTTATCCTGATCCTGGCCAAAAAAGTGGTGAAAAAGAAGGAAAGGAATTAGTGAATATCTGTTTATATTGCGGGTCTCAAAATTTCCTTCCGGAGGATGAGGATTCATGGATAGATTCGTTGTTTCAGCAAGAAAATACAGGCCACAAACTTTTGATACGGTCATTGGCCAGGCACATATTACGACTACATTAAAGAATGCGATCAAAAATAATCAACTGGCCCATGCATTTTTATTTTGCGGTCCAAGAGGCGTGGGCAAAACGACCTGCGCAAGAATTTTAGCTAAGACAATTAATTGCGAGAACAGGACCGCTGATGGTGAGGCCTGCAATAAATGTAATTCCTGTATTTCTTTTAATGAGGGCACTTCGTTGAATATCCATGAGCTGGATGCTGCCAGTAATAATTCGGTGGACGATATAAGAACATTGGTGGAGCAGGTACGTTTTGCCCCGCAAGCTGGCAGATACAAAGTATACATTATTGATGAAGTTCACATGCTTAGTTCTTCGGCTTTTAATGCCTTTTTAAAGACGCTGGAAGAGCCACCGCCATATGCGATCTTTATTTTAGCCACGACTGAAAAACATAAAATTCTTCCTACCATTTTAAGCCGTTGCCAGATATTCGATTTTAAGCGCATTACATTAAATGATACGGTTGAACATTTACGGGAGATCTGCGGAAAAGAAGACATAAAAGCCGATAAAACATCTCTTCAACTGATAGCCCAGAAAAGTGAAGGTTGTATGCGGGATGCGTTAAGTATCCTGGATAAGATCGTAAGTTTTACAAATGGTGAGGTAAACTACCAGAATACTTTAGAACATCTCAATGTTTTAGATGCTGATTATTATTTTAAGCTGGTAGAAGGTATGCAGCAGCAGGATCTTTCTGGTGCGATGTTGTTATACGATGACATTAACCGGAAAGGTTTTGAAGGCGATATGGTGTTGAATGGATTTTCCGAGTTCATCCGTAACCTTCTTGTGTGCAAAGATGAAAAAAGTGCAGACCTGCTGGAGGCCGTGGAAGGTTTCAGAGACAGATACATCAGCGCAGCAAAGAATATTCCTGCCGCTTACCTGGTGAGTGCTCTCAATATCTTAAACGAAACAGAGATCAACTACAAAGCTGCGCGAAATAAACGCCTTCATGTTGAGCTTGCATTGATCAAACTTTGTTACCTGCAACAAGCTATTGAATTAGTTAATGAGGACAACGTAGTAGCTAAAAAAAAAATAGTTGAGAAAACAAAGCCGGTTGCATTCAGAAAAATTGAGCCGATTGAGATCAGCCGGTCGCCGGCAGGGAGGAGCCAGGAAGACAAGGTAAAATTATTGATCGAAACCAAAGTAAAGGAAGAACCTTTTGTTTATAAGAAAGAAGTAGAACAAAGGAATGAGAAACAGGGAACGCTGAACAAGGAGCAAGAAACAAGGAACAAGGAACAAGCAACGAGCAACCAGCAGCCAGCTACCGGCAACCAGGCACCGGCAACTAAACTCGCGGCTCTTGACAAAATACGAAGCCAGGTCCGTGGAAATGGTAACGTTGAGAATGGGAATGTTGCAAAGCCCATTCAGTTAGAAGAATTACAGCAGGTTTGGGATGAATATGCATCTCAATTAAAAAAAGAAAAAAACCCTG
>Ga0157375_10003257_pt1 | contig 14095 bp, 12 predicted proteins | sample M35metaG_FD_115311 | JGI IMG/M metagenome (GOLD analysis project Ga0157375, IMG submission 115311) | Miscanthus rhizosphere microbial communities from Kellogg Biological Station, Michigan, USA - M3-5 metaG | ecosystem: Host-associated > Plants > Roots > Rhizosphere > Soil | place: USA: Michigan...
TGCTCGTTTTAGCTTGCCCTGGAATATCAAAATTATATTAACAACAAACAAACCGAACATGAGTCTGAAATGACCTGCTTACTCAGACCCCTTCGGTGTCTTTTATCCGTGAGTCAACGGGAGAGGCATTAGACTTAGAAACAGATGAACGAGTAAGTAATCGCGATCATCAGAATCAAGGCATGGGCATTATGTAAAATGAACTCGGCTATTCTCCTCGATGTTTATGAAGTAAAGGAGGCAGCTAAGCTGTTTCGAGGCAGAGAAAGCCGCCACCAATAAATCCAGACAAAGTATGTTACCGGCGGCAAAACCGATTAAATCGATCTGTTTCATCTGCGAATGGAAAAAGGGCAGAAGTGCCCATATGGAAATAAGTGTCCGCCACAAACTCCGGCTCGCGGCAACTCGATTCGCGTGCTCTCGGCGGGTCTGAGCCAGGGCGGGCACATCAACAAACTGCGTCGGGCGTTTCTGTCGCGACTGGGAATGCCCGAAGACCACTACTCGACCATGTTTGATGTGGAACATGGAGAATCGGATTTGATCCTGGTCAGCGAACTCCAAATGAAAACCAGGCTCCTGGAAGACTGGCCCGAACTGGAAGGGCAGGTTATGACGTCCGCGGGTTCGTGCGCGGATTCTGGCCAGAAACCGATCGTCTCTCAGCAGCAGAAGCCCATATCCAAGACGCCGGGGGACCCAGCCTGACCGAAAAGCTCGCCCTCTAGGAGGAGTTGGAAACCCTGTCGACGAAGGTCGCGCGGCGGCTCCTGGAGCTCGCGGCAAGTGAGACGGGAAACAGCCGCAAAAAACTGAATCACACGGTTGATGCGTCAGATGAAACCGATGATGTGATCTTTCCGCTCACTGCGAAGCCAGTTTACCAAACTCTCAGTTCCAGTGCTCTGACCATCCCAAATCAGGATCATCAGATCCGCCTTGGCCAGCAGAAAGTGGACGCGCGCGCCTTGAAGGTTCTGTCGAAGCTCAGGCATCTCCGCTTGCACGTCCACGAAGGGCGCTCCATATTCTTGCACGAGCATTTCCATCTGCTCCGAGATATCGTCCGCGCAATAGCCGAAGACGATCACCCGCTGTTTGGCTTTCAGAAGCAGCTCGGCGGCAGTCTCGTCCACTACGCCGAAAGAGCCGACATACCAGGTCGTGTAATCGCCGAGATATGGCGCGACCAGGCCGCCGATGGTTTGCGCGGCTTTCAGTGGTGAGGCTTCCATCGTTCCGGTGATCGCAATCGTCATGCACTTGGAAGACGAAGGCGACAGCGTCGGTGCGGCGCGTGGCTCGATTTGCCTGAGCGTTTCTCGCAACTCAGCCCGCATATCGGCAGCCGACGGAAACCGTCGCGCTGGCTCCTTTTGTAAAGCTTTGGAAACCACCATCTTCAGGCCTTTGGGCACGTTAAGCGGCAACTGCCCCGGCGCCCTCGTGATTATCGACTTCATCAACGAGGCCGCTTCCTTTTCGGGAAAGGGGAATCTCCCGGTCAGCATTTGGTACAGGATAATGCCGACGGACCAAATATCTGTTTGAACGGAACGCTGCCCATTGAACGCCTCGGGCGCCATGTAGGCCACCGTGCCACCGCAACCACCTGCAGTGGCGCTTTGCCCCGCAACTCGAGCCAGGCCAAAATCCGCGAGCCGAGGCACGTCGGCCTGCATCAAAATATTCTGCGGCTTCAGATCGCGGTGGATAATGCCCCGCACATGCAAGTGTTCCAACCCGGCCAGGATGCCCATGGTCATTTCAATTGCCGCTTCTACGGTCGGGGCTTTGCCTCTATGGCCGACCAGCCAGCGCGCGAGGGAGCCATCGGGCGAGTATTCGCTCGCAATCGCAACTTGCCCGCCGTAAAGATCGGCTTCAAAAAGCGGCAGGATATTCGGATGGCTGCCTCCGCGCATCCACAGTTCTCCCTCGCGGCGAATCGCCTTCAGGTCCACCATGGCGTCCAGCGCCAGTTTCAGAGCGCAGCGCGTCTTGACGATGGCGCTCGCACGTTCCGCCAACCAGACTTCGCCGAAAGCTCCCCGGCCCAGAACCTCCAGCAGCCGATACGGACCAATCTGCTGCCCAGACGAGAAGCGAACCGGGCCGGGAGCTTTCTGATTGCTGACCGGCAGTGATGCTCTTCTATAAGGGTGTCTCATATCCGACAAAAATCGCATTGGACGCGAAAAACTCAAACGTTGGGGATCGAGCTCGTGGAAAAGCTGGTCCATGTTCTCGGAATGCTTCTCTCGGGGCATATCCAGTTGGAAACAATTGTCTCTCCTTGGGCCGTGCCCGTGTTATTAGTTAGTTAGACGAGATTCGTTTTCGCCCCTCGACCAATAATTTGCGAATCCGTTCCTCAACCCAAGACCGCTTCATCAGCGACTCGATTACCTTGAGTTGTTGCTCGTCAGGGAGTTTTGAGATGTTCACGCCGGTGCGAATCCTGGCTGCGACAATGCTTAGCAAATAGAAGAGGTAAGCGACTTTTTGCTCCGGCGAATCTTTGGGGCTGTTGGTAAAGTTCTGTTTGAAGAATTTCTGCGAGAGCCGCAACAGTTCGAGCGGCGGATGGGGCGCGTGGAATAGCTCTCCGAAGGTGCGGATGTTGGACTTATTGGCTTCGGTGAGAGATTCGGTGGCGGTTTGTTGCTGAGCCTGACTGAGTTTTACGCTTCCCAGATCGAAATCGAGCGGGGCGGCCATCTGGTGGCTGATCAGGGCGCGGAGGTCTTGGGTTCCCCACGATTCGGAGGTCTTCGGGTCGAGTTTTAGAAGCACGGATAACTGCTCCGGCGTGCTCCTTGACACCATGACTTCTGCGTATGATTTCTTCATTCACATCTTTCTGGCGAGGGCTGATACAAACTGCGTCAAGGAGGCCATTTCGGTTCTGGCTGCCGCGTCGCCGCCCTCGTATTCGGCGATCACATCCTCCAGGTGTTTTTTGAACATTCGCTTGGCGGATTGGAGCATGTTGGTGCCTTCGTTCGGGGACTTGAGGTCGAAGCGCTTTCGCAGCTCGTGATAAGGCACCGGCTTTGTTCCTTTAAAAATTGGATCGAGCATGCGCAAACGAAAGAGTTCCCAAATCCGCGCAGATCTCGGCTGGCTGTGTTTCGGGTCCTCACAATCGCGTTCCATTCTGTCGAGCGCCCCAGTTAAAACTTGTTTCGTCCAGTCCAGTTCAAAGAGTTCCTCCTCGGCTTCTGGAGCAGGCAGTTCCATGCCGACTTCCGCCAACTCGTCCAGTGAGGTTTGAGGCAGGCGAGCCTTTTTTCCCCAGACGATCACGTAGTTCCGCAAGCTGATTTTCAGGAAGTTCCGAAAACGCCCTTTCTCCTGTCTGGCCTTTGCCAACCAGCCCTTAGCTAAAATCCTTTGGGCGGCAAACTCTTGGAGCAGGTCATCCGCATTGTTGGTGACTTGAGGAAAGCTCTTGAACTGGTGAAGCAGATATGTGCGCAAGGGCTTTTGGTACCGGAGAATCAATTCGTTCAGCTTTTCCGAAGATTTGCCGACTTCCTCTGCCGCCGCGTGGACGTGGGGCCAGACGGTCATCGGCCAGAAGGAACTCTTTTTCGGATCGAAGATTCCCGGAATCGGTGTGCCCCGGCGCTCGGCGAAGGCCTGGTCAGCCAAAGCCGTTGTGCCTCCGGCCGCTGCCAGCACCTCGGCGTGACTCCTGGCTGTCCACCGGTCGAAAGCATGGGCAAGACGGCGGACTTTGCGCGCCAAGGCCATGCACGCTTCGCAGTCAGCCACATGTTCCTCGATCTCGGCTTCCTCGCGGTCCGAGAGCCGCTGGCCAAAATAATCAACCAGTGTCTCGGCCTTGATGTGCTCAACTGTTTCCTGAGCGCTCATGCATCTGTAATAATCTTACAGTTTATCCGTGGTTTTCTAGCAGTCATTCTCGCCGAGGTCGCCGAGAATCCGTTTTCTGACTTTAAAGCACCAGTCGCTAATGTTTTGTGCTGAAGCCTTTAGATACTCCCGCGAATTCCAGGCCGCATCGGAAGTATAATAATCTCGAAGCATTGTTTCAGCCACAACGCGATCCAGGAGCCTGGAAAAAGTCTCCCTTGTTTTGGGCTCTTTCAGCACTTTGGAGACTTTCGTGCCTTCGCGCATGATTCGGTGCAAATTCTGGAAACCCTTTTCCACGAGACTCCTGCGTTGAGGCAGCGCGTCGCATAGCTTCATCTCGAGCCGCTTGGTCAACGCGTCCAACCGGACATCCGACAGTTCCTTGACGACTTCAGCGGGGTTCCATTCGAGTGGATTCACAAAGCCAAAGGCCAGTAATTGGTACGGCTCCCTCGGATTGCGGAACGCTGTGGCCATGAATTTCTCGAAAAGCTCGGCTACCCAAGGCTCCGGGTCATCGTAAGCCTCTTCCGGTTCTTTGTCATCATCGTCCTCGGGCGGCACTTCAAACATGCGGGGCGCTTTGTCATAAAAGTCACGCAGAACGTTGCGAGCACAACCCTTCAAGAAGCCGCCAACGGGCCCCAGGGCCGGATTGAATTTGGAGAGGCCTTTCACAATCTTCAGCCAGGCATTCTGATATACTTCTTTGAGGTCATCGCTGTTCTTGATCCGCATCCCGATCAAACCCTTGAGGCCTTTTTCATGCCGTTCGCAAAGCGAGTCAATGGCGCTTTGGTCGTTATTGAGCCACTTAGCGACCAGCCGCAAATCCTCAATATTCTCGCTCCAGCGAATAACATCCTTCACCGCTTCCGACGATGAGAACTGGTTTAGACAGGTTTCGCCGTAGACAGAATCCAGCAAATCCGCATAAAACGCGCGGAGTTTCTTGTTTCGCAGCAGATCCCCAATTTTTCGTTGAAGATTCTTCCGTAGCGGATCCAGCCACCGAACAATCTCCTCATCGCGCAGTTTGGGGGTCGCGGCGAAGCGCAACCCGAGCGCTTCAAGCAGTTCCCGCAATGGAGTCGCCGCATGCTGGGCGACGATTTCATCGCGCGAAATGCCAGCACGGTGGCAAAGATAGGCTATGACCTCGTGTGGTGGGGCGAGCGAGACAAAGCGCAAAATGTCGTCTTCGTAGGCCATTCTTAAATCCGGGCTGACGCCGCTGCAAATCCCCGCCTCATGAGAGTCTCTCTAACAGACACGAAAGAAACATCAAGCAAATTTGCCGCGAAAAAGCCTATGAATGCGCGCGACCACGAAAAGCCCCACAGCGTCTGAAGCGTAGACCGGTCGGTCCAGAGGCTTTAGTACCCGAGTAGATTCCGGCGTGGAGCCTCGTTGCTGAGATTTTTTTCACCGCCTCGCTGCAAGATTTTGAACCCCGGCAAGTAAGAGACAGTGAGAGCAATTACGCTCGAAGTAGAAACAATAAAAAGAAAGGCCAGACAGAAAAATGAACATGCCCAGCAGTTTCCAAACCGTGATTGACCATTTTAAGAACCATAGTTGGAGTTTTCAATTGGATCCCCAGCGACCCCTGCTTCACGCCGGATTCAAGGGCAAGAACGGTAATTTCCGACTAGTGGCGGTTGTGGATGAGTCCGATGATTTCCTCCAGGTCATCAGTTTTGTGCCGATTGTTGTACCACCATCAAAACGCGCCGCGGCCGCCGAACTCTGTGCCCGGCTGTCGTTCCCGATGAAGATCGGGAACTTTGAGCTCGACTGTAACGACGGCGAACTCCGCTTTCGAACCTACACTCCATATTCAAAAGGAGAGTTGAAGGATGACGTAATCCGGCGCGTCGTCGGGATCAACCTGGTCATGGTGGACCAGCATTTTCCCGCTTTCATCCAGGTGATCTACGGGAACGAGTCACCGACCAAAGCGGCCAGCCAGGTCCGCGCGCCGATGCTCAAAGGCGAGCCGGTGACATCCCAAGGCGAACTCCACCCCGCCGGTAGAATCAGCTTTAACTAAGTTGAAAAGAATTTCTCACATGAGCTGCAAGATTTCGGTGCACCGGTCGTAAGAGGAAGTATATGAAGATACAGAACATCATTCATCAGTTCGGCCTGGCCAAGCTGGCCGGCAATTCACAGCGCTACTGCTTTGCGCTGGTTATCGGCCTGTTGGTAGCCATCATCATGCAGGGAACCGCGGCCACCCTTGAGCCGCTTGAACCCCAACTCAAACCCGGTGATATCGTCTATACTGATCCGGGTAACGGCATCGATGGCGCGTTCGTCCTCATGGTGGATCCGAAAACCGGTCAAAAAAAAGTAATTTCCCACGGCGGCTATCTTGGAACTTGGGGATATCCGATAGGTCTCGTTTTCGACCGAAATGGTCAGCTCATTGTAGCAAATGAAGGATGCCTCCTCCGGATTGATCCAACGACGGGAAGGCAAACGCTTATCCGAGATACGCGAGGGGCACCCGGAGGATTTTGGAGCGTGACCTTGGATCATAATGGAGAGATCTTCGTGGCTGCTGAAACAGCCATCCTGCAGGTGGACCCGTCGACGGGAGAAATGCGGGTCGTTTCATCTGGTGGTTACTTCACACTCGTTCTCAGCGTCGCCGCGGGCAAGGGCGGAGATCTGTTTGTAACAAACGTCCGGTACGAACCTGCCTGCGCTGGATGGGTTGGGGAAATCATCCGCGTCAATCGTCACAATGGCCGGCAAACACTCATTTCCCAAGGTGGTTATCTGACCTTTTTGCGTGGAATCGCCGTGAACGACGATGATATTTACGTCACCGGCATGGCGACGCATGATGAAAATTTTGGTCAAGGCCGGGTGACTCATGTGGATGCCAGAACCGGTATTCAAACAGTTGTTTCGCAGCAGGAGAACCTGATCTGCCCCATGGGGATAGCTCTGGAGGAAGACGGTCAGCTCATCGTCGCCGACCCTTACACAATCAATCCCGAGAGTCGTGACTGGTTTGATGGAGGCATCGTCAGGATAGACCCATTGACGGGCAGACAAACGCTGCTCGCTCGCGGATATGAAGGGGTCGTCAACCCTTCCGGAGTTATGGTTGTTCCCAACTTCAATCATTAATTCGAAGATGAACACATTACTCACCGATTATCTCTCGCGGATCGCTCTGCGCGAGCCAAAGCAATTCAAGAACATCGTTGTTATCCCGGTTTTCGACGGGACGTATGACAAACCGGATTATCTAACGCTGACCGAAGCCCTTCAGCAACAACTCGCCACTATTACCGAGGTCGGCACCAACGGGCAGGTTCCGAACGTGAAAGTGACCAACCGATCCGAACTGCGGTTGCTGTTGGTGGATGGGGAGGAGCTCATTGGCGCCAAGCAGAATCGGACCTTGAACGCCTCCATCTTGCTGGCGGGCAAATCCGAGACGGTTGTTCCGGTCAGTTGCACCGAAGCCGGTCGGTGGGCCTACAAAACCGCCGCATTTGCGGATGCGGGCTATGTCTCGCCCTATAAATTGCGGAAGATAAAGTCCAGCTCCGTCGCAGCATCACTCAAGGCTGCGATGGGCCACAAATCAAACCAGCACGCCGTTTGGGACGAAGTACTCCATTGTTGCCTGGCCTCGCACGTGCAGTCTCCAACCTCCGCCATGAACGATACCCTGTCAGCTAAAGCAGCGGAGCTGGAGGAGTATCTCCAAGTCCTGAAACCGCTGCCAAACCAGAAAGGATTGGTCGTTTTGGTGAATGGAGAAGTAGCCGGGGCGGACGTGGTGTCATCGGCGCGAGCTTATCAAGTGCTCCACCCCAAATTCATCAGGAGCTATGTGTTGGAGGCCCTGCTGGAAAAAAAGCCATCTTCCGCCGAGAGCGCACGAGAGAAAGTCGCCACGTTCTTCGAAACTTCGAAGACGACCACCGAGCATGTTCATCACGTAGTCGGGTGTGGAGAAGATCATCGGTTCGAAGGGCAGAACATTTCCGGAGCAGCGCTGGTGTTGGACGGCAACGTCGTCCACCTCAACCTTTATCGAAACTAAGCCTGCAAGGTTTTCCACTTACTGCCGCAAGGAGAAATAGTACAACACGGGCAACTCTGTCCATCGGCAAAGCCACCCAAGAGAATGCAACATCCCAAAGAAAACGTCGAAGCCTCCTTCGGAAGTGACAGTGGAAAGGCCGAACCCGAAAAGCGGTTATCCGCCAGCCACAAGGCCAGGAATACGGTTGGCGGCGGAATGACCACACTAAAACGGGCTCTCAAAACCCTCGAACAAACTGGTCTCCAAATTGATACAAGCCGACTCCGGAAGAATATATGCAGCCAGTTTCCCGATTATCGGCTCTGGATACGGGAATACATCGTCAATGCCTTTGATGCCCAAGCCAGGACCTGCCGGATCTCCGGGACCGAGGATTCCGGGACCATAACGATCAACGTCTCCGATGACGGCCAAGGCATGGACCGCCAAGGGGTGGAGGTGTTTCTCAGCAAGTTCAGTTCACGCAAGCATCGGCCCGAAAGCGCGGTCGGACGATTTGGCATTGGCAGCTTCAGTGTGGCTGCCATCCCAGGTCAGTGCCGCTTCAGCATGCTGACCTCGACCGGTCAGGAAACATGGCGCATGGAGACAGGGTCTCTGCTGGGGTTAGAGCCAATAACAGTTGAACGCATCGCCCCCGTGCAACCGGTTGGCACCACGTTTTCTGTCACCTTTCAAAGAAACAATACCTGTTTGACCAGCGAGTTGCAGCAGTTGCAGCAACTGTGTCGGAAATACGTGTATCACCTTCCGATCAGCATCTATTTTGGTTTTCCAGATAAGGCCGAAAATGCGAGCTCAGCCTCTCCGGACTGGATTCCCGGCACTTGGCACGAAGACCCGGATGAGCGGTTCTCAAAACGGTTTTGCTTCAGTCTCAAAAAGCATACGTTTGATGTCGTCCTGGGGCTGGGCCGGACACGCCAGCAGCTGTATCAAAAACGCGTGCTGATCACCGAAAACAGGCCGGACCACGACCTGCTTAGCCAGGATCTTTCGGACCGAAAGCTTTCGCTCGCACACTTAAGCATTCGGGTGGACAGCCCGCAATTTGAGATGCCACTCGGGCGCCACTGTCTCTCCGACACCGGGGTGCTCAAGGCTTTGGCTCGGCACCTCCGCGAGACCATACTTCCGCAATTCATGGCGGAGTTGGTCCAGATTTACGAGCACTCATCGACCAGTGAGTATTTCATCAATCCCTCAGAGATCGAGGATATGCTATCCACTTGGATGGCCCTGAATCCCGGGATGATAGCTGAGCGCTTTCGGAGGGTTTGCTTCTTCAGAACCCAGGATGGTCAGCGGATTTCGTTCGAACAGTTGCGCCAAGCCGCCAAAGAGCACGGTGTTCTGTACCTTGAAGATGCTGCAGCCGTCGGGCTGGATTATAGCGTCTTTAATGCTCCGGTCCTGTCTGTGACCCAACCGGAAAAAGGATTGAACCTGATCCGCGCCCACTTTGGAGAACGTTTGGTTGATCTCAGCATTGATGACCTGGTCCAGGAGGCGCCGGCACAAGAGAGGCGACAACTTACTCCGACGGAGCAGCGCTTCGGGAAAGTGTTGGGATTCAGTCCCGAGGTTCTTCTTGCTGACAGGTCAGGCGCGTTCAAGAAACGTTTTAAGACCTCCTCACCCGGGTTTCCGCAAGCTGAGGGATTTCCGCACCTGCCGGCAAAGATCCTCGCTCAACTCCGCAGTGAAATGCTGAAAGGGGCGGAGGATCTTAAGCAGGTGAAATGGAGTGTCGGACACTTGGTCGGAAAAGATGGCAAAACCCCTTGCAAAGAGGCTCTTTTCCTCTGCCAGGGCGAACGCGTAATTCTAAATCTGTATCATCCAGACATTGCGAAGTTGGTGGCTCTGTCCGAGAAAGCTCCCAACCTGGCCGGCCATTTTGCCACCGCGCTTTGCCTCAGCGGGGACAGCCAGAACACGCTCTTGAAGCACATCCCGCCAGAGAGGCGCGAAAATCTAGTCTATCTCGACGCAATATGCCGCTGTGGCCGGGGGAACACACTCTTCCGAGAGCAGTCCGTCAGTTCTAAGAGCCCGCACATCATCTCGAAGAACCTGAGCCTTCAGGATTTTCTGCGCCATGTCGCGGAAGACGATTTCAGATTTTAAATGACTTATGATGCCCGCTGATTTCAATGTTCTGGAGCAAATCACTAAACCCCACGGTTTTGAGTTCAACCTCCATGAGGCTTTTCGCAAGCTAGCCACCTCACAGTTCGGCGGCAATCCGGGTCGGGGTTTTTGCGAGCTTATCCAAAACGCGATTGATAGCTATCCCTTAAACGTCCCTTTGCCGGAACGCAAGGTGGAGATCCGCACCTCTCCAGAAAAAATTTCTATAAGGGACGAGGGAGAAGGCATGACAATAGAGCGCCTCAACCTGCTGGCGACGCTAGGCGGCACAGACAAGGATGATTGCCCTCAAAAGATTGGTAAATTCGGAATGGGCTTTTTCTCAATTTTTAATCCGAATCTACAAACCAGCAAGGTTCAGGTGCGCACGCTTTGTGATTCACGAATTGTTGTTCTCGATTTCGTCGTCGACGAAACAGACCCCACGAAGCTGCCGCAGTTGCGGACGAAACTGTTGCGTAAAGGCTCAAAAAGCTGGCGTGGATCGGAGATTACCGTGCACTTTCGAAGCCACGCTTCGGTCGAAATCTGCTGGCTGGAGACGAGGAAATTCGTGCGTTATTTCCCATCCCCGGTGTTCATCAACGGGGAGCTGTTTGCCGAAAGCGTTTGGGAAGAGGCTAGAAGGAGTAAGGCTTCTTTTTTTGAGGAACCCACGCGGCATGGATTTCTGAAATCCAACGATCACCGGCATAGCATCTCCGTTTTATGTAAATATGAACAAATTATGCACTGTGAGATCGCCGTTCTCTCGAGCGGGGGCCACAACATGACCGGAGATCTGCGGGATTTTAAGAAAAGGGGGGTTCCCTATGTTCCGGGCACATTCACACTGGTTAATGACAACCATCTAAACGTAACGGTGAGTCGGGACAGCATCAGAATGGATCAGGCATATGCAGCCCTCGTCAAAAGTGTGGCCGTGGCCCACATAAACGAATTGCGCCAGATAATCAGTCGCGACTCTGCTTCACCATTAGTCTTAGCGAACCAATTCGTGTTCGCTGGCCAAATTCACTGTCACCTCGGAGCCCCGCAGGTTCGGGACACGGATCCCGTGAGCCAGGCAATCGTCGAACTTGCCGATTGCCCTGTTTATCGGCTGGCCGGACAAGATCAGAAGGTCTCGCTGCGCTACATCTGGGATCATCGCTCGCGTGGCAACCCAGTCTTTTTCTCACCTGGCGGTCTAAATGTCACATGGTTAGGGGGCGCCTTTGAACATGATTTCATAGTCCTCCCTCCGGACTCGACAATCTTGCGCCCAAGTGACGGCTTCTATGACCAACTCTTCTTTGAAGTCTTTGGGGATGCCGTAAACTTACGTACGATCCGGGAGAACAAGGATTTGATCCAAACTCTGGTTCGCCGCGGCATTGTTCAGCCGGAGCTCTTATCTCCCAAATGTAAGTTAATGGGCGGTTGGGAAGCGACCGAAGAGGAACAGTGCTTCTTGGCCGAAATTAACGAGATTCTGGCTCTCCCTCAAGTCGGAGACATGATCCAGCAGAACCTGCATTTGTCGACGCCAGCCATTCAAGCAACGCTTTTTTCTGTCCAGGATGGAGAATTAGTTATTGCCACAGGACTGTTTCAAAATGATGGACAGGCCTACAGACCAGTTGCCGACCAGACTGAACCGGCCAAAGTTCAGCGCGAGCTAAAACTGGGGTTGATGCGAACCCATCCCCTCATCCAGCACCTGATCCAATCCGCAGACCCTCATCGTGCTTTCTACACTCTCACATTCCTGGCGCACCAGCTTGTGAATTGCCAACGCCTGTTGGTCCCCGACTCGTCATTTCGCAATTGGCTCGTCAGTAAGCTGGGACGGAATTTGCGCGAGGTGTTGGTCGACGTTCTTCTGGCAAACAACGCCTGAGAATTGGTGGATGAGGTGGGTGTCAAGGATTGGCCGTTGCGTCATCTTGTGGGTCGACTTTATTGCTTAGCTTAAAAAAGCTAAGTGCTTCGATTGGATTGGGAATCACCTTCAAACTGAGGCGATCTTCTCCAAATCCTCTTTCATCTCGGCCGCCGACTGGTACCGGTCTTCCGCGGCTTTCGCACAGGCCTTGGCGATGATTGTCCAGACGCTCGCTGACTCTCCCTCAGTGGAAGGTTGGAGAGCCTCAACTTGAAAGCTGTCCAACTCACGGGGATCGCGCCCGGTGAGCATAACGTAAAGCACTTTGCCGACTGCGTAGGTGTCATCTCGGTACTTTCCCTTTGGCCCCTCGGGTGGGGAATAACCTGGAGTGCTCGCAGGCGGAATTTGGCCAACGAAGGTAAGCAGGCCGATGTCCGCCAACTTGAGTTTCCCGTCCACGAAGACCAAATTGTCAGGCTTTATGTCTTCGTGGAGCAGGCCGCAAGTATGTAGTTCCGACAGGGCGTCAAGAATGGCTTTGGCGTGAGAGATAGCCTCGTTGGGTGCCAACGGCTTGCCACCCTCCAACAGGCTCCGCAATGTTTTCGGCATGTAGACCTTTGGATAAATCGTCCGGCCTGTCGCCAAGTCATCCGCCAAGTCCATCACGTAAAAGAAATAACGGCTTCCACGATCCCGTCCCACGTGCTGTATCCTCACAGAATTGGCGCACCTTCCAGCCTTCCCGTAATACCTTTGGACCGCCCGAAACTCAGCCTCGAATTGCTGGCCATCGACGCCATTCCCTGCGTAGACAATCTTCACGGCACAAAATGCGCCTGTGTTTACGTTTTCTCCTATCCAGACCTCACCAAAGCCGCCTGCAGCGATGAATTCTACGAGCCTATAGTCGTGCACAATGTCATCCGCACCCTTAATCCCGAGAAACCTCGCTAGTTTCTTCATTCCTTTCGCCGCCTTCACAAGGAATGCGCCGCAGTGTCGTCCATCCGCAATGGCGTTGATCGCCGCACGACGCTCATTATCGGTTGAAGCTTTCCAAAAAAGCATGACCAACCGCGCTCCGGGCCACTTCTTTTTCAGGGATTTCATCGCACGTACGCCGTAACGGTCGCTGGGCACAATGATGGTGCCCGGGCCTGTACCCCTTACTGCTTCTGCTAGTTTCTCCGCCGAGTCAGCCCAGATTACATTATGAAATGCCCCCAGTAGCCATGAGATGACCACGTGCCACGTCGGCGTAAAGCCAACAACCGCGATGGGCCCAGCCCCACCGCTGGAAAATGCATTCGATTTGTCAGATACTAGAAAGTTCATGGACTCGGGCTTTCGCGATGGAGCTACGCTTGCATCATTCATGCCAATCGGTCGGCGACCGCAGCCGCCTGAGATCGCGCTTGGCTTTGGAGCAATCGAGAGTTGTCCGATGCGAATGTCTGCTCAGATTTTGGAAAACTTAACGGCGAGGTGTAGCAAAACCGGCCAACCTCCCAGCCAGGAAGAGCGGAAATAACCTGGCCAACAAGCGGAGCAGAATATTTTGGAGTAAGTGATGCAAGAGGACTACATTTCATGTCGAACGATTTCTTGTCCGCGTGTGTTTTTGGGCTGAGGAATTGATGGCGTTTCGAATGAAGTTGCTTTGGGAAGCCCGTCCAACTGCATCCCGCCTGCGAGTTAATGCCAAAGCTGCCACTTTCCACCCCAGCTCCATGGCTAAAGCTGCTTGAACTTAACGAATACATGCATGTGATCCCCGCCTGGTTAACTGTGAATGTCTGACCACCAGCGGTTATCGTTCCAGGACGCAAGCTCGTGCTCGTGTTGGCATCAACCGAATAGGTGACTGTGCCGTTCCCACTCCCGCCACTGCTCGTATGAATCGCAACCCGACAGGGTTGAAGCGGTCCAACTGCATCCCGCCTGCGCGTTAATGCCAAAGCTGCCACTTTCCACCCCAGCTTCATGGTTAAAACTGCTTGAACTTAACGAATACACACATGTGATCCCCGCCTGGCTAACTGTGAATGTCTGACCACCAGCGGTTATCGTTCCAGAACGCAAGCTCGTGCTGGTGTTGGCGTCAA
>Ga0157375_10003260_pt1 | contig 14088 bp, 13 predicted proteins | sample M35metaG_FD_115311 | JGI IMG/M metagenome (GOLD analysis project Ga0157375, IMG submission 115311) | Miscanthus rhizosphere microbial communities from Kellogg Biological Station, Michigan, USA - M3-5 metaG | ecosystem: Host-associated > Plants > Roots > Rhizosphere > Soil | place: USA: Michigan...
CGCCGAGGCTCTTGAGCCGGGTCAGCTGGACGCCGTGGCGGGCGCGCTCGAGGACCGCGGCCCGCAGCGCCTGGAAGGAGACCGCGCCGTTTCGGCGCTCCCCGAACTTTATTTCGAAGGGCGGACGGCCGACCTGTTTCAGCAGCGCCTCGTGGACCTCGATGAACTTGCGGTAGTCGTAGTGGGAGAAGAGCGCCGCCGGCAGCCGGTGCGTGCGGGCCAGCCCGCTCCTGCGTTCGACCGCCTTCACGACCAGCAGCTCGTCGCTGACGTCGAGCACCTCGGTCTCGAAGGGAGCGTTTTCGAGCGCGTCTTCGCGCAGCAGCTTCGCCGCCGCCTCGACGCTGCCGACGGCTTCGTCGAGCAGGTTCGATTCCTCGAGGAAGCGCACCGTCTCGTGGCCGAACTCGGCCTGCAGCGAGGAGCCCCAGCCCTCGTACTCTTTGGAGCGGCGCACGTAGGACTGCCAGCGGCTGGCGGTCAGGTTCTTCGCGTTCCCGGCCGCGTCGACCAGCTCGAAGTCCTCGAGCTTGCCGCGCAGCAGCAGCTCCTCCAGTTCGGACTCGCGCTCGAGGTAAGTCTCCTGGTTGCCCTGTTTGACCCGGTAGAGCGGCGGTTTGGCGATGTAGACGTAGCCGGCGTCGATCAGCTGCGGCATCTGCCGGTAGAGGAAGGTCAGGACCAGGGTGCGGATGTGGGCGCCGTCGACGTCGGCGTCGGTCGCCATCACGATCTTGTGGTACCTGGCTTCCTCGATGTTGAACTCGTCGTGGACGCCGGTTCCGATCGCCGTGATCAGGGCCTGGATCTCGTTGTTGGCGAGGACCTTGTCGATGCGGCTCTTCTCGACGTTGATGATCTTGCCGCGCAGCGGCAGCACCGCCTGGGTGTTGCGGTCGCGCGCCTGCTTGGCGGAGCCGCCGGCGGAGTCGCCCTCGACCACGAAGATCTCGGCCAGGCTCGGGTCCTTGACCGAGCAGTCGGCGAGCTTGCCCGGCAGGGTCGAGTTCTCGAGCGCCGACTTGCGGGTCAGGTCGCGCGCCTTGCGTGCGGCCGAGCGCGCCCGCGAGGCGTCGATCGCCTTCATGATGATGCGGCGGGCGTCGCTCGGGTTCTCCTCGAAGAACTCCCCCAGCTTGCGGTTGACGATCTCCTCGACCAGGCCGCGGATCGGCGGGTTGCCGAGTTTGGTCTTGGTCTGCCCCTCGAACTGGGGGTCGTGCAGCTTGACCGAGATCACCGCCGTCAGCCCCTCGCGCACGTCCTCGCCGGCGAGGTTGTCGTCCTTCTCTTTGAGCAGCGCTTTGTTGCGCGCGTAGGCGTTCAGGGTCCGGGTCAGGGCGGAGCGGAAGCCGGAGAGGTGGGAGCCGCCCTCGTGGGTGTTGATGTTGTTGGCGAAGCTGAAGATCGACTCCTGGTAGGAGGTGTTCCACTGCATCGCCAGCTCCACCTGGCCCTCGTCTTTGCCGCCCTCGAAGAAGATCACCTTGCGGTGCACTTCGTCCTTGTTCTCGTTCAGGTGGCGGACGAAGTCCTCGATCCCGCCGTCGTACTGGAAGACGACGGACTTGGTCTCGCCGCGCTCGTCGATCAGCTCGATCCGCAGGCCGCGGGTGAGGAAGGCGGTCTCGCGCAGGCGCTCGGCCAAGGTCTCGAAGTCGAAGCCGATCTCTTCGAAGATCTCGAGGTCGGGCAGGAAGGTGATCTGGGTGCCGTGCTCCTTGGTCGCCTCGCCCTTGTTCAGGTCGGTCATCGGCTTACCGCGCTCATAGTCCTGCGACCACACGTGCCCATCGCGGCTGATCTGCAGGTGCAGGCGCTCGGAGAGCGCGTTGACGACGGAGACGCCGACGCCGTGCAGCCCGCCGGAGACCTTGTAGCCGCCGCCGTCCCCGAACTTGCCGCCGGCGTGGAGGACGGTCAGCACCACCTCGGCCGCGGGGCGCTGCTCTTTCGCCATCGTCTCGACCGGGATGCCGCGGCCGTTGTCGGCGACGGTGCAGCTGTTGTCCGGGTGGAGGACGACGCGCACGCTGTCGCAGTGACCGGCGAGGGCCTCGTCGACGGAGTTGTCGACGACCTCGTAGACGAGATGATGGAGCCCGCGGGGACCGGTCGAGCCGATGTACATGCCGGGGCGTTTGCGCACCGCCTCCAGACCCTCGAGGACGGTGATGTCCTTGGCGCCGTAAGACTCGGACGTGGCGCTGTTGGATTTCTTCTCAGGCAATGAGTCCCTTCCGGTTGACACAGAAAACCCCGACGCCTGGAGTGCCTCTCCACACAGGTCGGGGCGTAATGCGAGTTGCCATAAGAATACCAGTTGGGTACTGCGGAAACCCGCTCAGTGCGAGATAAATTCCCTGCAAATCGTGAATAAAGAGGGGCTACTTGCGATCGTGGTCGACGCGGAAGCGCAGGGACGTCGGCGCCAGCTCACCCAATTCGTCGCGGAGGCGGGCCAGCAGCTGCTCCTGCATCAGGTCCAGCTCCTGCGCCCAGACCGCGTCCGCGCACTCGATCGTCAGCGTCCCGGCGCGCTCGGAGACCGGGGTCGCGACCGTCGCCAGCCGCTCCCCCACCGCCGCCGCCCACGCCGACTGCACCGCCGCCAGGCCGGTCCGCGGCGCGGCGCGGTCGCGGGCGGCGCGCAGGGCCGCCGAGGCCTGGCGGGGAGCGCGGCGGCGGCTCACGCCGCGACCGCCGGCGTCGCCGGAGGCGGCATCCGCACCACGTTGGCCAGGGCCGGGCCGGGGAGGGACTCCTCGTCGGCAGCGGTGATCAGAGCCTGCCCGCCGTCGTCGAGGCGGCCGACGAGGCGCTCGCGGCGGCCGGGGTCGAGCTCGCTCATGACGTCGTCGAGCAGCAGCAGCGGCGTGACCTGACGGGCGGCGAGCAGGGCGGCCCGCTCGGCGAAGAGCAGGGCGAGCAAGGCGGCCCGCTGCTGGCCCTGGGAGCCGTAGCGCCGCAGCGAGCGGTCGCCGAGCTCGAGCTTGAGCTCGTCGAGGTGCGGGCCCCAGGAGCTGCGCCCCATCCGCAGGTCCTGCTCGCGCCGCTCCCCCAGGCCGGCCTCGATCTCCGTCGCCGAGCCGGCGGCTCGGGGCGCGTACTCGAGCCTGGCGCCGCCCTCGAGGCCGAGCTCCGCCGCGGCCTCGGCGAAGGACGGGTTCAGCTCGGCGATCGCCTCGTCGCGGGCGGCGACGAGCGGGGCGGCGGCGGCGGCCAGGCTCGCGTCCCAGACATCGAGATCCGCCGGAGAGCCGTGGCCGCCGGAGAGCCGCGCCAGCAGGGCGTTGCGCTGGGCCAGGGCCTGGCCGTAGCGCTTGCGCAGCTCCGCCCTCGCCGGCCAGCGGGCCGCGGCGAAGCCGTCGAGATGGGCCCGGCGCTCGGAGGGCGGGCCCTTGATCAGGGTCAGCCGATCCGGGGCGAAGACCGCGACCGGGGGCCGGTTGCGGGCGATCGTCGCCGGGTCGGCGGGGCCGCCGTCGAGCAGGTGGCGGCGGCCTTCGGTGCGGCTGACCGAAGCCAGCAGCCGGCGCTCGAGGCCGTCGTCGTCGCGCACCGTCGCCTCGGCCCGCGCCAGCGACTCCCCGAAGGGGATCAGGTCGCGGCGGTCGGAGGTGCGGAAGGAACGGCCGGTGAGGGCGAAGTAGAGCGACTCGACGAGGTTGGTCTTGCCGACGCCGTTGGGCCCGACGACGCTGACGATCCCCGGCTCGAGCTCAACCCGGACTCGGTCGAGGCTGCGGACCGGCCTCGCTTCGATCGCGGTGACCCGCACCGGTCATGCCTCAGGCGTTGAGGCGGATCGGCATCACCAGGTAGCGGAAGTCTTCGCCCTCGACCGGCTGCAGCAGGCCGGGACGCAGCGGCGAGATCAGCCGCAGCAGAATCTCCTCGCCCTCGACGCTCTCGATGCCCTCCTTGAGGAACTCGGGGTTGAAGCCGATCTCCAGCGGCTCCCCCTCGAAGGCGACCGCCATCGTCTCTTCGGCGTCGCCGACGTCCGGCGTCTCGGCCGCGACCGTCAGCTCGCCCGGCCCGAACGAGAGGCGCAGCGGCGCGTTGCGCTGGGCCAGCTGGCTGACGCGGCGGGTGACGTCGAGGAAGTCGGCGCGGCTGAGTCGCACGTCGTGCTCGTAGGACTCCGGCAGGAGCTGTCGAAAGTTGGGGAACTGGCCATCGATCAGCCTCGTCGTGAGGAGGATCGCCCCTGCCTGGAAAACGGCCTGGCTGGGAAGCAGCGTGACCGTCGCCTCCTCGACCTCCTCGGAGGAGAGGATGCGACCGAGCTCGCGCAGGGCGCGGGCGGGAATGTTGGCCTCGATCTCGCCGCCCAGCTCTGTCTCGAGCGGCGTCCGTTTGACCGCCAGCCGGTAGGAGTCGGTCGCGACCATGGTCATCTCCGAGCCGCCGGCGCTGACGAAGACCCCGGTGAGGACCGGGCGCATGTCGTCGCGGGAGGCCGCGCGGGCGACCAGGTCGATGCTGGCGCCGAGCTCCTTCGACGGGATCTTCAGGCCGGCCGCGTCGCCCGCCTCGGGCAGCTTCGGAAAGTCCTCGGCGGGGAGGACCCGGAGGTGGAAGTTGGAGCTGCCGCTGCGGATCTCGACGTCGCGCTCGGCCTCCCGCGTCTCGATCTCCACGCTGGCGTCGCCGAGCGAGCGGGCCACTTCGGCCAGCAGCCGGCCGGGCAGGAGGACCGATCCCTCGCTGGCGACCTCCGCCGCGAGCGTCGTCTCCAAGCCGAGGTCGAGATCGGTGGCGGCCAGGGTCACGCGGCCCTCGGCGGCGGTGAGGAGAACTCCGGAGAGGGCCTGGGTGGCGGCCCTGGTCGAGACCGCTCTGGAGACGATCGAGAGCTTGGAGACGAGGTCTTCGCGTTTGGTCGTGAGCTTCAAGAGGTTGATTACCTATCTTCCCGAGTTGGGTTAGGGCTTGTGGAGAATCGCGGGTTCGCGGAGGAATCGGCGTCGCCACGCGGTTTCGAGCCTGTGGACGAGTCTGTGGGAAGGAGGGGATTCTTGCATTGCCGTCGGCCGTCAGCGCTCGCCGGGGAGGGGGTTGTGGATAGCGCCGCGCAGCTCCTGGACGCGGTCGGCGAAGTCGGTGTCCTCGACCATGCCGGCCTCGACCCGGCGCAGCGAGTTGAGCACGGTGGAGTGGTCTCGACCCCCGTAGAGGCGTCCGATCTGCGGCAGCGAGAGGTCGGTCAGCTCGCGGGTGAGGAAGATCGCGACCTGACGGGCGCGCAGGGGGGTGGCGGCGCGGCTGCTGCCGACCAGCTCCGCCTTGGAGACGTGGAAGCCCTCGGCGACCCGCTGCTGGATTTCCTCCACCGAGGTCTTCTGGGGTGGGCGGCCGCGCGGGATCACCTCGGCGATCAGCTCGCTGCTGAGCGGCCGCGCCATCAGCGAGGCGTGGGCGAGGACGCGGGTGAGGGCGCCGTGGAGCTGGCGGACGTTGGCGTCGATCCGGTTGGCGAGCTCGGTCAGCGCCTCCGTGTCGGCGATCTCGACCCCGGCCTCCTGGACCAGCCGCCGCAGGACGGTCAGCCGGGTCGCCAGGTTGGGTGGCTCGACCGAGACCGTCAGCCCCCACTCGAAGCGGTCGCGCAGGCGCGAGGCGAGGCTCGAGAGCTCGCTGGGGATGCGGTCGGCGGAGAGGATCAGCTGGCTGCCCGACTCGTAGAGGGCGTTGAAGGTGTGGAAGAACTCCTCCTCGGTCGCCGGCTTTCCCTCGAGGAACTGGACGTCGTCGATCAGCAGCACGTCGAGATCGCGGTAGCGCGCCTTGAAGCCCTCGGCGCCGGCGCTCTTGAGGGCGGCGACGAACTCGTTGGTGAACGACTCGGCGGTCGCGTAGCGGACGCTGAGGCCGGGGGCGTTGGTCCGCAGATAGTTGGCGATCGCTCCGAGCAGATGGGTCTTGCCGAGCCCCGGGGGGCCGTGCAGGAAGAGCGGGTTGTAGGCCTCCGAGGGGGCCTCGGCGACCGCCAGCGCGGCCCCGTGGGCGATCCGGTTGCCGCCGCCGATCACGAAGCGGTCGAAGGTGTAGCTGGGATTCAGCTCCGGGCTCTCCTTCCCGTCGCCTCCAGACGGGCTCTCCTGGTCGGCGGTGAAGACGACCCTGCGCAGGGTCGTGCCGGCGGCGAGCGCTTCCCCGATCAGGGACGAGTAGCGCCGTTCGGCCCAGGCCCGGATCCCGTCTGGGGCGGTCAGGTAGAGGGCGTCGGCATCGCTGCCGACGGCGCGCAGAGGCTCCAGCCAGAGACGGAAGGTCGAGTCCGGGACCGAGGCTCTGAGCCGGTCCTGGGTCGCCCGCCAAAGGGCGTCGAGTTCTTGTCTGGAAGGGTCATCCGGCACCTGGCCGGCGACCATAGCGACGCGCCTGGGCAGGCATCCGGCCGGCGTCGCAAATCCCGCAGAAAAGATTTTCGGCCGGTCCGTATACTCCCGCCCCGATGAAGCGCACCTACCAGCCAAAGAAGCGGAAGCGCGCGAAGACGCACGGCTTTCGGGCCCGGATGAGCACCCGTGGCGGCCGCGCGATCCTCAAACGGCGACGGCGCAAAGGGCGGAAGCGCCTCACTCCCTAGATGGCGCCGAAGCGACGGCGCCTCTCGCGCAGCGGCGAGTTCGACCGCGTCTATCGCGACGGCTCATCCCATGCCACCCGCTACCTCGTGCTCTACACCTTCCCGCGCCGCGACGAGGAGCGCGAGGACGTGAGGCTCGGCGTCTCCGTCAGCCGCAAGGTCGGCGGCTCGGTCGATCGCAACCGCGTCAAGCGCGCTCTGCGGGAGGCGTTCTGGGGCCTTTCCGACCGGCTCCCCGACGGTCACGACTTCGTCATCGTCGCCCGCTCGGAGATCGACGGCCTGGTCGAGCGCGAGGGGACGGCAGGCGTGACCAAGAGCCTGGAAGAGGCCCTGGCTGGCGGCACCGGGGGGCGTTCCACGTGAAACGCGTCCTCCTGGCTCCGATCGCTGCCTACCGGCGCTGGGTTTCCCCCTCGCGTCCGCGCCGCTGTCGCTACGAGCCGACCTGCTCGGCTTACGCGCAGGAGTCGATCGAGCGCTTCGGTGCCGCCCGGGGCGTGCTCCTCGCGAGCTGGCGCCTGCTGCGCTGCAACCCGTTCAGCCACGGCGGCTTCGATCCGGTGCCCGATCGCTTCACCCTCCGCGTCGGCCCCGTCGACCCCGCCCGGTACCACGGGGAGGCCCACCCGTGATCCTCCCCGCCGCCGACATCCTGCAGCCGCTGGTCAACATCGCCAACGGCATCCTCAAGTTCTTCCACGACAACGCCGGACTCAGCTGGGGGATGTCGATCATCGCCCTGACGATCACGGTCCGCGCGGCGCTGATCCCGCTCACCTACAAACAGCTGAAAGGGATGCGGGCGCTGCAGGCGCTGCAGCCGCAGATCAAAGAGATCCAGGCCAAATACAAAAACGACAAACAGCGCATGCAGCAGGAGATGATGCGCTTCTACCAGGAGAACAAAGTCAACCCCTTTGCCTCCTGCATCCCGCTGATCGCGCAGCTGCCGGTCTTCATCACCCTCTTCCACGTCCTCCGCAACGAGCTTCCCGACGACATCGGCTGCGAAGCCGGCCACTGCGGCAGCGAAGCCTCCTTCCTCTTCATCCACGACCTCACCGCCGCCGCGCACGGCGGCGAACTGATCGCGCTGCTGATCCTCTACGTCGGCACCCAGCTGGTCTCCGGCATGGTGATGGCGGTCACCGCGGATAAAAGCCAGCGGATGATGATGTTCGTCCTGCCGCTGATCTTCGTCCCCTTCATCATCAACTTCCCCGCCGGCCTGGTCCTCTACTGGATCACCACCAACTTCTGGACGATCGGGCAGCAGTTCACGATCCAGAAACTGATCCCGGCGCCGGTGGCGGCCACGCCCGAGGGAGCGGCTGCGATCGCGGCGACCAAACCGCCTCCGCCCCCTCCGAAAAAGAAGAAGAAGAGACGCTAGAGGGCTGTGGTGCGAGAGGGACGGGAACCCCTCCTTTAACTTCTCGGATGGGGCGTGTGGCCGTCCGAGGTGCGGACGACCGAGAAGTGCAAGACGTTTCGAGGGGCGCCCATCCCTCGCGCCGCTCGCTCGGCGGACTCCTGTGGCGGGATCGCTCAGCCCGGCCCGCCGCGTACCTTGAGCCGCCCAGCTGCTGTTGATCGGCTTAGCCCTTGGGGCGTTTCTTGGCTATTCCGGGCTTGCGGGGGAGGTTCGGGGGGGTGGGGCCGGACTTGCGGATGACGTGGAGGTGGCGGTGCTGGCTGCCGGCGCGGTCGCCGACGTCGAGGGTCTGCGCCGGCTGCATTGCGAGGGACTCGGCTGCTCGTTCGAGCTGGCGCTCCTCCTCCTCGTCGCGTTTGCCCTTCCAGGCGATCAGGATGCCATCTGGCTTCAGGAGCGGGCTGGCGAGCTCCGCCAGGGTCGAGAGGCGGCCGACGGCGCGGGCGGTGACGACGTCGTAGCGCTCGCGCCCGGCCGCCGCCGCATGGTCCTCCGAGCGCGTATTGAGCACGTTGGCGTTGGCGATCCCGGCCGCCGCCGCGGCCCGCCGCATGAAGTCGCACTTGCGCCCGACCGACTCGATCAGGTCGACCTCGGCCGCGGGCAGGGCGATCGCGAGCGCCAAGCCCGGGAAGCCGGCTCCGGCGCCGACGTCGGCGATGCGCTCGGCGGCGCCCAGCCCCTCGACCTCGAGGCCGGTGAGGCTGTCGGCGACGTGCACCCGCCAGGCGCGCTGGTCGACGACCGAGCTGACCGACGCCCGCTCCGCGGCCAGCAGCTCCAGCACGGTGCCGAGGGCGGCGCGGGCGCCTGGGTCGAGCCCCGCCGTCGGGTCGGCGCTCACTCCGCGACTAGCGGCGCGACGATGACGCAGCGTCGGGGCTCGTCGCCCTCGCTGTAGGTCTCGATTCCGGCGCGCTCCTTGAGGCGCTCGTGGACGACGCGGCGCTCCTGGGCGCTCATCGGGTCCATCTCGACGACGTGGTTGCCGCTGAGCGCCTGCTCGGCGGCCCGGTCGGCGCGCCCCTCGAGCGTCTCGCGCCGGCGCTCGCGGTAGCCGGCGGCGTCGACGACGACCCGTTTGCGCTCGCGCAGGCCGCGGAAGGCCGCCTGGTAGCAGAGCAGCTGCAGGGCGTCGATCGTCTGCCCGCGTTTGCCGATCAGCAGGCCGTAGTCCTCGTCGCCGACGACGGTGGCGGCGATGCGGTCGTCGTCCTCGGAGATCTCCACTTCGCCGTCGAGGTCGAGTTCGTCGAGGACCCCCTCCACCAGCTCACGCACGCGCTCGGCGGGCTCCTGCGGCCATTCGGCGATCTCGCTCACGCCGGGCAGGCTATCCGACCTCTCGCCAGCCCGCGCGGATAACTAGGGTGGCTGCCAGATGGGGACGGTCTACGCGGTCGCGAATCAGAAGGGTGGCGTCGGCAAGACGACCACGGCGGTGAACCTGGCCTCCTGCGCGGCGCAGGCGGAGCGGCAGACGCTCCTGGTCGACCTCGATCCGCAGTGCAACGCGACCGTGGCGCTCGGCGGCGGCCGCGAGATGCACCCCTCCTCCTACGACTGTCTGACCGGCGACGTCTCGGTCGCCGAGGCGGCGCGGCCGGCCGGCCCGGACAACCTCTGGCTGGTCCCGGCCAGCCGCGATCTCGCCGGCGCCGCCGTCGAGCTGCCGCGGATCGACGGCTCGGAGACGCGCCTGCGCGAGCGCCTGGGCCCGGTCCGCGAGCGCTTCGCCGTCACCCTGCTCGACTGCCCGCCCGCCCTCGGCCCGGTCAGCGTCAACGCCCTCACCGCCGCCGACCGGGTGATCGTGCCGGTTCAGGCCGAGTACCTGGCGCTGGAGGGCCTGGTCCAGTTCCTCGAGACGCTGGGCCTGATCAGGCGGGAGCTGAACCCCCAGCTGGAGGTAGCCGGCCTGCTGATCACGATGCACGACGAGCGCACCCGCCTCGCCCAGGACGTCGAGTCGGAGCTGCGCCAGCACTTCGCCGGGATGGTCTTCGAGACGGTGATCCCGCGCAGCGTCCGAGTCGCCGAGTCGCCGAGTTATGGTCTGCCGGTGACTGAGCACGCCCCCTCCTCGCGCGGCGCCGTCGCCTACCAGGCGCTGGCCAAGGAGCTCGCCAGCCGTGGCTAGCGCCAGCAAGCGCCCCGGCATCGGTCGTGGCCTCTCGGCGATCCTGCCGGAAGCCGCGGGTGCCGAGGCGGGTGAGCTGCGCGAACTCCCGGTCAGCCTGATCAAGCCCAACCCGGGCCAGCCGCGGACCAAGTTCGACCCCGAGGCCCTCGCCGCGCTCGCCGCCTCGATCGAGGCCAGCGGGATCGTGCAGCCGCTGCTGGTCCGCCCCCTCGCCGACGGCAGCTACGAGCTGGTCGCCGGCGAGCGCCGTTGGCGCGCCGCCCAGCAGGCGGGGCTGGAGAAGGTGCCGGCGGTGGTCCGCGAGCAGGCCGAAGCCGAGCGCCTGCAGGCGGCACTGATCGAGAACATGGTGCGCGAGGACCTCAACCCGGTCGAGGAGGCGAAGGCCTGCGCCGCCCTGGTCGAGGACCTCGGACTCAGCAAAGAGGACCTGGCCCGCCGCGTCGGCCGCAGCCGCCCCGCTGTCTCCAACCTGATCCGGCTGCTCGAGCTGCCGGACGAGACGCTGGCCATGCTGGAGTCCGGCGAGCTCAGCGGCGGCCACGGCCGGGCCCTGCTCGGGGCCAGCGGCAACGACGTGCGCCGGCGGCTCGGTCGCGACGCCGTGCGCGGGGGCTGGTCGGTGCGCGAGACCGAGAACAGGGTTCGGCTGGCTGGCCAGCCAAAGGCGAGGCCGAAGCGCCCACCGGTCGACGCCGAGGAGGCCGCGGCGCTGGCGGCGGCCGGGGACGCGCTGGAGGCGGCTCTCGGCCACGAGGTCAGCGTCCGCGCCAAGGGGAGCGGGGTGGCGGTCGAGCTGCGTTTCGAGGACCTCGACGAGGCGCATGCCCTGGCCCGCGCGCTGCGCAGGGGGCGCGGCTGAGAGTCGCGGCTACCGTCCTGCCCGGCGCCGCTATCATCGCCGCCCGCGGGCGATTAGCTCAGTTGGTTAGAGCGCGTCTCTGATAAGGACGAGGTCCCTGGTTCGAATCCAGGATCGCCCACTCGCCCGACCTATACTTGCCGTCCACCACGGTCGGGAGCAACCCTCGTGCAGCAGATGCAGATCTATGGCGTCAGCTTCGACATGGTCGGCAAGCAGCCGATCGTGTTGCTCAAGACCGTGGACGGAAACCGCTTCCTGCCGATCTGGATCGGCCACCCGGAGGCGGCGGCGATCCTGATGAAGCTGCAAGGCGCCTCGACGCCGCGGCCGATGACCCACGACCTGCTCTCCGACGTGCTCGAGCAGCTCGACGCGAAGTGCGAGCGGGTCTCGGTGACGGAGCTGCGCGACAACACCTTCTACGCCTCGATCACCGTCTCGATCAACGGCTCCGAGGTCGAGATCGACTCGCGGCCCTCCGACGCGCTGGCGCTGGCGGTCCGGGTCTCGGCCCCGATCTTCGCCGCCGAGGACGTGATCGAGGAGTCGGCGATCGAGTTCGAGCACGAGGTCGAGGACACCGAGGAGGTCGTCGACAAGTTCAAAGAGTTCCTCGACGAGGTGACGCCGGAAGACTTCGCCCGCGGCGAGGACGGCTAGGCGGCAGCCGGCGCGAGCGCGAGGTCGAGGATCCGCTCGACCAGCCGCTCGAAGGACATCCCCGCCGCCTCCGCCGCCTGCGGCAGCAGGCTGGTGTCGGTGAGGCCGGGGATCGCGTTCGCCTCGAGCACCTGCGGGCCGTCGGGGCCGAGGATCAGATCGACGCGGGCGAAGCCCGAGCAGCCGAGCGCCCGGTAGGTGGCGAGCGCCGCCGCGGTCACCGCGGCTCGCTCGGCCTCGCCGAGCTCGGCCGGGCAGACGAAGCGGGTGCGGCCGATCTCGTAGCGGGCCTCGAAGTCGTAGCGGTCGCCCGCCGCCGGGATCGCCTCGACCACCGGCAGCGCCTCCTCGCCGAGCACGCTGACCGCCAGCTCGCGGCCCTCGACGAAGCGCTCGAGCAGGACCCGCTCGTCGTAGCTGAAGGCGGAGATCAGCGCCTGCGGGACCTCGCTCGCGGCGGCGGCGAACCTGACCCCCAGCGAGGAGCCGCCGCGGCTGGGCTTGACGACCAGGGGGAAGCCGAGGCTGCCCTCGATCCCGCCCAGGGCATCGGCGGCGCCGAGCTCGCGGAAGGCGGTCTGGCTGAAGGCGAACCAGTCCGGCGTCGGCAGCCCGGCCTCGCGGATCGCGTGCTTGGCCAGCGACTTGTCCATGCAGCGGGCGCAGGCCGCGGCGCCGGGGCCGGTGAAGGGGATGTCGAGGATCTCCAGCAGCTCCTGCGCGGTGCCGTCCTCGCCGCCGACCCCGTGCATGGCGACGAAGGCGACGTCGGGGCGCTCGGCGCTCAGCCGCTTGACCAGGTCGGAGCCGACGTCGAGCGCGACGACGTCGTGACCGAGCCGCTCCAGCGCCTCCTCGACCCGCGCCCCCGAGCGCAGGGAGACGCCGCGCTCGAGCGAGCGGCCGCCTTTGAGGACCGCGACCTTCACCCGCCCTCTCCCGCCTTGCGGAAGGGGACCACGTTCTCGTCGCCGGCCATCGGCTCGCGGACGCCGCCGGACGCCGCCGCGGTCTCCCCGGTCAGCGCCTCGTAGAGCTTCACCTGCTCGTCGATCACGGCGCCGATGCGGCGGATGCCCTCGCGGATCTCGGCCTCGTCGACGCCGGAGAAATTGAGCCGCATCGAGCTGCGGCCGCGCTCGTCGACGTAGGCGGCTTGCCCGGGGACGAAGGCGACGTCGGCCCGCAGCGCCTTCGCCAGCAGGTCGCCGGTGTCGATGTAGGAAGGCAGGGTCGCCCAGATGAAGAGGCCGCCTTCCGGTTCGGTCCAGGTGGCGGCGGCGGGGAAGTGCTCGCGCAGCGCCTCCAGCATCGTGTCGCGGCGGCGGCGGTAGATCTCGACCAGGTCGTCGACGTAGTGCTGCCAGCGCCCTTCGGCGAAGTACTCGCGCACGAAGTACTGGGTCAGGGTCGAGGTGCAGAGGTCGGCCGCCTGCTTGCCGAGGACGATCTTCTCCATCACCGGCGGCGGCGCCACCGCCCAGCCGAGCCGGATCCCGGGGGAGAGGATCTTCGAGAAGGTGCCGATGTAGATCACGAAGTCGCCGCCGTCGAGCTGGTAGAGCGGCGGCATCGGCTCGCCGCCGTAGCGCAGCAGCCCGTAGGGGTTGTCCTCGACGACCAGCAGCTCGTGGGCGCGGGCGAGCTCGACCAGCCGCTGCCGCCGCCCGAGCGACATCGTCACTCCGGCCGGGTTCTGGAAGCTCGGCACCGAGTAGATGAACTTGGGCCGCTTCCCTTCCCGGCGCAGGTGACCGAGCAGGGGCTCGAGCTCGTCGACCCGCATCCCCTCCTCGTCGCACTCGACTTGGACGACGTCGGCCTCGTAGCTGCAGAAGACCGGCACCGCCCCGGGGTAGGTCGGGGCCTCGCAGATGACGACGTCGCCGGGGTCGACCAGGGTCTTGCAGACGAGGTCGATCGCCTGCTGGCCGCCGGTGGTGACGATCACGTCGTGGGGGTCGGGAAGCATCCCCTCCGCGCCCATCACCTCGATGATGCAGTCCTTCGTCTCTTCGAAGCCCTCGGTCGGCCCGTACTGGAGCGCCTCGGCCGCCGACTCCTGGGCGATCCGGGTCATCTGCGCGGCGAAGCTCTGGGGCGGGAAGGTCGAGGTGTCGGGGAGGCCGCCGGCGAGGGAGATCACCTCCGGCCTGGCGGTGATCGCCATCAGGTCCCGCATCGCCGAGGACCGCATCACCCCGGTCCGCGCCGCGAAGAGGCCGGCGTAGCGCTCGAGGTCGCGGGTGCTGGTGTGGGCGCGCCGTCGGTGCGGCGGTGGCGGTACCTCGCTGCTCATGCCCGAAGTGTGGCGGATCGACGCCGCGGCGCCCGGGAGGTTAGGTTTTCGCACGTGGACTTTCTGACCGAGCTCGGGATCGGCA
>Ga0157375_10003265_pt1 | contig 14070 bp, 11 predicted proteins | sample M35metaG_FD_115311 | JGI IMG/M metagenome (GOLD analysis project Ga0157375, IMG submission 115311) | Miscanthus rhizosphere microbial communities from Kellogg Biological Station, Michigan, USA - M3-5 metaG | ecosystem: Host-associated > Plants > Roots > Rhizosphere > Soil | place: USA: Michigan...
CCGACTCGGGGCGCGTCCCTGCGCTCTTGGACGACATGCTCGCGAACCTCGCGGACGGGCGCGCGAAGCTCTATACCATCTGGCGCGCGTTGCGCTTGCGCGTGGAGCACCCGGAAGTGTTCGACCTCGGCTCGTACGCCGCAATCGAGCCCTACGGACCGCGCGCGGACCATCTCTGTGCGCTCGCGCGCCGCCACGGCTCCTTCGTCGTGGTCGCTGTCGTCGGCCGCTGGTTCGCCACGCTGCCGCGTATTGCGGGCACCGCGCTCGCGTCATTCGATTGGCTCGATACGACGGTCGCGCTGCCAGCGGGCGTGTATCGCGACGTTTTCACGGAAATGTCGCATACGGTCGAGGAGGGCGCGGGCGTTCGCGCCGCCGAGCTGCTCGCCCGTTTTCCTGTCGCTCTGCTCGTCGCCGAGGTGACATAGGCTCGGCGCGGCTACGACGCGATCACGTCCGCGTCGCGTGAAGCCCGAGCAGACATTCTCGAAACAATGCGTGCGGCGATGTGAATTCACAATGGGCCGAATGGTGCCGTTACTCGGCGGGCGAAAGTTGCGAATCTAGGCAGCATCTCGGCGTAACTAGCGCGCAGTCGATTCATGCCGACGCAACTCGAAACCTATCAGCGCAAGCGTGACTTCCGGCGCACGCCCGAGCCTCGCGGAGGCCGGCGGCGAGCTCGGGGCAAGTTGCAGTTCGTCGTGCAGCGGCACGACGCCACGCGACTCCACTACGACTTCAGGCTCGAGCACGACGGGGTCCTGAAAAGCTGGGCCGTGCCGAAAGAGCCGAGCTACGATCCGAAGGACCGCCGACTTGCCGTACGCACCGAGGATCATCCGCTCGAGTACGCGACGTTCGAAGGGGAGATTCCGGAGCCCGAATACGGCGCGGGCACCGTGGTGATCTGGGACCGAGGTTATTGGCTGCCGCTCGCCGATCCTGAACGCGGGCTCACGGACGGCAAGCTCGACTTCGAGCTGCAAGGCGAACGGCTGCGGGGGCGCTGGACGCTCGTCCGCATGGCGAAGCACGAGCCGCGCAAGCGGGCGGAGAACTGGCTGTTGATCAAACGCACGGACAGACGCGCCCGAGCAGACGCACCACCGAAGAAGCGTACGCGCTCGGCCAGCACAGCGTCGCGCGGCGGCGACAAGAAGCCGTTGTCGTCGGCCGACGTCGAGGCGGTGCACGGCGCGAAGCGCGGCTCGTTGCCGAGCCGCGTCGCCCCGCAGCTCGCGACGCTCGTAAGCGAGCCGCCTGAGGGCACGGACTGGCTGCACGAGCCGAAGCTCGACGGTTATCGGCTGCTGTGCCGGATCGACGATGGGCACGTCGAGCTATTGACGAGGCGCGGCAACGACTGGACCGATCGCTTCGGGGGAGTCGCGAAGGCGGCGAGCGAGCTTCCGTGCCGCGCCGCGCTGCTCGACGGCGAAGCCGTCGTTTTCGACCGGCGAGGCATCACGGACTTCCAGCGCCTTCAAAACGCAATCGCCGAAGCCGGCTCGTCGATCGTCTTCGTGGCGTTCGATTTGCTGCACCTCGACGGTTGGGATCTGCGCGGCGCATCGCTGCGCGATCGGAAGACGCTGCTGGCCGCGCTGCTGGACGGGCAGGGCGATGTGCTCCGTTACGGCGAGCATGTCGAAGAACGTGGCGACGTCTTTTTGCGCGAGGTATGCCGGCTCGGGCTCGAAGGCATCGTCTCGAAGCGCGCCGACGACCCATATCGCGAGAAGCGCACGCGCGGTTGGTTGAAGGTGAAGTGTCTGCAGCGGCAGGAGTTCGTCATCGTCGGTTACACGGACCCGGCCGGCTCGCGGACGGGTTTCGGTGCGTTGCTGCTCGGCGTGCACGAGTCGCGTGGCGGCACGCTGCGCTATGCGGGTAAGGTCGGCACGGGCTTCGACGAGCTTTCCCTGCGCACGCTGAAGAAGCGTCTCGCGCGGCTCGAGACCCGCAAAGCGGCATTCGATGCCGCGTCGGCGCCGAAATCCGGCGTGCACTGGGTGACGCCGGAGCTCGTGGCGGAGATCTCGTTCGGCGAATGGACGGCTGACGGACGCTTGCGCCATCCCGTGTTTCACGGATTACGCGAGGACAAGCCGGCGGACGACGTCGTCGCCGAGCGTCCCGCGAACTTGCGAGACGCAACGGCAGCTGAGCCGGCTGTTGCCGCATCGAGCCGCCGCCCGAGCGCTGGCAGCGCGGGGCGTCCCCGTGCCGCAGCGGGTCGCGGGGCGGGCACCCAGCGCGTCCGCACGAGCAAGTCGGACTCCCCTGCGGCGCCGGCGCGCGCCGCAACCGTCAAGCTCACGAGTCCGGACAAGGTCCTGTTCCCCGATCCCGGCATCACGAAGCGGCAGCTCGCTCGCTACTGGGAAGAGGTTGCGCCGCACGCTTTGCCGTTCATCGAGCAGCGGCCGCTCACGCTGCTGCGCTGCCCGGAAGGCTATGGCGCCCACTGCTTCTATCAGAAGCACGTCGGCATCGGCGTTCCGGATGCGGTGGCGCGGATCGCGGTCAAGGCGGACGAGGAGCCGTATGCGATGATCGACGGGCTGCCCGCTCTGCTCGGTCTCGTTCAGATCAGCGCGCTCGAGCTGCACGTCTGGGGATCGCGCGCGGAGCACATCGACCAGCCCGACATCATCGTGTTCGATCTCGATCCGGCCGAGGATGTCGCATGGCGCGCCGTCGTCGATGCGGCTCTGCTCATCAAACGACATCTCGAAGGGTTGAGCTTGCGTGCGTTCGTTCGTCTAACGGGCGGCAAGGGCCTGCACGTCGTGGTGCCCGTCGTGCCGGGCCCGGAGTGGCCTGCCGTCAAGAAGTTCGCGCGTGCAGTGGTCAACGAGATCGTGCGCGAGGATCCGCGTCGTTTCACGGCGTCGATGGCGAAGAGCCAACGCGGCGGCAAGATTTTCATCGACTATCTGCGCAACGACCGCGAGGCGACGGCGATCGCTTCCTACTCGCCGCGTGCACGCGCCGGCGCGCCCGTTGCATTGCCGATCGAATGGGAAGAGCTCGACCGTGACGCGCAAGTTGCGCCGCGTCACGGCCTGCTCGACGTGCCTTCTCTCGTGCGCCGGCGCGAGCGCGACCCGTCGACTGGCTTCGACGAAGCGCGCCGTTCGCTAGTCCCTTGATCGGAGCGCTTCGCGCCCTCGCCTGCCGATGCGCGGGCGGGCGCTCGGGCCGCGCCCATGCGCTCCTTGAGCACGCTCATGATGTCGATCACGTCGGCCGACTCTTCATCGTCCTCTCGAGCCCGCTCTTCGATCTCGACGACGTCACGGTTTTCGTCGCGCTTCTTCTCGGCGAGCGCGAGCAAAGCGTCCGTGTAGTCGTCTCGGAGCGCTTCGCGGTCGAGGTCATCTGCCTTGAGCTTAGCGAGAGCAATCTCGATCGAGTGGTCGTCCGCTCCAGACTTCCGTGCGCGCGGCAAGCCGATCGAGTCGGGTGTACGGAGCTCGTCGCTGAACCGCATCGTGGCCGCGCGCAGCAGTCCGCCCTCCGCGAAGATCGCGGCGAGATATTCCTTGCCGCGCATGACGAACGTTGCGATGCCCGCACGCCGCGACCGCTCCATCGTGTGCGCGAGCAACCGATAGGCCTTCGTCGAGTCTCCCGCGGGCGCGAGCACATAGGGCCGCTCGAGCAACTTCGGCGGGATCTCGTCGCGGCTCACGAAGCGCTGCAAGTCGATGTCGCGCGACTTGCGCGGCGCGAGCGCGTCGAGCTCGTCGTCCGTGACGATCGTGAAGCTGCCATCGGGCCACTCGTACCCGCGCACGATCTCGTCGTTCGTGAGCGCCTCCTCGTCGACGGAGCAGTAGAAGCGGCGTTGTAGGAGTCGGCCTTCGGGACCGAGCATCCGCATGGGCGCGCGGCGTGCACGCACGGCGGGGTAGAGGTCGATCGGCACGCTGACGAGACCGAACGTGATCGTGCCGCTCCAAAAAGCGCGCGGGCCATGCCCAGCCGAGACGGTTTCCGCGGCCGCCCCTTCGCCGTTCCCGCGCGTGCGCCGCTTTGGCTCGTCGCGCCGTTCGCTCGAGCGCGCGGAGTGGTGGCCATGCGCGCCGCCTTTCTTAGTCGCCACCGCTCGCCCTCCTGCCGCCCTTCAAGCTCGCTTGCAAATCGCGCAATAGCGAGTCCGTCGGCTTACGGCGCGCGGCTTTCGGGAATCGGACGACCTTGCCGCGCGACTTCGCTTCGAGCAAGGCGAGCACTTGCTCACGGTATTCGTCCTTGTAAGCGGCCGCATCGAACCGGTCCTCGAGCGTACCGATGAGTTGCTCGGCGAGCTTGATCTCACGGGGGTCCGGTGCGCCTTCGGCTGGCGGGCGGATCGACTCGATCTGCACGACATCCTGCGTGCTGCGCAGCGTATCGAGCAGTAAATAGCCGTCACTGCCGTAGAGCGCGCCCGCATACCTTTTCTTGCGCATCGCCCAGTGCGCGATCGCGATCCAGGAATTCTTCTCGAGTGCCCGGGCGAGATCGAAATAGGCATCGTCGTCGCCATCGGGACCGAGGTAATAGGGCCGGTCGAACCACCGTTCGTCGATTTTGTCGGCGCTCACGACACGCTCGACTGCGATCGAGCGTGACGGTTTTGGCTCGAGTGCCGCCTGCTCCTCCGGCTTGATCACGACATAGGTGCCCCGATCGACTTCGATCACTCGTCGAATCGCCTCCGGGGCCACCGGCTCATCTGTCTCGGGATCCACCATCTGCTGCTTGACGGGTGCGTGATCCTTCGCGTGCAGCAATCGAAAATGCGTACTCGCGTCCGCGACCGCTGCGTACAGCTTCACCGGAATCCGGAGGTCCTCGATGTCGACCTCGGCCTTCCACATCGCGCGAGTTGTCATCGAACAGGGGCCTCGCTCGGCGAGGAATCGTGCGTTCTCGCCTTGTGTGCCGCCGACGCCAAATCGGACTGAATGGACTGCGCATGCTGCAGATGCGCCTGCAGCGTCGGCAACGTTTCCTTCGCAAACGCCATGACCTCGGGGTCGGAGCCGGTTTGAGCCTGCGTGCTGAACTTCGCGATGGTCTCCTGATGATCCCGAACCATTTGGCTCAAAAACGTCGTATCGAATTCGTCGCCGGAGAGCTTCTGCAGCGCTTCGAATTGTTTCTGCTGACGAGCGCTGAGCTCGCTCGCCGCCGGGACGTCGATTTGGCTCGCGAGCCTGCTGGCCTTATCGAGGGACTGCGTGTGATCCTTCCTCAGCATCTCGCCGTACTCGCGGACTTGCTGAGATTGAGCGCGTTCGGCAGCGAGTTGACCGAGCTTGACCTCCGCTACGTTGCCGCGGATCGCATCCGCCAAGAAGTTGGTCTGATCAGCCTGCTGGGCGGACAGTGGAAGCTCGCCGAGCGCCGCGCAGAATACCAAAGCTGCGACTAGGCCCTTGATGCTCGATCTCATTGCCAGGTCCTCCTTGAATCGGCGGCTCAGAGTGGATTGCTCGAGTGGTGCAAGGTCCATACCACTGGTCGAGCTGCCGGTCGCTTCAGTGCTCGGATTCACATTCCAAATTCTTGGACGCAAAAAAGGGGATTGAAGACCGTAGTGCGGCTTGCGGCACCTAGGAGCGAGCGAAGCCCGTGGCATAGAACTTGCTCGAAGGTGTGCCTTGACCGACACCGAAGGAGGAGAGCAAATGAGCAAGTTCTACAAGACGATCTCGGCTCTGCTGGTGACGATCGTCGCTGCAACGGCGTTCGCACAGCATCCGGATCACGACGACGGCCCGAAGCTCAGTGACAGCGAGCGTGCCGAGAAGCGCACGGAGATCATGCAGATGTCGAAAGACACGCTGGCTTCGCTACGCAAGGACGCGAACGCGCGCGATCTGCTTGACAGAGCGTATGGCACGGCGGTGTTCGACACGACGAAGGGCGGCTTCATCGTGACGGGCGCCGGCGGCACGGGCGTCGCGACGCACAAGGGCGGCCAACCCGTGTACATGCACATGGGCGAGGGCGGCGTCGGTCTCGGCGCGGGGCTCGAGAAGTACCGGCTCGTGTTGCTGTTCGAGAACAAGGAGATCTACGACAAGTTCATCGAGGGCGCGTGGAGCGCGGGAGCCTCGGCGCAAGCCGCGGCCGGCAAGCAAGGCGCGGGAACTGTCGCCAAGTTCAACAACGGCGTCGCGGTCTACCACCTCACGGACAAGGGCGTTATCGCGCAGGTGGACGTCACGGGCGTGAAGTTCTGGCCCGCCGATAAGCTGAACCCGGGCCCGGCCTGAGTAGCTCCGGTCTGAAGCGAATCGGGGCTCGCGCCTCGAGCCGCTAGCGACGGAGCAAACGGGCGTCACGGTGTAGTCCGCGACGCCCGTTTCTTTTTGGGCGTATTTCCGTTGGCCGCGGCGCACTCATCGTTTCAGCAAGCGTCCTGTTTGCGCTTCTTTTGCTTCTTCGGCGGCTTCGATTGGTTCTCGACTTCGGGGCACTGCACGTTGATGCCGGGGTCGTGCAACGAGACGGAGTTTTCGAGCGAATGAGAGAACGCCGCGACGAACGCATTCCGGCCCAGGTTCACCATCGCCGCGAGAATGCCGGCTTTCGGGTTCTCGACGTCGCCGCGTAGCGGAATCTTCGTCGCGACCTGGTTCTCTTCGCGGTTTTCGAAGATCTTGGCCGCCAATGCTACGAGACCCGCCCACAGCTTTTGGAACGGGCCCTGCGCTTCCTCTTTGGCATTGGTGATCTTCGGATTCTCGAGGATCGGTTTGACGTAGCCCTCGAAGTGACCCTTCGCGGCGGCCAGCTCGGTGTACATCGAGAACGATCCGGCCGTGGCGTCGACCTTGAGAAACCGGCGCAACCACGGATTCACGTCGACGAGCTTCGCATTCTCTAGCGACAGATCGATGTCGAACGTCGGTGAGTCTTGGTTCGGATCGAGCTTGCCGCTCAGCTTCACGGGTGCGTTGCCCATGATTCGGCCTTCCGAGTCGATTTCGGCGAAGGCCTGCTCGTTCTTGCGTTGCACATTCGTGAGATTGCGCAGCAAGATGTGCGTGTCCCGCAGGGTGAGCACGTCTTTCGCTTCGATGCCCGGCGCCTGGAACGTCACGAGGCCGTTCGTGACCTCGACGAGGTTCAGCTGAAACGGAAAAAGATTGCGGATCTGTGCGGGCCAATTCGTCCCGGCACCAAACTGCGAGCTCTCGTCGGACTCGGACTGGACCAGGTTGATGACGGGGTCGTGCATCCAAGCTTCGCCCACGACGCGGCCATGGAATAACGCGTTCCATTGCAGCCTGAGATCCATCCGGGGGATCGTCGCGAACGGAGTCTCCTTCTTCGACGCGATCTTGACGATGCGGACGTCGCGCAGCGCGTAGCCGCCTTGCCACAGAAGGAGCTCGATGTCGGCGACGTGCCCGCGGTAGTCGCCCATGTTCGCGAGCTCGCGGTTGACGTAGCGCTTGATCGCGTACGGCATCGCCGCGCGCAAGCCGATCAAAAGGCCCGCGATCGCCGCGACGACGATGATCAGCCTGATTCGTTTGGATTTGCCGCGCGCCGAGTCCATGGCCAGCCGAAGTCGCCTCCGAGTCGTGGTCGAAAAGGGGCTGCAAGCGACGTGCCATTACGTCGACGCCGTTTTCCGAGCTGCGATCTCCGGCGCTCAGCGTGGCACGGACCTTGCTCGGAAGAGCGCTGTGAGGGCAGTGGGCTCGGTGCTGTACAAGGCCGTGATGCGGTTTATCGACGACGAGGCGTTCACGCTCGGCGCGGCGCTCGCGTATTACTCGCTGCTTTCGATCGCGCCGCTGCTCCTCGTCGCCGTGTCGTTGGTCGGCGCGTTCTTCGCCGAGGGCGACGTGCGGATGGAGCTCGTCGACCAGATGCATAGGCTCACGGGCCCCGAAGGGGCGGCGCTCACGCAGACTGTCATCGATCACACCATGAGCCAAAAGGCGAGCCTGTGGTCGCTGCTGGTCGGTACCACGCTCACTCTGTTCGGTGCGACGACCGTGTTCGCGCAGCTCCAACATGCTCTGAACAGGGTTTGGCGTGTCGCGGCCGCGCCGGGCAACGCCATCGTGAGCTTCATTCGCCAGCGACTGCTGTCGTTCGCCATCGTGCTCGTGATCGGTTTCCTATTGATGATCTCGCTGCTGGTTAGCGCGGTGCTCGCCTCGCTGCACTCGTATCTCGATTTGCGCGTAGCCAGCGCCACGTTCTTTTGGCAGGTGCTCGATCTCGTGATGTCGTTCGGCTTGTCGACGGTGCTGATCGCGTTGATGTTCAGGTATCTCCCCGACGCCGAGGTCCCATGGCGCGACACGTGGCTCGGCGGATTCATCACCGCGATCCTCGTGACGATCGGCAAGCACGTCATCGGCCAATACCTGGGCCAGACGACGATCGCGTCGTCTTTCGGCGCGGCCGGCTCCGTCGTGATCTTCATGGTCTGGGTGTACTACGTGGCGCTGATATTGCTGTTCGGCGCCGAGGTCACGCAGGCCGTAGCGCGGCAGAAGGGCGAGATCGTCGCGCCGAGCGAGCACGCGAAGCCGATCGGCACATGAGTTCGTTGCGAAAGCTCCGTAACGTCGACTGGCGCGCCAAGCTCCGGCCTCTCTACAAGTACGCGATGAAGCTGCCGCCGGTGGTTCGCTCGCTCGCCGGTCTGGTGCTGATCGTTGCTGGGGTGCTCGGCATCGTCTTGCCGATTCTAGGATTCTGGATGGCACCGCTCGGCGTGATGTTCATCGCGCTCGACGTGCCACCATGGCGCAAGCGAGTCGCGAGGTGGCTCGGCATAGACGCTGCGCCAATGAAGACGGGCTAGTAGATGGTTGGAGGATCGTTATGAACGTCGTCATCAATCACCGCAAGGACAGCAAGGTGATCGTGCGCTACGAGATTCATCTCGCGGGCGAAGAGGGCGCGCCTCCGGATCAGGCGTACTTCGACGAGGCGTGGCAACGCGCCGTCGCGGACGGGCTCGTCGACGCCAACCGGCGCACCGACTATGGTTTTCAGCTACAGCTACCGACGACGATTTACGAGGCGTCGCGCTAGCGGCGCGCGGCGCCGCGGGCGCTGGGCAGAGCTTCGCGGGCACACGTCCCCAAGATCAACCCTCCGGCGACGCCCCGGACACTCGCTCCGCATCCTCGATGGCGATTTCCATGCCGGCGCGCATGTGGCTCGTCGCGACACCGATCTCGCGCAGCAGGAACACGAGACCGACGATGATCAGCAGCATCGCGACGACGAACAGGATAGCGATCACGGCCGCGATATTGAACGACACGAAGTCGCCGACGAACAGCGCCACGATCACGACGCAGACGACCAGGGCGCTGCTCACGCAGAGCCGGATCGCCCAGTTGACGAGTGCGATCCGTGTCCAGAGCGTCGCGGTCTCGGCGTGCAAGAGCTCGCGCTGCTTGTCGCTCTTTGCTTGCGGGATTCGGCGTTCGATGACCCGCGCGCGGTCGATGACCCGCGCGAGCCGCTGAGACAGTACGTTCAGCAAACCGGCGATGCCCGCGAGAAGGAACACGGGCGCGACCGAAAGCTGGATTACGCTCGCGAGGGCCTTGATTGTCGCAATGGGCTCCATGGTCGTTCAGATTTTCGTCGTCAAAAAACCGCGCGGTCCCGCACGAACTGCGAAACGATCCATTTCTCGCCGTTCACGGGCGACCGGCCCGCATGGAGCGTGCGCACGTCGGCGCTTCCGTCGGCCAGCGCGTTCACGAAGAACAGCCCCTCGCCGAGCCGACCTTTGTGACTGATTCCGAGTCGCGGAAACGCGGTTTCGCCGCTGCCGTAGTCGTCGTTCAAGTAGACCAGGAACGTGACGACACGCTGGCCTCGCTCCGCGATCTCCTCCGCATACGTCGGTAAGTTTGGGTCGACGAAGTCGAAGTGATCCGTGATCTCTTCGCCCTCGTCGTAGTGCAACACGGTGATCGGCTCGAACTGACGGAACGGGACGCCGAGACATGCCGCCATTCGCAGCTGCACGAGCACGCAAACGAAGTCCGTCTCGAGCATATTGAACGCGGCGGCCGTGTTCGTTCGAGTCGGTCGAACCATGACCTCCCTGCGCACGGCCTCGTAAACGAGCGCGCGCGACAGCCGGCCTCGCGCTCGGTCCATGAGCCAACGACACACCGCCTCCGTCGCGAACCCCGGGTACGACCGGACCAGTGGGCTCGAGCTCAAGTCCGTCGCGGCGCCTGGCGCGAGCCACGCGGCGAGATCGACCCTTCGACCGAGCTCGCGCCAGTTGCGTGCAGCGGGGGTGAGGCGCTGCGCTTCGTCCGACGACTCGGGGGGACGAAGCGGCTGCGCAAGCACTTCGAGCTGTGCCTGCGCCAGCGGCCAGCCGCGCTCGGCGGCGACGATCAAGCTTTCGAGCGCGTCGCCGACGCCGTGGCCCCTACCGGCACCGACGGCGTACAGCACCGCGAGAAGTGCGGCGGCTTCCGCGCCGCCTTTTTGACTGGCCTCAGCGATGAAGCGCGCGGCGTCATTCGGGAGGCACGGCGCCCGATCGCCCACGAGCAGCCGCTTGCCCAGCCGCGTCGTCGCTTCGACGTCGTTCTTGCGCATGCCCGCAACGAGATGGTCGATCGCGTCGCCATGGGCGCCGCCGGCATCGCTTTGTTCGGCGCGTTGGACTTCGGGCGAGAGCGGCTGATCGGCGGTGAGAGGCTCTTCGGGCACGAACGCGAGGCTCCGAGTCGGATAACCGCCGATTATGAGGCCGGCGGCTCTCGACGGCCAAAAAAGCAACGGCGAGCACTTAGGCTCGCCGTTGCATCGACAGAAACGAAGGTGTCGACCGAGCTCTAGAAGCCCACCTTCACGCCTACGTACACGCTACGACCCAAGATGTCGTAGAAGCCGGCCTCCGTCTCACCACCGCACGGCGCTGGGTGCGGGTCCAACGCAGTCCGGCCGCCCGTGCACACCGGCGGCGTGTCGAACAGGTTGTCGATACCGTAGCGGAGCTGCGTGCGCTTGCCCACGTTGAAGCCGCCAGACAGGTCGAATATGTCGTACGAGCTTTCCGCACCGAGCGAAGTGGACAGGGTGCCGGGCTTTTGAAGACCGGCGTTGATGCTGGCGTTGATCGCAGCCTGGGTAGCGTCGATCGCACTCGGCAGGTGACGCCAGCGCAGCGACAGATTCCACTCGCCGCGTCCATACGAGACCGTGGTGAACGTCCGGTAGTCGTATGCGCCGTTGTTCAGCGATGTCGAAGCCGACGGGCCCAAGCTGCCCTTCCATTCGACCACGGGCGCGTTCACCGTGTCTTGTGTCTTCTCCGTCAGCAACGAGCTGACCATGAAGTTCACACCGAATTGACCGCCCCAGAGCGAGGCTCGCCAGTCCGCAGTCACGTCGACGCCGGACACTTCCGCGAACGCCGCGTTGACGTAAGAGACCGTCGTGGTGGTCGCGGTTCCGTTCACCGGGTTCCGATGGATCTTCACGCACGCCGGGTTCGTGGGATCATAGGTCGGGTTGGCCTCATTGCTCAGGCACTTCTCATAGACCGTGAGAGCGCCCTCGACGGAGATCATGTCGTCGATCTTGATGTCGTAGTAGTCGACGGTCAGGTTGAGCCCGTTCAGCTTCTCGTGCGAGGTGTTCGGCCGCCACACGAAGCCCAAGGTGTCCGTGTTCGCGGTCTCGGGATTGACCTTCGGATTACCCGTGGCGTCCACGAACGGCAGCCACACGACTGGATTGATCTGTGCCTGCTGGCCGGGCGAATAGTAGACGGGGGCCACTGTGCCGATGATCTTCGAGCAGAGCGCCTGCACCTTTGCCGCGTTTGGGTTGACAAGCGGATTCGCGCTGTACCCGTACCCGGCGTTCGTCGCGCACGGCTCGCCGCCGATCTGGACCGACCAGGACTGCGTGTTCGCCTGGAACAGCTCGGCGATGTTCGGCGCCCGGGTGGCGAGCTGATGGCCGCCGCGGAAACGAAGGGTGTCCGTGATGCCCCAGTCGACGAGCGCCTTATAGGTGCCGACGCCGCCCTGCAGATCGTAGTCGGAATACCGGTAGCCGAGCTCGAGGTTCAGGTGTTTCGCGCCCGTCTTGGCTTTCAGTATTGGCAACAGCAGCTCGCCGTACACCTCGTCGACGGAAGTCTTGCCGTGCGTGTTGTCCGCCGGGAAGCCTTGCGGGTTGTCGTTGAACGAGTTCTCCGTCTGCAGAGGATCGAAGATGTAGGTGTACTTGTTCGAGCGCGAATGGACGCCGGCGGAGAAGCGGGCCTCGCCGGCCGGCATGTTGAATAGTCGCCCCTGCACGTTGCCTTCGACGAAACTCTGCTCCATCTTGGACTGGTGATTCAGCGTGACGTACATGATATTCAGACAGTCCTGGCTGATGTTGCCGTGATTGCCGAAGACCGGTACGCCGCTCGTGCACTGGGCGATACCGCCCGAGAACCCGAAGCCCGGCGGTCCTGCATTGCCCTGCGCAAAAAATCCTTTGCCGAAGTTCGGCGAGGCGAGCAAGGTCCGAACGCGCGTCAGCGATGCGTAGCCTTCGAGGTGGAGGTCCAGCTTGGACTCGCCTGTCGACGCGATGAGGTCCCACGTGCCGTCGATACCATCGATCTTGCCTTTCAACCCGAACGATAGTTGGTTCGTCCGCGATTCGCTGAACACCGAGCGATAAAGATTGCCCGGAGCGCCGAAGTCGCCGAAGTCCATGCCGTAGTTGAAGCTCCAGTTCGCTTCCGGATCGGGCCGCGAGTCGAGCAAAGCCGCGAGCTCGGGCGAAACGGGAAACGCCTGAGATTTCGTGCAACCGCCCGTGGCGGGGCAGTTCAACCCGTACTGACCACCGGGTAGATACGCGGCGTTCGTCGTGCCGTTGGCGTTCAACGACGGCGCGTAGACGCCGTTGCCGTGGAGCGCGATGTTTCCCCAACCGGCCACCGACGGCGAATCCGTGAAGTACCGTCTCGTCTTCGATGAAACATTGAGGAACTGGGCGTACGCGGTGACACCGTCCGTCATGTCGTAGGTGGCGCGGCCGAAGATGGAGTTGCGATCGAGCGGAATGTTGGCTTCGAACGGCAAGATGTGCTGAATGAGCTGGCCTTCGTTGTTGACGTAGCGGAACGGGTAGTCACCCCCATTGTTCGCGTCCGTCCGCGTCGTGTACGTGGGTCCGTTATAGCGGTACGCGCCTGCCGTGGCCCCGCGGCCGACCGGAGTCGTGCCATTGCTGAACGAAGCGGCGCCGGTGTAGAGCGTTCCGTTTTCGTTCCAGTAAAAGTTGGTGCTGGCAACGGGGCCGCCCGGAGCTCCTGTGGGGCCGATGCCCACGACGCCGATCGCACCCGGCTTGTTGAAGATCGCATCGACGGCGGCCCGACTCGGCGCGTTGGCCGCGTCGGAGGTGAGGTAGGGACCCGTGTAGATCAGCTGCGTCGGATACGTGGTCCCGTCGCGTAACGCATCGTGCCAGAAGTCGGTGTCGTCCGCGTGCACGGCGCTCCGGGTGGCCCTCTCGAGGCCGACCATGATGTTGGCTCTGTTGTCGGCGCTCGAAACTCCGAACAACGCCGACGCACGCGTCTCAGCGCCCTCGCCGTTTTGCATCGAGCCCGTCTGAACGTCGAGGTCGAGGCCTTGGAAGTCCTTCTTCAAAATGAAGTTGACGACGCCGGCGACGGCGTCGGCGCCGTACACCGAGGACGCGCCGCCCGTGATGATCTCGACGCGCTCGATCGCGGCCGCCGGAATCGAGTTCACGTCGACGGCCATCGTCGCGTTGACCGGAACGGCGCGATAGCCGTCGAGCAGCACGAGGTTTCTGTTCGCTCCGAGTCCGCGCAAGCTGACCGTCGACGCGCCCGACGTGAGCGTCGGGAAGTTGTCCGTCATCTGACTCTGATCTTGCAGCTGAGTCATGCCTTGGGCCGCTGGGACGAACTGCGGCAGCTCGTTCAACACCGTCTCGAGCCCGATCGAGTTCTGCTGCTCGAACGCCGCTTTGTCGACGGTCTGAAGCGGGCTGTTGGCTTCAAGATCG
>Ga0157375_10003266_pt1 | contig 14069 bp, 12 predicted proteins | sample M35metaG_FD_115311 | JGI IMG/M metagenome (GOLD analysis project Ga0157375, IMG submission 115311) | Miscanthus rhizosphere microbial communities from Kellogg Biological Station, Michigan, USA - M3-5 metaG | ecosystem: Host-associated > Plants > Roots > Rhizosphere > Soil | place: USA: Michigan...
GGCTGCAACGTGTCGGTCCAGGTCGCGCCGGCGAACACCGCGAAGCGTTGGCCGATTGCATGGCGCTGCGCCATCAGTGCGCGCGTGAGCGTCACCGGTTCGGCGGCGCACTGGCCCCATGCGACCGTGTCGCCCGGGCGGACCCACTGCGCCGCGTCGAACGCGTCGGCGTGCACGCGGCGCGTCATGATGCGCCGCCTCGTGTCGCGCCCGGCCGGGTCGTCGTGTCTGCGCTCATGCAAGGTCTCCTGTGATGCGCGGCGTGGGCTTCTCCTCTCGCCGGCCCATTCACAATGATGTCGATGCGTCTCTCGCGTCAACGCAGGCATCCGAAACATTCCGTACATCGAAAACGGGCGCGTCCGGGCGCCATGCGGCGTATGCGTGATACCGCCGACGTGGCGCTGCATGAAGCGCATATGACAGCTTCCGAAGTACGGAACGCGCACGGATAGCGCATTGACTTGACCGTGCGTACCACTCACGATGAAAAACAGCAGGCAGCCGTATCGTGTGGATCGCCTGGCGAGGATCGCGAAGGCAGGGAAGCGCCGCTATCGCGGCGTCTCGTCTGATCGATCGAAAGAATTTCTCTTCACGTGGAATGTCGATGAGTGACTATCTGAGCAATGCATGGCAACCGACGCCCGACGATATCGCCTCGTCGAACGTGAACGCGTTGATGGAGCGGCTGGGCGTCGGGAGCTACGATGCGCTGCTGGCCGTGTCGAACGCGCAGCCGGAGGTGTACTGGCAAGCCGTGCTCGATTTCTGCGGCGTGGTCTGGGACACCGGCTATCGCACCTATCTGGATACGCAGGCGGGGTCCGAGTTTCCGAAGTGGTTCGTGGGCGGACGGCTCAACTGGGTGAAGTCGGTGCTCCAGTGGGCGGGCGATCCCGAACTCGCGCAGCATGACGCGGTCGTGGCCGAACGCGAGGACGGCACGATCGTGCGCGTCACCTTCGCGGACCTCGCGACGCGCGTGGCCGCATTCGCGACGGGCCTGAAGGCGCAGGGCATCCAGCGCGGCGACCGGGTGGGCCTCCTGATGGAAAACGGCATCGAGGCAACGGTCACGCTGCTCGCCATCGCGTGGAGCGGCGCAATCGTAGTGCCGCTTTTCAGCGGCTTCGGCGTCGATGCGATCGTCTCCCGGCTCTCGTCGTGCTCGGCGCGCGCGCTCGTCGCGACCACGGGGTTCCATCGCCGCGGCAAACGGGTCGACACGCGCAAGCTCGTCGACGAAGCGCTCACCCGCGTGCCAGCCGTCGAGACCGTCATCTGGAAGCACGCGAACGAGCCGATCGATTTCCACGCACGCGTGCTCGACTGGCAGACGCTCGCCCGCACGCGGCCCGAGGGCGGGCCCGAATCGATGTCGCCGGACGATCCGTTCATGGTGATCTACACGTCGGGCACCACGGGCAAGCCGAAGGGCGCGGTCCACACGCACGGCGGCTTTCCGCTCAAGATCGCGCACGACGCGGCCGTGCATTTCGACGTGCGCCGCGGCGACGTGTTCTGCTGGCCCGCCGACATGGGCTGGATCGCGGGCTCGCTTGTCATGTCGAGCGCGCTCATGCGCGGCGCGACGCTCGTGTGCTACGACGGCGCGCCGGATTTTCCGGACTGGTCGCGCATGTCGCGCCTGATCGAGCGGCATCGCATCACGCATTTCGGCTCGGCGCCGACGCTGATCCGCGGCCTCGCGGCGAACGCCGCGCTCGCGGCGCAGGGCGACGTGTCGAGCGTGCGCCTGCTGATCACGGCGGGCGAGGGCATCGACCCCGAGCATTTCAGCTGGTTTCAGAAGGCGTTCGGCGGCGGCCGCCGCCCGGTGATCAACTACACCGGCGGCACCGAAGTCTCGGGCGCGCTGCTGTCGAGCGTGGTCGTCAGGCCGATCAGCCCGGGCGGCTTCAACACGGCGTCGCCGTCGGTGGCCGTGGATGTCGTCGACGTGCATGGCGAGACGGTGCTCGGCAGCGTCGGCGAACTGGCCATTCGCAGGCCGTTCGTCGGCATGACGCATTCATTCTGGCAGGACGACGAGCGATACCTCGATTCGTACTGGCGCACGATCCCCGGCATGTGGGTGCACGGCGACCTGGCGCTGCGCCGCGAGGACGGCACGTATTTCCTGCTCGGGCGCTCCGACGACACGATCAAGCTCGCCGGCAAGCGCGTGGGGCCGGCGGAGATCGAAGAAGTGCTGCTCGAACTGCCCGCGATAGCGGAAGCTGCCGCGATCGGCGTGGACGATCCGGTGAAGGGGCAAAAGCTCGTGGTGTTTCTGGTTCCCGCGCCCGGGTGGCGCGGCGAGGCGGACGAGCTACAGCGCGCGGTGTGCGCTCACATCGACGTGCGGCTCGGCCGGCCGTTCAGGCCGGGCGTCGTCCACGCCGTCACGCAACTGCCGAAAACGCGCAGCTCGAAAATCATGCGGCGCGTGATTCGCAGCGTCTACAGCGGCCTGCCCGCGGGCGACCTGTCGGCGCTCGACAACCCGGCCGCGCTCGACGAGATCCGCCTTGCCGCGGCGCGGTGAGTGCCGCACACGCATACGGTCACGCACAGGCTTGAGGAGCCGGACATGGAACTGAATCTGAAGGGCACGACCGTGCTGATCACGGGGGCGTCGCAGGGCATCGGCGAAGGGCTCGCGATGGCGTTCGCGCAAGAGGGCTGCAACCTGAGGCTCGTCGCGCGCTCGGAGGAGAGGCTTGCCGTGATCGCGCGGCGCGCGGCCGGCGAATCGGGCGTGGAGGCGAAGCTGCTCGCCATCGACATGACCGCGCCCGGCGCCGTCGCGCGCGTCGCGGAGTTCGGCTCGGACATCGACATGCTCGTGAACAACGCGGGCAATATCCCCGGCGGCGACCTGTGGGACGTGGACGAAGCGCAGTGGCGCGCGGGCTGGGAACTGAAGGTGTTCGGCTACATCAATCGCACGCGCGCGATCTATCCGGTGATGGCCGCGCGCGGCGGCGGCGTGATTTTGAACAACATCGGCAACGGCGGCGAGAACTTCGACTTCAACTATATCGCGGGCACGACGGGCAACGCGGCGCTGATGGCGTTCACGCGCGCGCTCGGCGGCCGCAGCCTCGCGGACGACGGCGTGCGGGTCGCCGGCGTGAATCCCGGGCCGGTGGACACCGAGCGCATCGGCAAGGTGCTGAAAAGCCATGCGGCGGGACTGCTCGGCGACGCGTCGCGCTACACCGAACTGCTCGCGCGCTACCCGCTCGGCCGCGCGGCCACGGTGGACGAGATCGCGGGACTGTTCGTCTATCTCGCGTCGGAGCGCTCGGCGTATACGTCCGGCACGATTTTCACCGTGGACGGCGGCATCACGTCGCGTCGCTCGGTCAGCTGATTCCCATCAGGAGAGCACATGTCAGAGCAAAGGAACGCACCCGATCCCGCGGTGTACGCGAACTACACGAGCCTCGCGTTCGACCGGCCCGCGCCTCGCGTGCTGCGCATCACGCTGAACCGGCCCGACAAGCTCAACTCGCTCGATGCGCGCGGCCACGACGAGATTGCACGGGTCTGGCGCGACGTCGACGCGGACGCGTCCGTGAGCGCGGTGCTGCTGCGCGGCGCGGGCCGCGCGTTCTCGGCGGGCGGCGACTTCGGGATGGTCGAGGAGATGATCGAATCGTTCGATGCACGCAGCCGCGTGTGGCGCGAGGCCAAGGACCTCGTCTACAACATCGTCAACTGCTCGAAGCCGATCGTCTCGGCCATTCACGGCTCGGCGGTGGGCGCGGGGCTGGTGGCCGCCCTGCTTGCCGACGTGTCGGTGGCGGCGCGCACGGCGCGGCTCGTCGACGGGCACACGCGCCTGGGCGTCGCGGCGGGCGATCACGCGGCCATCGTGTGGCCGCTCTTGTGCGGCATGGCGAAGGCGAAGTATCACCTGATGCTGTGCGAGCCGGTGACGGGCGAGAAGGCCGAGCAGATGGGCCTCGTCTCGCTCGCCGTCGACGATGCCGAGCTTCAGGAAACCGCGCTCGCGATCGCCGTGCGGCTCGCGAACGGCGCGCCGTCGGCGATCCGCTGGACCAAGTACGCGCTCAACAACTGGCTGCGGCAGGCGGGGCCGATCTTCGACGCGTCGCTCGCGCTCGAAATGTTCGGCTTCGGCGGCCCGGAGGTGCGCGAGGGCGTGGCGTCATTCCGGGAGAAGCGCTCGCCGGTCTTTCATCACGACGCGGCGCTCTGAAGTCAATCGAACGGGAACATGACAGATGTCCAGGGTCCTTGAAGGAATCCGCGTCCTCGATTTCGGACGTTACATAGCCGGTCCGTTCTGCGCCGCCCTGCTGGCCGACTTCGGCGCGGACGTGATCCGCATCGACCGCGTGGGCGGCAGCGAAGACCGCTTCGTGATGCCCGTCACCGAATCGGGCGAAGGGGCGTTCTTCCTGCAGGTCAATCGCAACAAGCGCTCGCTCACGCTCGATATCGACCGCCCCGAGGGGCGCGAGGTCGTGCGGCGGCTGCTCGGCTCGGCCGATGTCGTGGTCGCCAACATGCCGCCGCGAACGCTCGCGAACCTCGGGCTCGACTACGAGTCGCTCTGCGAGGTGAAGGCGGACATCATCCTCACGGCGTCCTCGGCGTTCGGCAATCACCAGGACGCGAGCCATCGCGTGGGCTTCGACGGCGTCGGGCAGGCGATGAGCGGCGCGGTGCACATGTCCGGCCTGCCGCAGAGCCCGATGAAGGCGATGGTGCCGACGGTCGATTTCTCGACGGCGCTCTCGTGCGCGCTCGGCACGGTCATGGCGCTCTACGAGCGGCAGCGCAGCGGCCGGGGGCAGTGCGTGCAGGCGTCGCTGCTGCAGACGGCGCTCAATCTCGCGAGCGGCGCGCTGATCGAGGAAGCCGCGCTCGGCATCAATCGGCAGCCGACGGGCAACCGCAGCCCGATCGCGGGGCCGTCGGACATCTTCCGGGTGGCCGATGGCTGGATCATCGTGCAGGTGATCGGCCAGTCGCTTTTCAGGCGCTGGGCGCGGCTCATCGACAGGCCCGGACTCATCGACGACCCGCGCTTTCTCGACGACCGCCGCCGCGGCGAAAACGGCGAGGCGCTAAGCGCGATGATGGCGGCGTGGTGCGAGTCCCGCTCGCGCGACGAAGCACTGCGCGCGCTGGAGGAAGCGAAGATTCCGGCGGGCCCGGTCTACTCGCCGAGGGAGGCGCTGGAAGACGCGACGATCCGCGCGTCCGGCGCGTTCAGGTGGATGGCGTATCCCGGCCTCGCCGGCGAGGTGCCGATCGTCGCGCCTCCCGCGACCCTGTCGCGCACGCCGCCCGATATCGTGCGCCGCTCGCCGCAGGTCGGCGAGCATACGGACGAGATCCTCGCCGAAGCGGGCTACGGCAGCGCCGAGATCGCGGCGCTGCGCGGGCTCGGTGTCGTCTAGATGCGCATGCTGACAAGAAGAAGGAGGCAGGCTTGAAGCGCCCTCGCACACACATCGAGATGCTTCCCGTCGATCTGCACGGCGGCTGGCACACGCTCGCAGGATTTCCGCCTGGCCTCGAGGTCAAGGTGCTCGCAGACGACCTCGACGAATCCGCGCGCTCCGGCGCGCGCACGCGGCTCGTGAGATTCGCGCCGGGCGCGGCCACGCATTCGCAACTGGTGCACGCGTACTGGGAGGAGGTCTACGTGCTCTCGGGCGACCTGTACGCGCTCGCCGATACGCCGGGCCGCCACGCGAACACGCCGTCTTACTCGTGCCGGCCGCCCGGCACGCCGCACGGGCCATTCGCATCGGCGCATGGCTGCGTGCTCTTCGAAGTGCAGTACTTCATGCGTCGGCAACATCCCTAACCACAGGAAGCTCACGATGTCCGGTCTCTTCGATCCGCTCACGCTGCGCGGCGTGACGCTGCGCAATCGCATCGGCGTGTCGCCGATGTGCCAATACAGTTCCGTCGATGGCTACGTCAATCCGTGGCATATCGTGCATCTCGGCTCGCGCGCGGTCGGCGGCGCGGGACTCGTGCTGACCGAAGGCACGGCCGTCGTGCCGGAAGGCCGCATCACGCCGTCCGATCTCGGCCTCTGGAGCGACGGCCATGTCGAGCGTCACCGCGAGCTTGCGTGCTTCATCGCGGCGCAGGGCGCCGTGCCGGGCATCCAGCTCGCGCACGCCGGGCGCAAGGCTTCGCGCGTGCCGCCGTGGGAGTCGGACCCGCGCCAGACGCAGGGCCGGCCGCTCACGATCGACGAAGGCGGATGGCGGCCGGAGGGCGCGAGCGAGATCGCGTTCGATGCGGGCTACACCGTTCCGCACGAACTCTCGCAGCAGGAGATCGCGCGCGTGGTCGACGCGTTCGCCGCCGCGGCGGTGAGAGCCGGCGAGGCCGGCTACCGGTGGATCGAAGTGCACGGCGCCCATGGCTATCTGCTGCATTCGTTCAACTCGCCGCTGTCGAACGCGCGCACCGACGAATACGGCGGGTCGCTCGCCGCGCGCTGCCGGATCACGCGCGAAGTGGCGCGGGCGATCCGCCGCGTATGGCCCGCCGACAAGGTGCTCGCGTTCCGGCTCTCCTACACGGACTGGGTGGACGGTGGCTGGAGCCTCGACGACACCGTCGAGCTCGCGCGCTGGCTCAAGGAGGACGGCGTCGATCTGATCGATGCGAGTTCAGGCGGCGGCGTGCCCCGCCCGGCGATTCCGGTCGGGCCCGGCTATCAGGTGCCGGGTGCGGAAGCGGTGCGCCGCCGTGCGTCGGTGCCGGTCGCGGCGGTGGGCTGGATCGACGATGCGCGGCAGGCGGATGCGATCGTGCGCGACGGCCAGGCCGATCTCGTCATGCTCGCGCGCGAGATGCTGCGCGATCCGTACTGGCCGTTGCGCGCCGCCGTCGAACTTGAAAGAAGCGGCAGCGCACGCATTCCGGTGCAGTACAACTCGGCGTGGGCGCACCTCGGGAGTTTCGCGTTCGACCCGATCACGGCGCCGAAGATCACGCGCTCGGGCATCGACAAGGTGGACGCCGCGCGGCGCAACAGCCTCGGCTGAAGAGGGCGACATGTTTCGGAGGGCCGTTCGCGCGAAGGTGCGAACGGCCTGCGTGCTCAGCGCGTGTTCATGAGACCGTCGCGCGGCCGTTGTTGAGCACGACGACATCCCGCTCTTTCGATTTCGCGCGAAACAGCACTTCTTTGGCCCCGTGCCACATCTCGATGCTGATCGTTTCTCCGGGCATCACCGGTGCGGAAAAGCGCGCGTACAGCATGCCGAGCCGCGCGGGATCATAGTCGCACACGCCTTCCAGGATCGCGCGGCCGGCAATGCCGAAAGTGGCGAGGCCATGCAGGATGGGGCGCGTAAAACCAGCGGCGCGCGCAACGCCGGGATCGGCATGCAGCGGATTGGGGTCGCCGTTCAGGCGATAGAGCAACGCTGCATCAGGACGCGTGCGCAGCTCGCGGATGAGGTCGGGCGCCGTGCCGGGAACGGCGGGCGGCGGAGGGGGCGCGTCGTCGCCGGGTTGCCCGCGCTCGGTGAAGCCGCCATCGCCGCGGCAGAAGTTCAGTTGCTCGACGCTCGCGAGCAGCGCGCCGCTCGGCTTGTCGATCACCTGCCGCTCGATCAGCACCAGCGCGCCCTTGTCGCGCCCCTTGTCCGCGACGGCCTTCACGCGCGAGCGGCCGATGATCGTGCCGCTCGCCGGCAGCGGCTTGAAGAGCCGGATGCACTGCTCGCCGTGAACGACCTTCACCCAGTCGATGCCGGTATCGGGATGCCGCATCCATTGTCCTGGAAAGCCGAGTACGGCGGCCATCGTCGGCGCGGCGCGCAGCGCCGGGCCGTAGGTATAGTCGAGCGCCCGCAGGTCGAGGGGATCATCGCCGAAGCCCACGCTGAGCGCATAGAGAATCGCGTCGCGTTCGGTATAGCTGTGCTCGATGTCTTCGAACCGCCAGGCCTTGAGCGCGTGGTAGTCGATTGGCATGTCACGCTCCTTCCTGCGGCGCAACGCGCAACGCATACGATCCGTGGAATGAATGGAGGTCGCCGCGCATCATGCCGGGTCCCAGCTGAACACGTCGCCCGATCGCTCCATCGGCACGAACGATGCCTTCAGTGCGGGCATGCCGTGCGCCGCGATCGACTCGGGACTCCAGCCCTCGCTGCGATGCACGGAGCGCACCGGGCGCGGCTGGCTCATCAGGAAGATCTCGTTGTTGCGCACCGTGAAGATCTGCCCGTTGACGTCGCGCGCCGCATCGCTTGCGAGATACACCGCGAGCGGCGCGATCTTGGCGGGCGTCATCTGTTTGATCTTTTCCACGCGTGCCGCCTGCTCGGGCGTGTCGGTCGGAATGGAGCTGACCATGCGGCTCCACGCGAACGGCGCGATGCAGTTCGAGCGCACGTTGAACTTCTCGAGGTCGAGCGCAATCGACTTCGACAGCCCCGCAATGCCCATTTTCGCGGCGTTGTAGTTGGCCTGCGCGTGATTGCCGATGAGACCCGACGTGGAGGTCATGTGCACGAACGCGCCGCTGCCCTGTTCCTTGAAATGCGGCGCGGCCGCGCGGCTCAGGCCGAACGTGCCGTAGAGATGGACCTTCAGCACGGCATCCCATTCCTCATCCGACATCTTGTGAAAGAAGCGGTCGCGCAGGATGCCCGCATTGTTCACCACGCAGTCGATGCGGCCGAACACGTCGAGTGCATGCGACACGATGCGCGCGCCCGCGCCCGCCTCCGCCACGCGCTCCGTATTCACGGCCGCCTCGCCGCCGGCCTCGATGATCTCGCTGGCGACGCGCGCACCCGGCGTGGCATCGCGGCCCGCGCCATCGAGCGACGCGCCGATGTCGTTGACCAGCACGCGCGCGCCGTAGCGTGCCATCAGCAACGCGATGTCGCGGCCGATGCCGCCGCCCGCGCCCGTGACCACCGCCACCTTGCCGGCCATCAGGTCCCTGTTCGTCATGTGTATCTCCATTGCATGATAGAGGCCGCGGTCACACGTGCCGCGACGCGCATTCACAATGAGTCCGCGCACATCGGGGTGTCAACGCAGCGCCCGCGCACATTCCGTACTCTGGAACGGGCACGTGCCCGCAAGGCCCGCAGCGGCCGCTCATGTCCCTGAAAGAGCCATGTCGATGTACGGAACGATCGTGCGCAGGCCATTGACGGGCACGCCGGCTTCGCGGCAGCATGAGTGACCGGTTACGCAACGCGAAGGGACGACGACCATGATCCGAGACAACGAAACGATGAACGTGCTGCGCGACAACATTGCGCGCTTCGTGCGGGAGCGCCTGATTCCGAATGAGGAGCGCGTCGCCGAGACCGACGAGATTCCGGCGGACATCGTCGCCGACATGAAGACGATGGGCCTCTTCGGCCTCACGATTCCTGAGTCGTACGGCGGCCTCGAGCTGACGATGGAGGAAGAGGTCCTCGCGATGTTCGAGCTGGGCCGCGCGTCGCCTGCGTTCCGGTCGCTGATCGGCACCACGGTCGGCATCGGCTCGCAAGGCATCCTGCTGGACGGCACCGAAGAACAGAAGACGCGCTATCTGCCGCGTCTCGCGACGGGCGAGCTGATCGCCTCGTTCGCGCTGACCGAGCCCGAGGCCGGCTCCGACGCGGCGTCGCTGCGCACGAGCGCGAAACGCGACGGCGACGTCTACGTGGTCAACGGCACGAAGCGCTTCATTACGAACGCGCCGCAAGCCGGCATCTTCACACTGATGGCGCGCACCAATCCCGAGGAGAAGGGCGCGGGGGGCATCTCGGCGTTCATCGTGGAGGCGAACACGCCGGGCATCACGCTCGGCAAGCTTGACAAGAAGATGGGGCAGAAGGGCGCGCACACCTGCGACGTGATCTTCGAGAACTGCCGCGTGCCGGCGGAGAACCTGATCGGCGGCGTGGAGGGGCGCGGCTTCAAGACCGCGATGAAGGTGCTCGACAAGGGCCGCATCCATATCGCGTCGATATGCGTGGCCGTCGCGCAGCGCATGCTCGACGACACGTTGCGCTATGCGATCGAGCGCAAGCAGTTCGGCCAGCCGATCGCGGAGTTCCAGCTCGTGCAGGCAATGCTCGCCGACAGCCGCGCCGAGCTGTACGCGGCGCGCTCGATGGTGGTCGATGCCGCGCGCCGGCGCGACGACGGCGAGAACGTGAGCACCGAGGCGTCGTGCGCAAAACTCTTCGCCTCGGAGATGTGCGGCCGCGTGGCCGACCGCGCCGTGCAAATCCACGGCGGCGCGGGCTATGTGAGCGACACCGGCATCGAGCGCTTCTACCGCGACGTGAGGCTCTTTCGCATCTACGAGGGCACGAGCCAGATCCAGCAGCTCGTGATCGCGCGCAACATGATCCGGGAAGCATCGCGCTGATTTGAAAGCGCACCGCGATCCGCGCGCGACCGACACGGATCGCGCGGATGCGAAGGCCCTGCCTTACGCGCGCAGCAGCGGATCGCCCGCATCGAGCCAGTCGTTGCGCGGCGGATTGAAGATGTCGTATTCCAGCGTGTCTTCGAGCACCTGTGCGCGATGCGGAAGATTCGCGGGAATCACGATCACTTCGCCCGAGCGCACCACGCGGCCGTGCTCGTCGGCTTCACCGCACCAGAACCGCATCGCACCCTCGACGACGAAGGTGAACTGCTCGTTCGGGTGCGCATGAAGCGGCACGAGATCGCCGCGCCGCAACCTCACTTCACCGATCATCATGCGATCCGACGCGATGAAGCGGCGCGTGACGCCGCCCAGAATGGTTTCGCTGGGCCGCTCGGACCACCGGTAGTGGCTTGCGGCTTGTGCGGTGTGTGTGGATTGGGGCAAGGGCGTGTCTCCGGTATCGACGGAATGTCGTGCCCCTACGATGCGTTCCCGCGCCGGCAGGCGTCAAGGAAACCGGCCGGAGATTCCGTACCTTGAAAGCGCGGCGCGGGAAGACTCAGGCCGCATCGGTATCGAGAATCTCGATCACGAAGTCGATGAACGCGCGCACCTTCGCCGCCGGCAGATGGCGCGACGGATAAAGCGCATAGAGCATGTACGTCTCGCCGGTCCATTCCGGAAGCAGTTCGACGAGACGCCCCTTGCCGAGCAGGTCCTGCACGCCGCTCGCCTTCATGCGCGCAATGCCCGCCCCGGCGAGGCAGGCGCCCAGCATCGTGCCGAAGTCGGTGACGAGCAGACGCCCCGTCGTCTTCACGGGGGTGATCCTGCGGCTGATCTTGTACTCCCACTCGAGCGGCTGGCCGGTCACGGGGCTGCGCATCTGGATGCAGTCGTGACCGGCGAGGTCGGCCGGCGCTTCGGGACGCCCGTGCTTCCTGATGTACGCCGGTGAGGCGACGGTCACCGTGCGCGTCTCCATCAGCTTGCGCGCGATCAGCGACGATGACGGCGGCTGACCGAAGCGCACGGCGATGTCGAAGCCGTCCGCCACGAGGTCGCCGAGCTGATCGCGCGTCACCAGTTCGAGCGAGAGCTCCGGATAGCGCTCCAGGAACTTCGCGACGTGCGGCGCAAGCATCCTTCGCGAGAAGAACGAGTCGACGTTTACGCGCAGACGGCCCCGCACCGCCGCGGATGCCCCGGCCGTGAGCGTCACCGCGTCGCCGATACCCGCGAGCAGCGGGCCGATTTCCTCATACAACTGCCGGCCCTCGTCCGTCAGCATCACGGAGCGCGTGGTGCGATCGAGCAGGCGCACGCCGATGCGCGACTCGAGCCGGCCCATCGCGCGGCTCACGCCCGAGGGCGAGAGCCCGAGCGCCTGCGCGGCACGCGCGAAACTGCCGCTTTCCACGATCGCGGCGAGAACACTGACATTTGAAAGCAATCGTCCGTCGAAACTCATTTTTCTGACTCGTGCGAAAAGGTCACTAATTATGTGACGTGGTGTCGATTCCATCAATGATCGCTGGCGCCTATGATTCAACCCATCGCAGGCAAATCATGCCGACCCTCTCTGAACAAAGGGCGTTTCCGCGTTCAGGGAAGCGGCGACCCGACATCATGCGGCCGCCTGTCGTCGCCAACACTATGCAAGGAGCATCCATCATGTACGCAATCACTGGCATTACCGGAAAGGTCGGCGGCGCACTCGCAAGCGCGCTGCTCGCGGCGAACGAGCCCGTTCGCGCGGTTGTCCGCGACGGCGAAAAGGGCCGCGCGTGGGCCGAGCGCGGCTGCGAAGTCGCGCTCGCTGACATGGACGACGCCGCCGCGCTCAGCGCCGCCTTCGACGGCGCACGCGGCGTCTTCATCCTCCCTCCGTCGGAATTCGATCCGGCGCCAGGCTTCCCCGAAGCGCTCGCGGTGATTTCGGCGGTGCGGACGGCGCTCGAAACGGCGCGGCCGGGGAAGGCCGTCTGCCTGTCGACGATCGGCGCGCAGGCAGCCCAGTCCAATCTGCTCACGCAGCGCACGCTGATGGAACAGGCGCTCGGCAAGCTGTCGATGCCGATCGCCTTCCTGCGGCCCGGCTGGTTCATGGAGAACGCGGCATGGGACGTCCGACCGGCTCGCGAAGACGGCGTCATCCAGAGCTTCCTGCAGCCGCTCGACAAGCCCGTGCCGATGGTCGCGACTGCGGATGTCGGGCGCGTGGCGGCCGGTTTGCTTCGTCAAAGCTGGGACGGGCGGCGTGTGGTCGAACTGGAGGGGCCGCGGCGCGTGAGCCCGAACGACATCGCGGCGTGTTTTGCCAGCATTCTCGGCCGCCCGGTGCGCGCCGACGCGATTGCGCGCGAAAGCTGGGGCGCGCTGTTCCGCTCGCAGGGCATGCGCGATCCGGTGCCGCGCATCCAGATGCTCGACGGATTCAATGAAGGGTGGATCGAGTTCGAAGGCGACGCGGCGAGCAGGGTCAAGGGCGAGGTCGAACTGGAAACCGTCCTGCGGGGGCTCGTGCAGGGCGCGGGCTGAGGCGGTCCCGCAGTACCGGCGAGGCGCCGCGCACATGGGCGGCGTCCTCACGCCCGCGGGCCCGGGCGCCCGGAACGAACGATCGCCTGCACGCCTGTGCAAGCGATTGTTCGTTCCGGAACAAGTCGCGGTAATTTCGTCCACCTACTCTCGAACGCGTGCGATGCACCACGCCAGCCACGGCGTGACCATTTTCGTTGCCGCTAAGGGAGTTTCACATGCACGACCATTGTCTCGACGACCGGCACGCCCCGCGCGCCGGAGGCGGCCTTTCGGCGCGCTGGCGCCATGCGCTCGCAAGCGTCGTCTGTCTTCTCACGCTGGCCGTCTGCGGGCACGCCCGTGCCGCCGCGGTCGCCGCGCCGGCCGAGTGCCAGGCCCTGCAGGCCAAATATCCGCAGCTCAAGGGCAAGACGCTCGTCAACGCCATCAATCCGCACACGCCCGGATACGAAGCACTCGATCCCAGCGACCCGAGCAAGTACATCGGCTTCGACATCGACCTGGGCGAGACCATCGGCAACTGTCTCGGCTTCACGATGACCTACAAGCCCGTCACGTTCGCCGCGCTGCTCACCACGCTGCAGAGCGGCCAGGCGGACATCGTCATCTCCGACATCTACGCGACCGAGGAACGAGCCAAGGCCGCCGACTTCATCACCTATTCGAAGGTCTACGACGGCGTGCTGGTCGCGAAGGGCAATCCGAAGAAGATCACCGGCATCAACACGTCGCTGTGCGGCGCGACGGCCGCCGAGAACACCGGCTATGTCGAGATACCGCTGATCCAGAAGCTCGGCCCGGCCTGCAAGGCGGCGGGCAAGCCGGAAGCCGCCATCCAGCTCTACGACAACAACGCGAACTGCATTCAGGCGATCCTCGCGGGCCGGGCGGACACGTACATCAACGACGTCAACACGGTCGACCAGGCGGTCAAGGCCTACCCTGACAAGCTGGAGAAGGCGGTCGCCGTGACCTTGCCGTATTCGGTCGGCATCGGCGTGCCCAAGAACAAGCCCGAGTTCCGCGAGGCCATCATGGCGGCGCTGGTTGCGATTCAGAAGGCGGGCATTCAGACCCAGTTGCTCAACAAGTGGGGTCTCGGTGCGGAAAA
>Ga0157375_10003267_pt1 | contig 14068 bp, 14 predicted proteins | sample M35metaG_FD_115311 | JGI IMG/M metagenome (GOLD analysis project Ga0157375, IMG submission 115311) | Miscanthus rhizosphere microbial communities from Kellogg Biological Station, Michigan, USA - M3-5 metaG | ecosystem: Host-associated > Plants > Roots > Rhizosphere > Soil | place: USA: Michigan...
TGCCGGTAAGGTAGAATATGAAGATATCATCCAGGGTATTTCATTCCAATTGGAAATTGACGAACAGACAGGATTCGAAGAGAAAGTAATCTCTGAATCTAGAAATAAGAAAGCCGTACCTACCCTGAAGGTGGTAGATTCTAAAGGTGTTGAGCAGAAAGCATACAACTTACCGGTAGGAGCCCACTTAATGGTAAATGATGGTGAAAAAATTAAGGCTGGTAAAGTCTTAATCAAAATCCCTAGAAAATCTGCAAAAGCAGGGGATATCACCGGAGGTCTTCCGAGAGTTACCGAATTATTCGAAGCAAGAAACCCTTCAAACCCGGCGGTTGTTACAGAGATCGATGGGGTAGTTTCTTACGGAAAAATCAAGAGAGGTAACCGTGAACTTATTGTTGAGGCTAAAACTGGTGAAAGAAAAATTTATTTAGTTAAATTATCTAATCAGATCTTGGTTCAGGAGAATGACTTCGTAAGAGCTGGTTCTCCGCTTTCTGACGGTTCTATTACACCGGAAGATATCTTAAGAATTAAAGGTCCAACTGCAGTTCAGGAATATTTAGTAAATGAAATTCAGGAAGTTTACCGTTTACAAGGGGTAAAAATCGACGACAAGCACTTCGAAATCATCGTAAGACAGATGATGACAAAAGTATCTATCGTTGACGGAGGTGATACTCAGTTCCTTGAAGGTGCTCTTGAACATAAATATGATTTCTTAGAGGAAAACAACAGAGTATTCGGTCTTAAAGTAGTTACAGATGCCGGTGATTCGAAAGAATTCAAGCCAGGTCAGATGATCACTGCAAGAGAATTAAGAGACGAAAACTCTAAGTTGAAGCGTGAAGATCAAGCCTTAGTAGAAGTAAGAGAAGCTTTACCAGCTACAGCAACGCCTGTATTGCAAGGTATTACAAGAGCAGCTCTTCAAACTAAGTCATTCATGTCTGCAGCATCATTCCAGGAAACGACTAAGGTTCTTAACGAAGCAGCGGTTGCAGGTAAGGTTGACTACTTGAGTGGTCTTAAAGAAAATGTAATTGTAGGACACAGAATCCCTGCAGGTACAGGTCTTAAAGAATACCAAAATGTAATCGTAGGTTCTAAAAAAGAATTCGAAGACCTTAACTAAAATTAATGATTTGAAATTTGAGGTTTGAAATTATTTTTATACTTTCACAATCTCAAATTTCGAATTTTATAAAAAAATATAATTTAGACAATGGACAATCAAAATCAAAACCCACAAGACGGGAACATCAACATCGAATTAAACGAAATGGTAGCTGCAGGAGTTTACGCTAATTTAGCTTTGGTAAACCACTCTCCATCTGAGTTTGTAGTAGATTTTATCCAATTAATGCCGGGGGTACAACAAGCGAAAGTAAGATCAAGAATCATTCTTGCTCCACTTCACGCTAAGAGAGTTTTATCTGCTCTTCAACAAAACATCACTAACTACGAGCAACAATTTGGAGAAATCAAAGAAGTTGAGCCTTTCGTATTAGGTGGAAACAACGTTCAAGCATAAGATTTTTCTTATCATAAATAAAAGGATGCCTCAATTTCGATTGGGGCATTTTTATTGAAAATATCTGAAAATATCTTTCCTTAGAAGAATGAAGAAATCCGATAGAATTTTAACATTGGGCTATTAAGTATATTAAGCATTTAAATAAAAATCTATCATCATTCCTTCAATAATTATTAAATATTTTTAATAGTTTAAATAAATCTCACACTAATTGTTCAATTTTATATATTTGTTTCTAAATTTTGATACAATGGATGTGATAAACAATCAGTTTGTTCTTAAGAAGTTTGGTTTCTTAGGTAGCGATTTTGCGAATGAACTTCAAAAACACGCTATCATTACCAATATAAAAGGCAAAACTGAAATTACCAGAGAAGGGCAGAAGAACAAATTTGTACCCTTCCTAATAAGTGGTTCTATAAGAGTATATTCTCTGAATGACGGAAGAGAGCTGATCTACTATTATGTGAGACCTAATGATAGTTGTTTAATGACTTTTGCCTCAATTTTCAGCGACTATACAAGTAAAGTATATGCCACTACAGAAGAAGATTCCGAGGTGTTGCTGATTCCTGTTTCCGTGATTCATGAGTGGCTCATTAAATTTCCTGAAATCAACAGAGTTTTTTACAGTGAATATGACAAGCGTTTTTCTGATGTGATGAATATGGTAAATGATGCCGTATTCCATAAGCTCGATACAAGAGTTTTAAATTATATCAAACAGCAGATTTCCATTACAGGAAACAATCCCGTGAAGCTTACTCATAAAGAGATTGCCAACAATTTGGGAACTTCCCGGGAAGTTGTGAGCAGGGTTTTGAAAAAAATTGAAAATGAAGGAGAAATTGCCCAGACAAAAGAAGGGATAAAAATTCCTGAAAATGAAAATGTTAGACAGTTCTAATAAAAAATGTTCAACTTTTTTAATATTACGATTGATAAAAACTATCTAGTCTGTGACTTTTATCACACGATTTTGAATTGATAACTCTATAAGTTTGCCATAGTAATATTTTAATACAAAATGTGTATGACAAAAACTCTCTTATTTTTGTCAATGTTGGCTTCAGGTCTTGCTTTTTCTCAAGAAGACCTGTTGAAAGATATTGACACCATTAAAACAAACACCGAAAACACACAGCCTGCATTTAAAGCACTGCAAATCGTCACGGGACAATCTACAAAGCTAGCCGCAAAAAACGACTGGTATATTGTCGTTGCACACCGTTTTGGGGATGTAAGCAAAGGTTTTAAGGATTTCTTCGGATTAGATGATGCTTCGACCAAGTTGGGCGTTATTTACGGTGCTACTGACTGGCTTTCCTTAAGTCTTTCCAGAGAAACCAATCTGAAAACTTTTGAAGGCGGTGCAAAGTACAAGCTGGTAAAGCAAAGTGATAATTTCCCGGTTGATATTGTCGGATATAATGTTTTGGCGCTGAACACAGATCTTAGCACAGACGATTATCCGCATCTTAAATTTGGGGATCGACTTTCTTATCTTACTCAGGCTCTGATTTCAAGAAGATTCAGTGATGATTTTTCTTTACAGTTGACGCCTTCGTATGTTCATAAAAACCTTTATGATCCGAATATTGAAGATAAAAATCAATTTTTGACAGGACTTGGCGGACGCTACAAAATCTCTAAAAGAATCTCCATTAATGCAGAGTATTTTGTGAATTTTGATAATCACAGTTTTTATAAAAATCCTTTGTCTATAGGAATGGATATAGAAACCGGAGGACACGTTTTCCAGCTTTTATTTACCAATTCTCAGCTTAATTCCGATATTGGATATCTTACAAATGCGACGGGAAAATGGGAAAAAGGACAGATTTTCTTTGGGTTTAATCTTTATAGAGTATTTTAAGATGAAAAAATTTTTATGTATAGTATCAGGTTTCGCTTTTCTTACTTCATGTGAAAGCAGAACCTACGAAGAAATTTCTGATAATACTCCCATTACTCAGCAGGTAAAATACAATACGGATATCAAACCTATTATCGATGCGAATTGTATCAGCTGCCATTCTCCGGGAGGTCCGGGTCCGCAGGCATGGACAAGCTATGATCAGGTAAAAAATAATATCGACAATATTATCGACAGGATCGGAAGACCTAATGGTGATCCTTTAAAGATGCCTCAGGGTGGAGCTTTGTCCGCAACGCAGATCAACCTTTTTGTAAAATGGAAAGCCGATGGACTTATTGAAAATTAAACTAATCAGAAAAAATAGGATATGAAAAATTTAGTATTAATAATGGCTTCTTTACTCTTCAGTAATTTGGCTATGGCTCAAAAATATTCGGCTAAAAACGGGAAAGTAACCTTTGAGGCGTCCGTTCCTTTATTTGAAGATGTATTTGCTCAGGATGACAACAATGTTGTTGTTCTGAATGCTGATACAGGAGATATGGCTTCTATTTCTGTCGTTAAAAACTTCCATTTTAAAACAAAATTAATGGAAGAGCATTTTAACGAAAGCTACGCCGAAACAGCAAAATACCCTAAAACGACTTTCAAAGGAAAGATTGCGAATTTTGATAAAACGAAATTGACGGCTTCCCCTCAGAAATACACCGTTCAGGGAACATTAAACTTTCATGGCGTAGATAAAGCAGTGACTTCAGCAGCTACAATTTATTCCAAGGATGGTAAAATTTATATGCAGGGGAGCTTTGTGGCCAAAGCAGCAGATTATAAGGTGACGATTCCAAAAATGGTTATGAAAAAAGTAGCAGAAACCGTGAATGTAGAATATAATTATGTAATGGTAAAACAATGAAAAATTTTATCTTAATATTTCTATTAAGTTTTGCGTCTTTTTCGGCTCAGGAAAAAGCAAAATCTGTTTTTGATATTGCAAGAACCGGAACTGTGACAGAGCTTAAAGAATTAATGAAAAAAGATCCGAATATCATTAATCAAACCAACGAAAGTGGCTTTTCACCGCTTATTCTGGCATGTTACAGAGGTAACGTAGAAGTGGCTAAGTTTTTGATTGACAATGTAAAAGATGTTAATTATAAAAGTCAGGAAGGTACGGCATTGGCTGGTCTTTCTGTAAAATATAATAAGGATTTGGTGGAGCGTTTACTCAATAAAAACGCAGACCCAAATATCGCGGATCAAACAGGATCGACACCCTTATTCTGGGCTGTAAAATTCGGAAACAAAGAATTAATTGAACTGCTGATCAAGCACAAAGCTGATCAATCTAAAAAAGACTCAATGGGAATGACGCCATTCGAGTACGCATTACAAACAAACAATAAAGAAATAATTAACCTACTTAAAAATTAAAATATGAAAAAAGTTTTACTAACATTATGTTTAGCTCTTGCAAGCGCTGCAGGAGCACAGTTTTCGTCGGGAATGGTGAGTTTAGGCTCTACAGGGATGACTGTAAAGTTGGATACTACACCAACTTTGGCTACTATAACAGTTATGGGACCAGACACTTCTTATATGGGAATTGGTTTTGGAAGTAGTGGTATGGCAAGTGGTGCTGATGGATTTATTTATAATTCATCTGCTAATAGAGATTACACGTTCAGTGGGGTAGGAGTTACACCTACAGCAGATGCAGCTCAGGATTGGACACAAACATCTAATACAACTTCTGGTGGTATCAGAACTGTTGTTGCTACAAGATCATTAACTGGAGGTTCAGGAGATACAGCAATTCCTAATGCTGCAGGAGCCATCAATATTTTCTTTGCAAAAGGACCAGGAACAGCTTTGTCAAGCGGTTATCACGGAGGTGGAAACAGAGGTTATGCAACATTAAATATGATCGCTTCATTAGCGACAGATGAATTGCTGGCACAAAACAAAAAAATCGCTCTTTATCCTAATCCTGCCAAAGAAGTTGTTAATTTCAAAAATGCAGATAAAATAAAGTCTATCGATGTTTATGAATCTACAGGTAGAAAAGTAAAATCTGTAAAAGTAAATGGAGAAAATATCAGTGTTTCTGATCTTAAATCAGGAAGCTATTATTTTGAAATTACTTTGAAAGATGGAAGCGTAGCTTATGAGAAATTGATTAAAGAATAATTTTTTAAAATTATATTATTATCCCTAAAAAGTATAACTTTTTAGGGATTTTTATTTACATTAATTCTAAAAAATACTTTTAAAGTTTTTTTAATCCCGAAAACTTTTCTGTAAAATTTACAGACTGTAACTTTGGCAAAAAATTAGAATGAAGCAAGGATTGCAATTTTTACTGTTGATTTTTTCGTTAACGGTTTTTGCTCAAAAAGATAGTGCTGATACGGCGCAGGTTATTATTCCCGATAGATATAATAATACAAATGCACAGACAAAGCCTTATGTGATCATGATTTCTACAGATGGTTTTCGCTATGATTACGCAAAAAAATACAATGCAGAAAATCTCTTGAAATTTTCAAATGAGGGAGTTCAGGCAAAGGCAATGATTCCGAGTTATCCGAGTATCACTTTTCCTAATCACTGGAGTTTGATTACAGGATTATATCCTTCTCATCATGGTTTGATCGATAATTATTTTTATGATTATAAAAGAAAGGAAGCTTATGCAATGAGCGACAAAAGGAATGCAGAAGATGGAAGCTGGTATGGCGGAACTCCACTTTGGGGATTGGCTGAAAAGCAGGGAATGGTTTCGGCTTCTTTAATGTGGGTAGGCTCTGCAAGTGATGCGGGAGGAAAAAGACCAAGTTATTATTACCCTTATCATGAAAAATTTTTGCCGACTGAGAAAGTAGATAAAGTAATTAATTGGCTGAAATTACCGATGGATAAAAGACCGCATTTTATTTCATTATATTTCCCGGAAGTTGATGGAAGCGGGCATCATTTCGGACCGGAAGCCAAAGAAACGGAAGATGCGGTTCATTTGATTGATAAAGCAATTGGAAATTTGGTTCAGAAAGTAAATGATTTAGGGTTGAAAAACGTCAATTTTATCTTTGTTTCTGATCATGGGATGATAAAAGTTGATGGTGGAAATCCTTTGGAAATTCCTGCAATGCTTCTAAATAAGGATAAATTTGACATTTATAATTCTCAGACTTTGTTAAGAGTTTATGTTAAAAATCCTACGGAAGTTAAAACTGTTTATAAAGAATTAAAAGCGAGTAAAACAGATGATTATGAAGTGTATTTGGATAAAAAGTTGCCTAAATATCTTCATTTTTCGACAAAAGACGATCAGTATAATAGAATAGGACAGATTCTTTTGATTCCAAAAGCTCCAAAAGTATTTTTACCAAAAGGAAAATCTACTTCAATCGGAAAACATGGTTACAATCCAAAATTAGTTCCTGAAATGAAAGCAACATTTTTTGCTTGGGGACCGGAATTCAAAAATAATTTATTGATCGATGAATTTGCAAATGTGAATGTTTATCCCTTGGTTGCTGAAATTTTAGGATTAAAAATTGATCAGCCAATTGATGGAAAATTAAAAGTATTGAAAGAAACACTGAAAAAATAAATCGGGGAGTCCCGAAGGGATGACTTATAAGAGGATAGGGTGAAAACCCTGTCAAAAATGATAAAAATAAGTTTCGGCGAGCCAAAGGCTCGCCGAAACTTATTAAACGACATAGGAAAATGGAGCGTTAAGAAAATTAAAAATTAATCCGTTAAAAATTTCCACTGTTTGAAGCGCGAGACAAATTTAGAGTCGAAGAAACAATATTGAAGTCGCGCAAGTTTTGGAAATTTTAGGATTTATTTTTAATTTTTAGCGGAAATTTCCAAGTCTTGAACTTTTATTTCTTTTGATTCAAGTCAAAAGAAAATAATTAATATTTAGCAGCAAACTCCTTCGCAAAATCCTCTAATTTAACCTCACCATCAACTGGAGAACCATGTTCAATAAAATCCTTTTGAACAATGCCTTTTCTCAACCCTAATCCCATTTCGGTATACAATTCTGCAATTTCCTTTGGAAGACCGGCCTGAAGCATTCCGTTTAGAGAATCCTCATCTTTAAATTCAATCCATGGTAATTCAGAATTTCCGGTGGCAGTACCGAAAATTTTGGCTATATCATTTCCTGAACGAATAGTACTGACAATATACCTTACATTTTTTCCTTCAGTATTTTTCACCAATTCTTCTGCAGCGGCTTTAGCAATATCAATGGGATGAACTAAAGGAATGCTTACACTTCCGGGATAATTTCCGCCAATAATTCCGGCATTTTTAATCATGGGAATGTCATTGAAGAAATTAATATAAAAATATCCTGCTCTCAAAAATGTTACGGAAGTATTTTCCAGCTCATTGTAGAATTTTTCAATGAAATGAAGACCTTTTATCGGTCCATTTTCAACGGGAGATTCAACACCGATACTGCTTAGCATTACAACTCTCTTCAAACCGGTTTTCTTGATAGCTTCTGCATAATTTTTTCCTGCATTAATGGTGTTTTCAACAACATTTTCAAATCCCATATTCGGAGGTGTCATTAAAAATGCAGCATCAGATTCCGCAAAAGTTTTAACTAAAAAATCTAAGTCTGTAATAGATCCAATCGCAGCTTTCGCACCTAGATTTTCAATTTCACTTTTTTTAGATTCGTTGCTGCTAATCACGGTAATGTCGTGTCCTTCTTTGATTAATTGTTGAGCTAATGGTTTTGCTACATTTCCTAATGAACCTGTGATTGTAATTTTCATATGTAAATTTTTTATTGTTTTTTAATGGTCATATGCAATCGCAGAATATTAGTCTTTATAAGTTGATGAAGTAAATACGATTTCATAATAAATATTTTTTTATTTCTGAGAACAAAGTTATATTTGTACTTACTTTTATACAAGTACTTACCCTAAAGTATGTATTATGACAGCAATTAAAGAAAGCTCAACGATTCAGCAGAATAAGAAGTATGCACTGGATTCTTGTCCTGTAACCTACGTTATGGAAAAAATAGGCGGATTCTGGAAACCCATTATTTTATATTATCTTTCGAATGGTGATAAACGATACAGCGAATTAAAACGTGCTATTCCGGCGGTGACAGAAAAGATGTTAATACAACATTTAAAACAATTGGAAAACGACGGATTAGTCATAAGAACGGCAAAAGCTGTTGTTCCGCCACATGTAACTTACGAATTAAGTGAAGGTGGAAAAGGCTTAATTCCTGTCATTCATTCAATGGCAGAATGGGCATTTAAGGATATGGAAGGAAAATATAATTGTACATAAAAATTTACAATATATAAAGTGTATGTCTTTCCTAAATGAAATGCCTTTGCTGGTATAAAATAAAAAGGCTCTTCAATTCGAAGAGCCTTCCTATTAAAAATAAACGAGAATTATAAAGATTGCATATCAATCACGAAACGGTATCTCACGTCGCTTTTCAACATTCTTTCGTACGCTTCGTTGATATCCTGCATTTTGATTAATTCAATTTCGGAAACAATATTGTGTTCACCACAGAAGTCCAACATTTCCTGAGTTTCAGCAATACCACCGATTACAGAACCAGCCACAGATCTTCTTCCCATGATCATCGGAACTGTATGTAAAATTGGTTCCAATCCGCCTAAATATCCTACGACAACTAAAGTTCCGTTGATATTTAAAGTTCCAACATAAGGATTAACATCATGTACATAAGGAACAGTATCGATAATTAAATCATATTTTCCTTTTACAGACTCCATTTGAGCATCGTCTGTAGAAATAACTACGTGATCGGCACCTAATTGTTTTGCGTCTTCAGTTTTCCCCGGAGTTCTTGAGAATAAAGTTACTTCAGCTCCCAAACCTTTTGCTAATTTGATCGCCATGTGTCCTAAACCTCCAAGACCTACAACTGCCACTTTAGAATTTGGACCAACGTTCCAGTGTCTCAAAGGTGACCAGGTTGTAATACCTGCGCAAAGAAGTGGTGCAACTGCTGCCAGATCTAAGTTTTCAGGCACTTTTAAAACAAAACCTTCCGTTACAACTACTTTTTGAGAATAACCACCAAAAGTGTGACCTCCCAAATGTGTGTCTTTTCCGTTGTAAGTTCCGGTAAATCCGTTTAAACAATATTGCTCTAAATCATGTTTACAGCTTTCACAATGTCCGCAAGAATCAACCATACAGCCAACGGCTGCCAAATCACCAACTTTGAATTTAGTTACTTCGTCTCCGATTTTAGTGATTCTCCCAACGATTTCGTGTCCCGGAACCGCAGGGTACATTGCTCCGCCCCAATCGTTGCGCGCCGTGTGAAGATCAGAGTGACAAACCCCGCAATATAGAATTTCAATTTCTACATCTTTTGGTGTTGTTTCTCTTCTCTCAATATTCATTTCTTTTAAATCAGCAGTTGCCGACTCTGCTCCGAAAGCTTTTACCGTAAATGTGTTCATTTGCTTTTTAATTAAGTATTAGTTTAAATTGATAATTTGTTATATTCTTCGTCAGTTACTGGTTCCAGCCATTCTACAATACCGTTTTGAGTATTGGGATTAATAGCAATGTGGGTAAACTCACTATCTGAACCTGCACCATGCCAGTGAATAATATCAGGAGGTATATTCACGACATCTCCCGCCTTCAAGATTTGAGCAGGCTTACCTTTTTCCTGATAAAATCCCGTTCCTGAAGTTACAATTAAAATCTGTCCTCCACCATGAGAATGCCAGTTATTTCTGCATTTTGGTTCGAAAATTACGTTTCCAATTTGGCAGTTAAGTTCATCTGCATTAGGCTTTAAAATTTGTATCCATGCAGTTCCTCCTGAAAAATATTCAGAGGGAGCTTTTTCTCCTTTTGGAAAAATGTTTGTATTAAATGTTTCCATAACAATGCAAAAGTCGATACTTTTAGATTAGTAACACTTATATAAATTACGGAATGATTTACCAATTTTACCGACAGCATAAAAGGTACGAAAGAAAATGGTAATTTTGAATAAGTTTAAAAATGTACTGCATGGAAAATCAGGAGATTGAAGTTTACAATAGTGTTTCAGAATATAATAAAATGGCGAATCACGAGACATTACACCCATTGGTGAGTGTGATTGATTTTTCGAAATCTGATCCTATTTGCCAGTTCAGAAGAACATTCGGATTTTATACTGTTTTTTTGAAAGATGTCATGTGTGGAGATATGCAGTACGGGAAAAACAGCTATGATTATCAGGAAGGAACGTTGGTTTTTATTGCTCCCGGACAGACTTACGGAATTTTTAATGAAGGAAAATTTATTCAGCCTGCAGGTTTTGCATTAATATTTCATCCTGATTTAATAAAAGGGACTAATCTTGGTAAAAATATCAAAGATTACAACTTCTTTTCTTATGAGGTACATGAAGCATTACACCTTTCAGAAAAGGAAAGAGAGATTATTTTAGAATGTTTTAAAAATATCAAACACGAGCTTGGTCAATCCATTGATAAGCACAGCAAGTCATTAATTGTTAATAATATTGAATTGTTTTTGAATTACTGTATGCGTTTTTATGACCGACAGTTCATCACGAGAGATCATGTTAATCAGGGAGTTATCGGTAAGTTTGAAAATCTTTTGGATGAATATTTAAAATCTGAAAAACCCAAAAATCTTGGTTTCCCGATGGTTAATTATTTTGCCGAACAACTAAATCTTTCGGCGAATTATTTTGGCGATATTATTAAAAAAGAATTGGGAATTTCCGCGCAGGAATTCATCCATAATAAATTGATTGATGTCGCGAAAGAACATATTTTCAATCCTGAAAAATCCATCAGTGAAATTTCTTATGACTTAGGTTTCAAGTATCCACAACATTTTACGCGCCTTTTCAAAACAAAAGTCGGCGTTTCTCCAAGCGAGTATAAAGCTTTGAATTAATTATTTAAACTAATACACTAATGCAAATTCGTGTCAAAAATTGTGAAATTTATATTTAAATAAAAACCAAAATTTGTAAATTGTAGTTGAATACAGCTTAAAGCCTATTGCTTACTGCTTAAAGCCAAATCAAATGACAACACGGCAAAATATAGGAACACATGCCTTTCATACACCTTTTGGAAAGATTTTAGCATTAAAAGAAAATGGCGTTATCAAAGCCAAAAGTATCCGATATGCCAGATCTGAAAGGTTTAAAAAGGCGATCCCTTTGCAGTCGATAGATTCAGAAGAAATTGTAGATAAAACTCCCGTCTGTCCGCAAAATATCAGCCCGTTATTGGAAAGATTAATCGGAAAAACTGATCTTGAGAAATTCAGAGTAGAAGAATCCACACAATTCCTGACCGTAACTGTTCCTGAAAATTGTAATGAAAATGAAAAATTACCCGTCGTAGTCTGGATTCACGGGGGTTCTTATGAAATTGGCTGTGGGGATCTTCCGACCTCTGATCCTTCGGTTTGGGTGAAAGAACAGAACATTATTGTCGTCTCAGTTTCCTATCGTTTGGGACTTTTTGGATTTCTGGGTGGAGATGACAACAGACCAGCCAATCTTGGTTTATTCGACATGATTGAGGCGTTACATTGGATTAAGAAAAATATAAATAGTTTTGGCGGTAATGCTGAAAATATTACGCTTTTCGGTCAGTCTTCCGGTGGCGATGCTATCGCACATCTGATGATTTCTGAAGGAGCTGAGAATTTGTTTCACCGTGTGATTATTCAGAGTGCACCATTGGGTTTCCGACATAAAAGACAAAAAATGTCCGCTGAATTTTTTCAACGAACGGAATTTTTAAAAGAGGAAAAAGAGGCTTTGAAAATGACAGAAAATTATGTGAAATTTTTACCGTCATTCTTAAAATATGGTTTAAAAACTTCAATGCCTTTCGGTTTGCAATATGGTTATCCTCCTTTATGCAATGAAGATGAATCTGTTCAAAAATGGAAAGAAAGTGCCAAAAAATATGATGTTTTGATTGGTTTAAATCATGATGAAACTGCTTTCTACGTAAAAACCGCCACAAATGGGATTTACACATATTTAAATAATAAAATCTTAGATAAAATCGTCCGGAAAACAACGGAATCAATCTATGAAAAACCTGCAACTATTTTTGCTGAAAATTATGCAGAGGGCGGCGGAAATATTTATCTATTTAAAATTCATTCAACTTTAAAAAATAATTATATCGGAGCTTCTCATTGCATTGATTTACCATTAATTTTTGAAAACAAGGAAGCCTGGAAATCTTCTGAGTTGTTGAAAGATATTCCATGGGAGTATATTCAGGAAAATGGCAAAAAACTCCGCTCACTCTGGGCTGAATTTGCCCGAACAGGAAGTATTTCCGAAACTTCAGAAAGACCTGAAATTCTGGAACTCCGAAAAGTTTAGTTTTAATTTTAGCACAAAAATTTATACGGCTTATTTGTCATTCCGTAGGAATCTAGACATAGTTTTAGAATTATTTTTAATTATAATAATCGAGACTCCTACGGAATGACAACTTTGCAGATTGGTGCATATCTTCCAGCTTCTAGCATCCATCTTCCAACCAAAGAAGCTACTCAGCAACCCAAACACTCACATTTCCTGCAGGAACAGGGAAATTCCCCCAACCTTTTTCGTCAATCGTTACTTTGTCTTCAAATCTGCCAAGTAAATCATAAAATTCTTTTCCTACATATTTTTCTCCCATTTCCATAGGTTTTTCGTAAGCATCTTTATTGCTCAAAACTACCGCGCAACCTGAATGTTCATCGTCTCCTTCACGCACCCAGCCAAGACAATTGGCGTCTTCAAAATAATCTTTTTGCTCTCCGTAAGCATGATCTTTTCTGGCTTTTAATAATTCTTCGATACCGTCAACCTTATCTAAAAAGATTTCTTGATCATTTCCTTGATTATCTTTGTCAACATAGTGTGCACCATATAAATCGGGATAAAATATACACGGATAGCCTTCTTGTCTTAATAAAATCAAGGCATAGGCTAAAGGTTTAAACCATTTTTCTACAGGAGCTTCCAAATCCTGTAAAGGTTGCGTATCATGATTATCGACCAAACTTACCGAGTGAAGCGGATCTGCCTGAGTAAGAGTGTTTTCAAGAATTTTTCTTAGATCATAGGAATCTCCTTCCTTTGATGCGGTGTGGAAATTATTCTGTAAAGAGCTGTCAAACAAACTCATACAGCCTTCAGTAACCTCAATGTATTTTTGGAGTAAATTCAGATATCCAGGAGCCCAATATTCGCCGACAGCAAAAATATTTTTCCCTGAATTGGAGCGGAGTAGGGTGAGCCATTCTTTATAAAAATCAAAAGAAATATGTTTTAAGGCATCGAGCCGTACACCGTCAAAATCAGTCTGATCAAAATACCATTTTGCCCAGTTATTCAGCTCTTCGCGCACATGAGGATTACGATGATCAATGTCATTGTACATCAGGTAATCGTAATTTCCTTTTTCATCATCGATCATTTCTTCCCAATCGGTTCCGTATTCATTTTTAATTTTAAAAATATGGGAATCCATTCCTTCGGCATAGTCTACACCACTGAAACACATGAAGTTCCATTCAAATTCGGAATATTTCTTTTTACGACCGGGAAA
>Ga0157375_10003268_pt1 | contig 14059 bp, 15 predicted proteins | sample M35metaG_FD_115311 | JGI IMG/M metagenome (GOLD analysis project Ga0157375, IMG submission 115311) | Miscanthus rhizosphere microbial communities from Kellogg Biological Station, Michigan, USA - M3-5 metaG | ecosystem: Host-associated > Plants > Roots > Rhizosphere > Soil | place: USA: Michigan...
AAACTGATCGACTATCAGGAGTTCTGCGGAATTCCGCAGCACGAGCCGCCTCCCGCGCCCGGCGTGAAGGAAGGCGAAATCGATGTCGTCGATGTGAAGCGCAAGATGGATCAGGGCGAGCCGTTCTTGCTATTGGATGTACGCGAGCCGCACGAGTACCTGATCTGCAGCATCCCGACCTCGAAACTCATTCCGCTGGGCGATCTGCCGAAACGCGTGAATGAGCTCGACACGGCGACGGAGATCGTCGCGCACTGCAAGAGCGGCGTGCGCAGCGCCAAGGCGGTCGAGTTCCTGAAGCAGGCTGGCTTCAAGAAGGTCAAGAACATGAAGGGCGGCATCCTGGCGTGGAGCGACAAGGTCGACCCCACGGTTCCGAAGTACTAAGCGAACAGTGAACGCCGAGCAACGCTGGAACGCTTCTGGCTACGCCGAGCACGCGCATTTCGTCCCGGCACTGGGCCAGCCGGTTCTAGACTTACTCAATCCTCAGCCCGGCGAGAGGATTCTGGATCTCGGTTGCGGTGATGGAGTTCTTTCCGAGAAACTCATCGCTCTAGGCGCCAATCTCGTTGGTGTCGACAGCTCCCCGGATATGATCGAGGCCGCGCGGAAGCGTCGCGTGGACGCGCGCTTAATGGACGCGACCGGGCTGTCCTTCGATCACGAATTCGATGCGGTTTTCTCGAATGCCGCGCTGCACTGGGTCAAGAACGATCCGGACGCGGTCATCGCCGGAGTTAGCCGTGCGCTGAAGCCTGGCGGCCGGTTTGTCGGCGAGTTCGGCGGGCATGGGTGCGTTGCGGCGATAACCGTGGCGCTGATGACGGCCCTGGAACGCCGCGGAGTCGAAAATCCAGCCAGCGCCATTCCGTGGTATTTTGCAACCGTCGAAGACTACCAGTCCCGGCTGTTTAAGGGAGGTTTCGAGGTCGAGTATATCGCGCTGATTCCCCGCCCCACGCCTCTTCCAACTGGGATGAGGGGATGGCTCCAGACGTTCGCAATTCCGTTCTCAGGACTGCTTCCTGAACGGGACCGTGACGCGTTTCTGGATGATGCGGTGGAACTCCTTCGTCCGGTGTTGTGCGACGAAAAAGGGAATTGGACGGCGGACTACACACGGCTTCGGTTCGCGGCGCGAACATCAGCCTCGCCGGCCAGCTGATGTCTCCGACGGTGAAGGACGGCATCCTGGCGTTGAGCGATAAGGTCGACCCGACGGTTCCGAAATACTCAGAACGCCGGAGTAGAAGCAATTCCGAGCTGCTTCCTAATTTGGGCGACCAAGGTTTCCTTGATTTCTTTGTGCCGAGGCACGGGTGCCTTACGGCCATTAGCAGGATTTAAGAAGATGTCGTGGCCGCCACCACGACGGTCCAGCACTCAACCAGCGTCGCGAAGCTGCCGATCCAAGTCACGGCGCTTCAACCTCAACCCCGATTTCTTTCGTCTGTACGCCGGCAGGCAGGGTCGGCTCGGAATCATCCAGCATAAGCCTGTAAGCGTCCCGAATGTTCTCTTCCAAATCGGAAAGAGACTCCCCTTGACTAAATACGCCTGGCACCTCCCGCAGCCGCCCCACGTACCAGCCGTCATCGCGCCAATACTCCAGCGTGAATTGCCGTTTCATGCCTAGATTCTACCTTGTGCGATGATACCCATCAGGGAGCGGCTGTTAAACTCGTAGGAATGAAGTTTGGCGGGTTTTACGAACATCAGCTTCCACGGCCCTGGACGAAGGAATCTGAGCACACCTTACTGAAGAATGCGTTGGACGAAGTCGAGCTGTCTGACCGCAGTGGATTCGACTACATCTGGGCCACGGAGCATCACTTTTTAGAAGAGTACGCGCACTCGTCCGCACCCGAAGTGTTCCTGGCGGCGTGCAGCCAGCGGACCAAGAACGTGCGGATCGGCCACGGCATCGTGCAGATGCCTCCATACATCAATCACCCCGCGCGAGTAGCCGAACGCATCGCGACACTCGATCTGCTCAGCGACGGCCGTGTCGAATATGGCATCGGCGCGGGCGCCTCGGAAACCGAGCTGGGCGGTTACAACGTGCCGCAAGCCGTCAAGAAAGACATGATGCTGGAGGGCGCGCGGGCGGTGGTCGAGATGCTCACGCAGGAACCTTTCCCGGGTATCGACGGCAAGTACGTCAAGATGCCGGCGCGTAACGTGGTTCCCAAGCCGCTACAGAAACCTCATCCGCCGATGTGGCTGGCCTGTTCGAACCGGCCGTCGATTCTGCAAGCGGCGCGGCTGGGTTTGGGCGCGCTGACGTTCTCCTTCATCGATCCGGGCCAAGCGCGGCAGTGGGTCGCCGACTATTATGAGACGTTCGAGAAGGAGTGCGTGCCGCTGGGATATGCCGTGAATCCGAACGTGGCCATCGCGTGCCCGTTCCTGTGCGACAAGAACGAAGAGCTGCTGGGACAAATCGCCGCGGAGAGCTACGGTTTCTTCATCTACGCCTTAGGGCACTATAGCTTCTTCGGCGAGCATGAACCCGCCAAGACCGATATCTGGGACGAGTTCAAGAATCGTCCCAAAGAATTCGCGCTGCCGGAAGGGCGTCCGCTGGACGGCGTGGGAACTCCCGAGCAAGTTCGCCAACGGCTGCGCGATTTCGAGGACGCCGGGATCGACCAGGTGATCTGTCTTTCGCAGGCGGCGAATATTTCGCACGACATGCTGAGCTCGTCCATCGAGCTGTTCAGCAAAGAGGTTCTGCCGGAGTTCAAGGATCGCGATCAAAAGTGCGCGCGGGCGAAGGCCGAGCGGCAAGATCGGCTGACTGAGCTATGCATGCCTCGACGGCCGAAGGTGGAGGCTCCCAAAACCTCCACGATCATCCGGGCGGCGGGACATCACTAGAAACCACTTCAAGGCCGGTTCGCGGAATCATAGACCGTGTAATAGCCGTGTGCGCGTGCCGTCAGAGCGCCCACGCCTGCACCAATGCCAAACCCAGCCAGCGAACCCGTCGCAATGATCGACGCATGATCGGGACCTTCGTTGGACAGCACAAAGGGAATAGAGATCGCGGCCCCCGATGCCGCACCGATAATGCCCCCGACGATAGTCCGGCGCTTGAACTTACTCTTGCGAACCTTGACCTTCCGGATTTCCGTCTGCGAAAGACTTAGTTGAGCAGCGGCCATATTTATAGAGAGGCCCGCTGCTGTAACTGTGCCTAGCGTGCCGCGATGCTTCGCACCTTTAACCTGTACTTCGATCTGCGTGCCCGGAGCGATGCCTTGAACCACAGACCACAGTTCGTTGTTCGCAAACGCCGGAGCAGCGGTCACGAAACAAATCCATAAGAACCAGCGGGATGTCGTCGTCATTCAGGAGCTAACGCTGCACCGCTTCGAATTTCATCTTCTTGCCGTCTGCTTCGGTGTACCATCCGGCCTTCACCAGCTCATCGACGGACTTGTCGAACTTGCTCCGGTAGTTCTTCTCGTTGCCATAGAGCGAATCCATGCGAGCCTTGTCGAACGCGACGGTGTGGCCGAACTCCCGGCAAGCCGCCGGCGTGGTGCCAGTGAAATAGGTCGCGGCCGGAACGTCCACCCAGGGACTCCGAACGCCGCCGACGCCGTTCCCGGCCTGGTCGAGCACAACAGCGCCGTCCTTGACTTCGATGAGGCTGGCGCGCGGCGCGGGTTTTCCTTTGCGAGCCCATTGATCCAGACTCACCAGCGTGGAATCGTACACGTACTTCAGCCGGGTATCCGTGCTGAACGTGAATGGCGGATCACACTTGGCATTTAACGGAAATTCGGGGGTCCCCTGCGGCGCGCCGCCTGAAGCCGTCTGATCCGCGAATGTGGGGAAGCCGCGATCGTACGCCCAACGGTCGATGTGCGAAGCGCCCGCGACCTCGTATCGGCGGAAGCGATTGTCAGCGTCGTCGCTATCCGGACGCCGCTGCGCGATCGAATCGGGTACTTCGCCTTGCGCGACAACCTCAATCACAGGAACATCTACTTTCGCGACGATACTGCGCGGGTCGGTTCGCGCGGGGGCCGTGCCGCAATTACTGAGGCGGCTGGGAGCGCCGGGGTTGCGAAGCAGGTAGCCATCGATCACGGGCTTGCCGTTGGCGAGGCGCGCGTGCGAATGAATCGCGTCGAGATAAGTCACGACGTCGGGGAACTGGCTGGTCATGTAGATGCCTTCCACGCGGAATCCAGCGAACGGGCTACCGGCGGGAGCGGCCTTGAGCAGCGCACCCACCTGGCTGATTAGGTCAAAGCGCAGACCTTCTTCCATAGGCGACGGGCCGCCTTTGGCGCCTGGGCACGCTTCGCCCGGATTCGGATTCGCGAAGGACAGGGCGGTGTAGCGCGTGGGATTGAACTTCTTGAGCCCATCGGTCGCAGCCGGCATCGTGATCCCGACCCAGGCGTCGCCCCGCTCCATCATGTGCTCGTTCAAGTAACCGTACATGATCGCCCAATCGAACCGGCGCACAGCGCCCAAAGGCTCGAGCACGACAGCACCGCTGAACTTCGAGGCAGTGGCGGGACGGCGAACGAGAATCCGGGCTGCGTACGGCGCTTTCTCAGTCTTCACGGTGAGCGAACCATCCGCGGCCCAATCGTACACGTTGGCGTTTCCGCTAACAATGAACTCCTGCTCCACATAGCCGTACTTTGCGAGGTCGAACGGCACCAGGCTATGCGCCGCGTCCATGAACGGATAGGAATCGGCGGTCACCGGAATCGGTCCGTTGAATTTTGGAACCGGCGTACCCTGCCCCGCTGCGACCACAGCCGTCAGGATCGCGATAAAAACCGTCTGTCTCATCATCTTCTCCTCAGTTTTCTTAACGTGGTTGTGTAACGACGTCGACCAGCGCGGGCTCGCCGCGCCGAACCACGTCTACTGCGCGGCGCAGGGCCGCTCCCAAATCTTTCGGATCGCTGATCGGCCCCTCGGCGTGGACTCCCAAGCCTTGGGCGATCTTTGAATAATCGATGTTCGGATCCTCGAGAGTCGTACCGATGACGGCTCGATCAATGCCGCGGTTGTGCCGGTTCGCCATGCGCTGCACGTGCATGAGCTCCTGATGATAGGCGCGATTGTTGTGCATCACGCTCAGCAAGGGGATCTTGTGATGCGCTGCCGTCCATAACACCGCAGGTGCATACATGAGGTCGCCGTCATTCTGAATGCTGACGCTCAGGCGACCGCGCTTGCGATTGGCGAGAGCCGCACCAACCGCCGCCGGCGCACCGTAACCCACACCAGCCCCGCCCGATCCACCGAGATACTGATAGTGCTTGTCGAAGTTCCACAGGCGCAGCGGCCAGCGGCTGACAAACGGCACGTCGGATACCAGTGACCAGTCGTCATTCTCGATCTGGGCCCAGAGTTCGGCTGAAAGGCGAGCCGTGCTGATGGGGCTCGCGTCCCACGCATAGGTGGCTTCGGTGCGCGCGCGTTCCAAAGAATCTTTAGCGGCCGCGGCGAGTTTCGCACCGCGCGCTTCGAAAGCGCTCTTGCGATCGGGCGTAATCAGACGCTTGACGGCCTCGATCAAGGACGGCAGCGTCGCTTCGGCGTCGGCCGCGATGGCTAAGTCGACCTCTGGATAACGCTCGAAGTCCTGATAGTTGCTGCGCAGGAACAGGTCGCCCGCGGTGATGCTGATCAGCTTGGCTCCCGGCTTGGTGATCGATTGCGAGGTTCGCTGGAGCTGATCGCGGTAGGAGTGTACCGTGCCCCAGAAATCGGTGAGCTCGAGACCGAGGATCACGTCGGCGGCGCCGACCAGCGCGCGGCTGCGCTCAGTATGATTCAGCGGATGGCGCGTGGGGAAATTCATCCGTCCGCCTTGATCGATCACCGGCGCTTGCAATACTTCTGCCAGTTCTATCAGTAGGGCCAACCCGGCCGGCGTGCGGGCGGCTCGATCCGCGATGATGAGCGGGTTCTCGGCAGCGACCAAGAGGCGAGCTGATTCAGCGACAGCCCCCGATTCGCCCTGCGGCGGCGCGGCCAGCGTCAGCTTGGGGATTGTCAGCCGGGCATCCGCGGCGATGGCATCCTCCTGCAGATCGCCGTCCGCCACCAGCACGATCGGCGACATGGGCGGCGTCATGGCGATCTTGTACGCGCGCACCGCGGATTCCGCGAAATGCGTCAGCGAGGCCGGGGCGTCGTCCCACTTCGTGAAATCGCGCACCAAGGCCGCGCCATCCTGGACGCTATGCGCCCATTCCACGCCAGGCCGCCTGTTCTCAGCGTTGGCGATATTACCAAAGATCACGTACACCGGCACGCGATCGCAGTAGGCGTTATAAATCGCCATCGCGGCGTGCTGCAGACCAACGGTACCGTGCGCGAACACGGCCAGCGGCTTGCCCTCGACTTTGGCGTAACCGTGGGCCATCCCGACGGCCGATTCCTCATGGCAGCAAGTGAGAAACTCGGGGTTGCGATTGCCCCCGTAGTTGATCACCGATTCGTGCAGCGCGCGGAAGCTGGAGCCGGGATTGGAGCAGATGTACTCGATGCCCAGGGACTTGAGGACGTCGAGCATGAAGTCGGATCCGGGGCGTTCGTTGGTGAGGACTTCGATGTTGGAAGACGGTGTTCCGGTTTCGGCCTCGCGAGCCGCGGCGCTCGGGGTGGTGGCATTAGGGGCAGTAACTCGCGGAGTGCCGGGCTGGATCTGCTGCGCGCGCCCCTTGCCGCCGGCAGCCAAAGTAGCGGCGCCGACGGTGGCACTTTGAAGGAAATTGCGTCGATTTAGGGCGCTTTTCTTGGACCGGGCCACGAGGCTCTACCTGCTCAGAGATAGAGTATCACTTGGAAGGCAGGCCGAACTCAACTTTGCGTTCCTTATTGATCTGCTTGCTGAAATCGCGATCGACCAAGTCCAGCGTGACGCTGTTCTTGACGCCCTGCACCGTAATGTAGTTGAGGATGTCGCCTTCCACCCAGTAGGCAATGGCCGGATAGATGGTATGGTCCTTCATGGCGATCAGAAACATCACCTGCTGGTCACTTGAATTAACTGCGGAATCGCCCGGGTTCCCCGCCTGAGGAGCAGGCTCAGGAAGAGGCGCGTTCGAGTAGTCGCGCAGCACAGGATTAGCGGTATCCGGCCTGAAGTACTGGTTGATGATCACCACGGGCGGCTGCGTCATCTGGTCGTAGCCCGTGCCTTGGTATTGCGAATAGCCCGCCATGGGCGCCGACGGCGCGTCGTAGTCGTAGTAATTTCCGCCGTAGAACACCGGATACGGAACCGCGACGGCGATGCCATGCGACCGGTGCGGCACTTGTGGCACGGGCGCCGCGACCAGTGGCGAGCCCGGAAGGCGAGGATTTCGTACGGCCACGGGGGCTCCGGTACCGGGATAGATCAGGCGGCCGAATCCAGCTCCGCCGGTGGTGCCGACCACCCCACCAGGATTGGAAACCCGGCCGAAACCGGTTGGATCGGCAGCGCGCTGGGCCCATGCCGTCGCGGCCACCAGCAATAGTAAAGCCGTGAAGTTCATCGGAGTCGCCTCCTAGTTATATTTTAGACGCTTTGGGAAGGCGCGGCGTTTAGAACCTAATACAGCATGAGGTAAACCACGACCCCCGTAACGCTCACATACAGCCAGATGGGGAGCGTCAATCGCGCGATGCGGCGGTGGCGGCTGAAGTCGCCGGTTTTCTCGGCCTTGAGTGCGCGCCGCAGGGTGATGATCGCCAGGACGGGCACCGCAGCGGCCAGGGGCGTATGCGTGTAGAGAATGGCGAAGTAGACGTAGCGAATGAATCCAGTCTTCTGGTAATAAACGATGCCGGAATTCGCGTGGTAGATCAGGTAGGAGACCAGGAAAACGACGGACACGGTGAACGCCGCGATCATTGTGTTCTTGTGCTGGGCGCGCTTGCCGGCGCGGATCAGAAAGTAGCCGCGTAGCAGCAGGATCGCGGCGGTACCGTTGAGGAGCGCGTTAACCGCTGGAAGTTCGTGAACGTCCATCAGGTCGGCTGCCTCAGCAGTGCCTTGGCATCGGCGATCACCCGCTGGATCGCATCGGGTTCCGAAGTCAGGTAGTAACCGCGGATCTGCAATTTCCGGTCCACCAGCACGAAGCGCGTGGAGTGATCGAAACTTCCATCCACCGGGTTTAACTTGAACACGTCTTGCCCCAGATGGTTCAGCGTTTCCCGCGGGCCGGTCAGAAAATACCAAACTCCCGGTGCGGCGCTATAGAACGAGGCATACTTGGCAAGTTTCTCGGGAGTATCGCGGTCCGGATCGACTGTCATCGAAACCAGTTTCACGTCCTGCCCAGCCAGCGCTGTCTGGACTTCGCGCATCTGGGAACTCATGCGTGGGCATGGACCAGGACAATTGGTGAACATGAAATTCGCCACCCATACGTGTCCGAAAAGAGAATCGCTCTTGAAATCGGCGCCAGTCTGGTCCGTCAGTGTGAACGGAGAAACCCATAAGCCTGTTTCCGGAGGAGGGTGAGAGCATCCGGTGCATACGGCCAGCACCAGGAAGCTAGCTATCCAACGCCATGAGGCCATACAGGAGCGGAAGGTAGAGCACGCTGGCCAGCAGCACGCGGCGGGCTTGCAGTCGGGTTTGGGTCGAATTCGCCTGGAACCCGGCGTACAGCATGATAGTTCCCAGCACGGACGCGCCGAACAGATAGAAGTTGCCGGCCATATCGAAGAACTTGGGCGCCAGGCTCATGGGGATCAGAGCCATGGAAAACCAGACGATGCGCCGGGAAGTGGAATCGACGGTCGGCTCCACCACGGGAAGCATCCGTATGCCCGCTCGCGCGTAATCCTCGCGATACATCCAGGCGATCGCGTAGAAATGCGGGAACTGCCACAGGAACAGAATGGCGAAGAGGATCCCCGCTTCGTAATTCAAATGGCCGGTGGCGGCCGCGTAGCCGATCAGCGGAGGCATGGCCCCGGGAATCGCACCGATGGTGGTCGAAATAGGCGACACACGCTTCAGCGGCGTGTAAACGAACAGGTAACTCGCCAGCGTGAACAGGGCGAGCAATGCCGTTAGAAGGTTGACGCCCAGCCACAGCTCTGTGAAACCAATCGCTGATAGAGCCGCGCCGAAGACCAGGGCGTGATCCGCCGTAATCCGGCCGGATGGAATCGGACGAGCTTTGGTCCGGTTCATGAGGCCGTCGCCTTCACGCTCGTACCACTGATTCAGGGCAGCCGTGCCCCCGGCGATCAGCATGGTCCCGAGCAGCGTGTGGAACAGCTCCATCCACGTCCAGGGCTTCCCGAGGTGCGTGCCGAACAGGAACCCGACCCCGGTGCTCATCAGGATGAATAACGTGATGCGCGGCTTGGTGAGCTCGAGATAGCGGTTCACGATGTCACCGCCTGGTGGTGCGAATCCGCCGTTTCCGATGCGCGCACGTGAACGTTCCGCCGGATCTGGATCGCCAGGACGACGCTCGCGGCCAGCGTCAGGCCTCCGGTAGCGACGTGGGCCACCGTGGTGAGCACCATCGCCAGGGGATATTCCGCTGCGTTAAGGCGCGCGACATATGCGGCGATTCCCAGGAAGATCTGGACCAAGGTGATCGTCAGGAGGCCGACCGCCGCAGGCCGCAGCGCACGATGCTTGGGAAACTGATTCAGGACGAAGATCGCGGTCAGCAGAATCACCAGGGGCACGAGCATCGCGCCGATGACGTGCGGCATGAGTCCGAATGCCCGGTGGCGGAAGCCTGCGCCGAGGCCGATCTGCAGCAGCACTAAAACCGGAGTGATGACGGCGAGCGATCTCAAAGAAGGCCAGCCGTAGTCTTCAACCGGATCAGGCCCTTGCTGCCAGTTTCGCGACGTAAAGACGGCGATGGCGACCGTCACCGAGAAGAACAGCTGCGCGAGACATGCGTGGGCGATACTGATGGGCGCGGGCTGCAGCAGAAGCACCGTAGCGCCGCCGAGCAACCCCTGTGCGACCACTCCGCCCAACGCCAGCCAACCCAGCTTTTTCATCCAGACGCGCTTTTCGACACGGGCGATCCAGATCGCCAGGATAATGGTCAGTGTTCCGACCACGGTGGCGATCATCCGGTGGCCCGTTTCGAAGAGTACGCCGCCGGTCATTTCGGGGATTACCTGCCCGTAGGACAAAGGCCAGTCGGGCACCGAAAGCCCGGCTTCCTTGCTGGTGACGGATGCTCCGGCGATGACCAGGAACAGGGTGCACACGGCGACCAGGGTCGCGTATCGGTGCAGCCAGGGGGTTTGCATTGGGTTAGGAAACAACGGTTAGTACATTCCTATTTTAGCGCGTAGAATTAGGTTTTTGTGACCTCATCACTTCATCAGCCCATTCACACCGTCTACGGCGGCGCACACTTATTTAAATCAACCACTTGCAGCAGGTTGGGCGCGCTGGCCCAAAAAGCGTTTCACGATTACGCTCCCGACGCCGCCACCGTGGCGAAGATTTTCGGCATCGACGGTCTGGAGAATATGGTCCATGCGCGGGTAACTGAGAAGCTGGGTCGCGAGCCCATCGAGGACTACCGGATCGATTTCGAGGACGGATTCGGCGTTCGATCCGATGCCGAGGAGGATGCTGCGGCCGATAACGCAGCGCGGGAAGTCAGCGCTGCGGCTAAGGCAAAGTCGTTGCCGGCGATGTTCGGGATCCGCGTGAAGTCGTTCCACTCGAAGGTGACCAGAGCGCGGGCCACCCGGACGCTGGATCGTTTTCTTTCGCAGGCCACATTGCCGCCAAACTTCGTCGTCACGCTGCCCAAGATCACCGCGCCCGAGCAAGTCTCGGAGTTAGTGCGGGCTCTCCAGCCCTATCCCCATGTGCGCATCGAAATCATGATCGAGACGCCGGCGTCGATATTCATACTGCCCCAACTGCTCGAAGCAGCAGAAGGTAAATGCCTCGCTGCGCATTTTGGAGCGTACGACTACATGGCGAGCCTAGGCATCACCAGCACGAATCAGGAATTGCATCATCCCGCTTGTGAGTTTGCCCGGTCGATGATGCTGGCCACCCTTGCCGAGACCGGCGTGTGGCTGGTGGACGGAGCAACCAACCTGCTTCCCTTTCCGCCTGAGGTCCATCGAGCGTGGAAGCTGCACTACGACAACATTCGCCATTCTCTCTGCAACGGCTTTTATCAGAGTTGGGACTTGCATCCGGCACAGATTCCCGCTCGCTTGGTGGCGGTGTACAGCTTTTTCCTGGAGGGTTTGGCGGACGCGTCGGAACGGTTGCGCAATTTCAGGGAGCAATCCGAACAGGCGACGCGCGTTGGCGCGATCTTCGACGATGCGGCCACCGGGCGCGGGCTGGTAAATTTCTTCGAGCGGGCGGTGCGTTGCGGCGCGATCTCTGAAAGCGATGTTCCCGGTTAAGCGCTTTTCTTGACTGCACTGATCAGGCGCTCCGAGCGGACCGGCTTGGCGAGGACTTCGTCGACAAGAGCCTGCTCAGGCCGACCTTCGAGATCCGCGCCCCAGCCCGCCAGCACAACGATCCGCACGCCAGGCAGCGCTTCGCGAAACTCGCGAACTAAGGCCAGGCCATCCTCACGGGACGGCAAGCGGAGATCCAGAATCACGCAGTCGGGTGCGAGTTCGCGAAACCGCTCTCTTGCAGCGGACGCGTCGGCTGCCGTGGACACGCGGTGTCCGTCGCGCTCCAGAAGCATTTTCCGGATCTCCAGGCCGCCAGGATCGTCGTCGACCAGCAGAACATTGGCCATCAGTTAAACTTCACCGCGGCAATCACCAGTTGCGGCATGCTCTGATTCCAGCTCTCCGGCGTATTGTCGAAAGGAAGACGGAAACTTTTGGTTTCGCCCGGTTTCAGGCCACCCATTTTAGAGCTCACGATGGCCACGCGCTGGCGCAGAGCCGGCTGGTTGTTGTAGTCGAAGAACACGCAGTAGAGTTCGACCGTATCCAGGTTGCGGTCGCCGGCGTTGGTGATGTTGCCCGCGATTTCCACCACCACCTGGCTGAAATAGTTCTTGGCGGCTTTCATCCCCACATCGCTGAGCTTGAGATTCCCGATGTAGGCGCGCGCTTCGGGCGTCAGCGGCGCTTCCGCGGCGGGTTTGCGCGGAGCCAGCTCTAGATACGCGACCACGCCGGCTCCGGCCAGCACCAGCGCGACCAGCACGATCTGGGGCAACCCGAACGCGTGGCGTTTAGGCTGTGCGGCCGCCGATAGTGGAGAATTACTGCCCACTAATCGTCATCTCCCCGATGAGAAGCGACGGGGAAGCGATCGAGCTTCGAAACTCGAGGTTCGCTCCCACCTGCTCCAGGTTCATCAGCATCTGTTTCAGGTTTCCAGCAATCGTGATCTCGGAAACAGGATACGCCAGTTCGCCGTTTTCAATCCACAGTCCGGCAGCGCCCGATGAATAATCTCCAGTCACGGTATTGGCGGATGCGCCGATCAGCTCCGTGACGTAGAGGCCCTGTTGGACTCCCGCAATCAGATCCTGCTCGGAGCGGGTCCCGGCTTCGATATAGAAATTCCCCGGGCCGACGCCGGCCGCACCCGCCAACCCACGAGATGCGTTGCCCGTAGTCTTCAATCCCAGCTTCAGCGCCGTGTAGGTATTCAGCAGATAACTCTTGAGTACGCCGCGCTCGATCACGACGGTTCGCCGCGAAGTCGCGCCTTCATCGTCAAAGGGCGAGCTGCCGAACAAACCGGGCATGGTGGCGTCGTCGATGATGGTTAGGGCCTCAGAGGCGATCTTCTCCCCTAGTTTTCCGGTAAGGAACGACGCGTGACGATAGATCGACCCACCGTCGACCGCATCAAACAGATCGCCCAAAAGCATCCGGGCGGTGCGAGGCTCGAAAATCACCGGCACTTTCTGGGTGGGTACCTTACGAGGGTTCAGCCGCCGCAGGGCACGTTCCGCAGCGCGACGTCCCACTACTTCTGGACTTTCGAGACGTGCCACTTCACGTGCGGACGACTGCCAGTAATCGCGCTCCATCGAGCCGTTCTGCTTGGCTACTGGAACGACGCTCAGTCCGCAACTCGACGTTCGATACTCACCGGCAAAGCCCAGCGAATTGGCGAACACGCGCGAGCCAAGGTAGGAATCGAACGAGGCGCCTTCCGAGTTCGTAATACGCGCATCCGCCGCCAAGGCTATCTCTTCGGCTTTCAGCGCCTGGGCGATTTTAAATTCGGTTTCGAGCTGCGAAACCGAATCGTCGTAAAGTTTCAGGTCTCCCATAAAACGCCCCAGATCGGCAGGATCGGGCAAGCCGGCGTGCGGATCGGGAGTTGTTATGCGCGCGAGGTCCAACGCCCCACGGACCATAGATTCAATGCCTTGCGGCGATAAATCAGATGTTCTGGACGAACCCGTAAGATTGCCCACAAGCACGCGAATTCCCGCGCCTCGCGACCCAGCTTGCTTCAGGTTTTCGACCTCGCGCATGCGAACCCCTGCCGAGAATTCTTCTCCCTCGGCGATAGTGCACTCGGCACCGGTTGCCCCGGCGTCCAGCGCGCGGCGCACGGCAGAGCGCGCGATATCGATAAGACTTTCGCTCATGCGGCGGTTCCGCCCACGGTCATCTTGTCGATCTTGACGGTAGGAATCCCGACGCCCACCGGGACGCTCTGCCCTTCCTTGCCACAGACGCCGATGCCTTCGTCCAGTTGTAAATCGTGGCCCACCATGCTGACGTACTTCAACGCCTCGGGACCATTGCCGATCAGCGTCGCGCCCTTCACCGGCCGGGTCAGCTTGCCGTTCTCGATCAGGTAGCTCTCGGTGGCCTGGGAGTCGAAGTTGACGATGGTGATATCCACCTGCCCTCCGCCGAACGTCGCGCAATAAATGCCTTTAGGCACGCTGCGAATGATCTCTTCCGGATCACTCTGCCCGGCCAGCATGTAGGTGTTGGTCATGCGCGGCATGGGGATGTGCTGATAACTTTCGCGCCGCCCGCTGCCCGTGGAAGTGGACTTCAGCAATCGCGCCGAAAGGGTGTCCTGTAGGTACCCGCGCAGGATGCCGTTCTC
>Ga0157375_10003270_pt1 | contig 14058 bp, 15 predicted proteins | sample M35metaG_FD_115311 | JGI IMG/M metagenome (GOLD analysis project Ga0157375, IMG submission 115311) | Miscanthus rhizosphere microbial communities from Kellogg Biological Station, Michigan, USA - M3-5 metaG | ecosystem: Host-associated > Plants > Roots > Rhizosphere > Soil | place: USA: Michigan...
TCGAGGAACTTTCCGTCCTGATCGAAGATCTGAATGCGATTATTCGCGCGGTCGCCGACAAACAACCGTCCGCGGGAATCGAATGCCAGGGTGTGCGGCACTTCCAACTCGCCTGGCCCCGACCCGTGCTTTCCCCATTTCATGAGAAACTTTCCATCTTTGTTAAACTTCAAAATCTCCGCCGAGCCCATCATCGGGGTATGCCCCTCAGAGACAAAAATATCTCCATTGGGAGCAATCGCGACATCATTGGGCTGATTGAAGGCGTAGTCCAGCGTCATCAGAACTTTTCCATCCGGGTTGAACTTGATGACAGTGAATCCCTTCCCGTTCGCCATTTGTCCGTCGGTAATCCAGACGTTGCCATCCTTGTCGACGGCGATGCCGTGCGGAAACAGAAACATGCCCGATCCGAAGCTCTTGATGAGTTTCCCGGAGGCGTCGAAATGCAGTATGGGATCGTCGGTTTTCCCGGCGCAGCTGTTCGCCCCGCATCGTTCGGCGACCCAGACACTTCTCCCATCGCGGTCGATTTCCACCGCGCTGGTCGAACCCCAAGATCTTCCTTCGGGCAGCTTGGCCCAGTTTTCGATGGTCCGATAAGGATTGGGCTGGCCGAATGAACTTGCCGCAATCATGAGAAGGCTCGCGACGTATTTCATGACCCAATATTAGATCACAGTCTTACCTGTCGGCAGGTTGACTCCACCGATTTTCGCGTGATAGCATCGGCCCAACATGAAACGCAATCTCGGGATCGGTCTTGCATTCGTAGCAGTGCTAGCGGCGCTCGGCATCGGGTCCACGTGGCTCGAAAGGAAAGCTACGGTTGAAGCCGCGGGCGTCCAGGCGCCCCGCTTTGAAGTCGACCCGATGTGGCCCAAGCCGCTGCCGAACCACTGGATTCAGGGCAACACTATCGGCGTGTCGGTGGACAGCAAGGATCACATCTGGATCATTCATCGCGCGGGCTCGCTCGAAGCAATGGAGACTTATGCCGCGACCAATCGCGCGGAGTGTTGCAAACCCGCGCCGGCGGTTCTCGAATTCGACGAAGACGGAAATCTGCTTGCCAGTTGGGGAGGCGAGGATGGTCCTGGGTATGAGTGGCCGGCATCGAACCACGGCATCACGGTCGATTACAAAGGCAACGTTTGGATCGGCGGCAACGGCCGCACCGCCAACGCGCCTGCCACTGCCGAGTCCGCGGGCAACGCCGCACCCGGCGCGGCGGCCGCTCAAGCCAAGCAGGCCGCGAAAGCCAAAGCAGCGCCCGGCGGTCCTCCGCTGTATCACGACAGCATGGTCTTGAAGTTCACCCAGGAGGGCAAACTCCTGATGCGGATCGGCAAGACCGGCGCCAGCCAGGGCAGCAACGATACCGAGAACCTCGGGCTGCCCGCCAAGATCTTCGTCGATCCCAAAACCAACGAGCTGTACATCGCCGACGGCTACGGCAATAAGCGCGTAATCGTGTTCGACGCCGATAGCGGCAAATACAAACGCCATTGGGGCGCGTACGGCAACAAGCCCGACGACACAAATCTCGGGCCTTATCGTCCCGATGCTGCGCCGGCGCAGCAATTCCGCAATCCGGTCCACTGTGCCGAGCTCTCGCTCGACAACCTGCTCTATGTTTGCGACCGCGTGAACGATCGCATTCAAGTATTCAAACCGGACGGAACGTTCGTCAAGGAATCCTTCATCGCGAAAAACACGCTGGGCGACGGTTCCGCATGGGACATCGCGTTTTCAAAAGATTCGCAGCAGAAGTACATGTACCTGGTGGACGGCGCGAACGAGAAAATCTACGTCATGCTGCGCGAGACGCTGGAGATCCTGACGAGTTTCGGCGACGGCGGCCGCCAACCGGGCCAGTTCTACGCCGTCCACAGCATTGCCACGGATTCGAAGGGCAATATCTTTACCACTGAAACCTATCGCGGCCAGCGTGTGCAGAAGTTCGTCTACAAAGGCCTCGCAGCGGTCACGAAGAAGGATCAGGGCGTCGTCTGGCCGAAGAAGTAGTTTTCGCGACAGGAGGCTTTTATGCTCTTAAGCGCATTCACTGTCTTTCACGTGGCGTTGAGTTTGATCGGAATCGCCTCGGGCTTTGTGGTCTTGTACGGATTGCTCCAGGCGAAGCAGTCCGCCGGCTGGACTAAGCTCTTTCTGACCACCACGATCGCCACCAGCGTGACTGGTTTCTTTTTCCCGTTCCATGGATTCACACCCGCGGACGGCGTTGGTATCGTCTCGCTGATCGTCTTGGCTCTAGCCGTGCTCGCGCTGTATCGATTTGGCCTGGCAGGCGGCTGGCGCCGGACGTACGTGATCACGTCCGTGATCGCTCTCTACCTGAACTTCTTCGTTCTGATCGTGCAATCGTTTCAGAAGATCCCTGCGCTTAATGCACTCGCTCCCACCCAGTCTGAAGCGCCCTTCCAAATCACGCAGCTAGTAGCCTTACTAGCCTTCATTGCGCTCGGAATCCGCGCCGCGATGAAGTTTCGAGCCGAGCCGCTCCGCAGGGCGGCCAGCGCCTAGGGGCCTTTGGGGCAGCCTAAACGATCCGGGTCACTCGGCCGATAAGACGTTTATCATGAACGACAGGCGTTTTGATCTCCGCATGCCCACGGAGAACGGTGTAAATCTGTCCTGGAAGGATCAGGCAGGCCAAGAACAGCAGCTTCCCGCGGACCTCGAGGACATCTCGCGATCGGGCGCTTCGGCACGAGTGCAACATCCGGTTAAGATCGGGACCATGCTCGCTCTCGACTACCAGAACCAGAAGCTGGTAGGCAAAGTGAGGCACTGCAAGTCGGCTGTTTCCGGCTTCCTTTTGGGAATCGAATTTGAAGACGGCTATCAGTGGTCGCCGCGCCCCTAAAGGGACAGACGACACTTCCCTACTTCCCCTTATTGGCGTCCGGAAAGAATGCCGCGACGCGATCGTTGAGCGTAAACTCCATCCCCAACCCGGGATATTGTTTCAGCACGTTGGCTTTCATCTCCGCCGGGGTTTTGGATTTCGCGAGGTTCGCGTCCCAGTCGGCGATGTACTTCTTCATGAACGCAATTGCCGATATGTCGTTCTTCGCGCCCGGACCCTGATGGCCCGGCACAAGGATGACCGGCTTCAGCGCTGAGATCTGATCCAGCGTCTTCATCCAGTCTTCGCGAGCTTTGTCCTTGGGCACGCCGAAGTACACGCGATCGAATACGGTATCGCCCGCGACCACCCCTTTGAGCGATGGAATATAGACGAAGCTGTTGCCGGGGCCGTCCCCCTGCACGCCGCCGGTGACCGGGAATTGCTCCCCTTCTAGAGTCAAGTAAGGCGTCGTCAATTCCTCAGGCAGTACCGGATCAGGACCCGGGATGTTATTTCCGTAGGTCGGGAACCAGAATTTCTGCCGCGCGGGCCATCCGGTTTTCGCGCCATTGATAGTGGCCGCCAGCGCGACGATCTTGGCACTCGGGAAGGCCTGGTGCAGCACTGCCAGCCCAAATAGATGATCGGGGTGCGGATGGGTGACGTAGATAAGCGTCAGGTTCTTCTTCGATTCGAGAATTTCCGCGGCCAAGCGATGCGCTTCGCTCAGCGAGAACTGCGGATCGATCACCAGCATGTCTTTTTCGCCGGAGATCATGGTCGAGTTCACGTCGTATCCGTTCACGCCAACGCCATGGTGCACTTTTAACTGCAGCTTCGGCTGTGCGTTGATACCTGTCGCAAGCGCAACGGAGGCTAGGAGTATTCGTTTGAGCATGAGATGAATTATATCCCGGCTTCGTGATAGAATACCTACCGGTCGACAGGTTTCCTACGAGGAGTTTACATGACGAACAGATCAATGTTGATCGCTGTCATCCTTCCTGCTCTTTCGATAGCCGCGGATCTCAATACCAAAGCACCGACGTTCGCCAAGGACGTCGCTCCCATTCTTCAAGAGAAATGCCAGGCCTGCCATCGCGCCGGATCGATGGCGCCCATGTCGCTGGTGACCTATGAAGAAACGCGGCCCTGGGTCAAGGACATCAAACAGCGCGTGATGACGCGCAATATGCCGCCATGGCACCTCGACAAAACCGTGGGCATCCAGCATTTTCAGAATGACATCTCGCTCAACGATGAGCAGATCAGCCTGATCGCCCGATGGGTCGATGCGGGCGCGCCTCTAGGCGACCCGAAAGACATGCCCGCTCCGAAGCAATGGCCGAAGGATGACGGCTGGCAGCTCTCGAAACAATTCGGAGCGCCCGACTTGGTCATCAAGTCGGAGCCGTACACGATGCCGGCCCATGGACAGGACGTGTGGTTCAAGCCGCTCACCCAAATCCCGCTCACCGAGCCACGATGGGTCCGCGCCGTAGAGATGCGGCCGTCGACGCCGGCAGGCCGCAGGATCACCCACCACGCTCTCGCCTATCTGCAGCAGGAAGAGCCCGGAGTGAACAATGAAGCCCCCGGCAACGCGACGCAAGGTTTGCTCATGGAGTGGGCGGTCAACAAAAATTACGATATCTACCGGCCCAATACCGGTAAGCTTCTGCTGCCCGGAGCCCGCATCTGGTGGGAAGAGCATCTCCATGCAGTCGGTGAGGAAATCCGCGATCATGTGGAGCTAGCGGTTTACTTCTACCCCAAGGGTCAGGAACCCAAGTATCGAACCGTGCTCACGCTGTTCAATGCCTCGCCCGGGAACCAGCTCGACATTCCGCCCAACACCATCGCACAGACGGAAGGCTATCAGCTGCTGAGAAATCCGGCGCGACTGGAGAATTTCCAGCCCCACATGCACCTGCGCGGCAAATCCATGCTGCTCGAAGCGATCCTTCCGGATGGCACCAAGCGCACGTTGAGTTATGTCGATCATTTCAACTTCAACTGGATGGTCAACTACATCTACGCGGACGACGACGCCCCCGTTTTGCCCAAAGGGACGCTGATCCACGTGGTTGCCCAGCACGATAACACTCCGAATAACAAGAACAATCCGGATCCGAATCAATGGGTGGGCTGGGGCGATCGCACCGTGGATGAAATGGCGCACGCCTGGGTCAACGTGACGTACATTTCCGACGAGGATTATCAGGCGTACGTCGCGAAACACCGGCCGACTCCGTCAGTCGCCCAAAGATAATGTTTCGGCTCGCCAGTGTGGCCATCCTTGCAGCGGGCGCTGCGTTTCTATGCGCCCAACAGCAGATCTATATCGAACCGCCGCACGACTCCGGGCAAGGCGTCACGCCCGCGTACGAAGGCTGGTTCTCCAACTCCGATGGAAGCTTCAGCCTTCTGTTCGGATACTACAACCGGAATCTAAAGCAGGAACTGGATATTCCCGTCGGCCCCGACAATCACATCGATCCCGGAGGTCCGGATCAGGGCCAGCCCACCCATTTCTTGACCCGACGGCGCTGGGGGGTTTTTACAGTAACGGTCCCGAAGGATTTCGGCGGCAAGAAGCTCACCTGGACCCTGGTCGCCAATGGCAAGACAACCCAAGTTCCCGTGGGGCTCGATCCACTGTGGGAACTGAATCCGTTCAAAGACGCCACCGGGAATACGCCGCCTTCCATCGGCTTCACGCAGACCGGCCCGTTTGTGAACGGTCCGCGCGGTCAGACGCAGGCGCTTTCCGGAACCATGGAGAATCCCGTTCCCTTGACCGTCTGGGTAGCCGATGACGCGAGCGTGATCCCCGGCGCGACTCGCCCCAAAACGCCCGCCGTCACGCTGACATGGACGAAGTTTCGAGGGCCCGGCAACGTCACCTTCGCCAAGGATCGTCCTTCCATCGACGACGCTCAGGTGCAAGGAGCGCCGAATCCTGTGTTCAGCGGCAAGTCATCCACTACTGCCACGTTCAGCGAACCGGGAGAATACGTGTTGAACGTTCTCGCCAACGATTGGACCGGCGACGGGGGTCGCGGTTTCCAATGCTGCTGGTCGAACGCGCAGGTAAAAGTCTCCATCAAAAAGTAAGGGGGGCACGTGTACAAGCAAACTTTGTTGCTGCTTTTGTGCGTCACGGCCTGGGCTCAGCAGCCTTCCACAAAGAATGGCGAATGGCCCTACTACACGGCCGACTTGAAGGGCACCAAGTACTCGCCCGCCGATCAGATCCATGCCGGCAACTTCAACCAGCTCGAAGTAGCCTGGCGCTTCAAGACCGATAACTTCGGCACCCGTCCCGAATACAAGCTGGAAGGAACACCCGTCATGGTGAAGAGCGTGCTGTACACGACCGCGGGTACCCGCCGTTCCGTCGTCGCGCTGGATGCGAAGACCGGAGAAGTGATCTGGGCGTACAGTCTTCGCGAAGGAAACCGCGCCGGTATCGCTCCCCGCCAGCTCTCGGGCCGCGGCGTGTCCTACTGGACCGACGGGAAGGGCGACGATCGCGTGGTGTTCGTCACCACCGGATACCGTCTGGTGGTTCTCAACGCGCATACCGGACAACCGGTCGCCAACTTCGGCAAAAGCGGAATTGTGGACCTGAAGGAAGGCATGGTCAGCGGCACCGGCCAGCAGATCGATCTCGAGACCGGCGAAGCCGGTCTGCACGCCACCCCGCTGGTGGTGAAAGATGTGGTGATCGTGGGATCGTCCTTCAAGGAGGGCATGACGGTTGTCTCGCACAACAACACCAAGGGCAACGTGCGTGCGTTCGATGTGCGCAGTGGCAAGCTGCTGTGGACCTTCAACACCATTCCCCGCCCCGGCGAATTCGGAAACGAAACCTGGGAGAACGGATCTTGGGCCAACAACGGAAATACGGGGGTCTGGACGCAGATGACGGTCGACGAGGAGTTGGGCCTTGTGTATCTGCCAGTGGAGACGCCTACGTCCGACTTTTACGGCGGGCATCGTCCCGGGAACAATCTCTTTGCCGAAAGCCTAGTCTGCGTCGATCTCAAGACGGGCAAACGCAAGTGGCATTTTCAAGTAGTGCACCATCCCATTTGGGATTACGATCTTTCCTCGGCGCCGATCCTAGCCGACATCAACGTCGGCGGCAAAGCCATCAAGGCCGTCGCGCTGCCCAGCAAAGAGGCATTCCTGTACGTCTTCGATCGCGTAACGGGCGAGCCGGTGTGGCCCATCGAAGAGCGTCCGGTCCCACAGTCTGATGTGCCGGGTGAAAAGACGTCGGCGACGCAGCCGTTCCCTACCAAGCCTCCAGCCTACGGACGCCAGTTCGTCCAGGTGCCGGACGACCTGATCGATTTCACGCCGGAACTGCGAGCACAGGCGAAGGACAATGTGGCTCGTTATAAGACCGGCCCAATGTTTCTGCCGCCCATCGTCGGCGATAGTAATTTAATTGGAGCGCTGACGCTGGGGACCGCTAGCGGCGGCACGAATTGGCCCGGCGCAGGCTACGATCCCGAGACACATATCGTCTACGCCCAGGCGAATCAGTCGGCGCTGTTCCCGATTTCGATGCGTACGCCGCCCGAGGGCTTTTCGGACATTCGCTATGTGATGGGACGGAACGGCACTGATTTCCGCGTATCGGAAGGGCCCGGATTCGGCAGCGCGGCGGATGCTCCGCAGCAGCCCCGCCCATCACCAGCAAAAGCCGCTCCAGTCAAGCCTGCTGCTCCTCCTCCAGCTCCCATCGGCGCACTCACGATTCAGGGACTCTCGATCCTGAAGCCGCCCTACGGAGTGATCTCGGCGATCAATCTGGATCGCGGCGATCTGCAATGGCAGGTTCCCTACGGCGAGACGCCGGACGTGGTGCGCAACCATCCTGCGTTACGCGGCATGAACATCGGAAACACGGGGCAAGCCGGTAGCGTGGGCCTGGTGGTGACCAAGACCCTGGTGATTCTAGGCGACAGCCAGATCACGACGACTCCGCAACATCCGCGTGGCGCGATGCTACGTGCCTATGACAAAGCGACCGGACGCGAGGTCGGCGCCGTGCTGATGCCCGCTCCCCAAAGCGGCTCCCCGATGACGTACGTCGTCGACGGCAAACAATACATCGTCGTCGCCGTCAGTGGAGGTGCCTACTCAGGCGAGTACATTGCCTATAGCCTGCCATCGAATAACTAGAGCCTGCGCTCTTTTTGTTACCGGCCTGCTCGCCGCGCAAACCACGCGTTCTGTATGGGACGGCGTGTATACTTCCGAGCAAGCCCAGCGTGGAGCCGCCCTCTATGCGAACAACTGCGCCTCGTGCCATGGAAGCGCGCTTGGCGGCGGCGAATCCGCACCACCGCTCACTGGCGGAGAGTTCTCCTCTAACTGGAACGGTCTCACGGTAGGCGACCTCTTCGAGAGAATTCGCATCTCCATGCCGGCTGACCGCCCCGGGAAGCTCACTCGCGAGCAGGATGCCGACATTCTGGCCTACATGCTCAGCGTCAGCGAGTTTCCAGCGGGCAAGGTTGAGTTAGGACGTCAGACGGAAGCGCTGAAACAGATCCGCATCGAAGCAAGACCTTAAACGCGGCCGCCTATTCTATTGACGATGCGATGCCTTTCACCCATCGCGCCCGGCGGGCAGTGGCTAGGGCGCGTATATCCAGCTCGACGGTCTCGGCATCCGCCAGCGGGACTTCGGGTTTGGGCGCTTCCCTGTGAGCCGCCAGTTTCCGGTTCTCTTTCTTGAGCAGGTAGCAGTACCCCGCTAAGCTGGCCACCGCGGTGATGGTGACGACGTTGAGCGCTAGTTGAAGCTGAGCTGGTTCCATAACATCTTCTCCGAAAACCAATGATAGGGAGAAGATGAGTTTGCGCGAATAGGCAAGCGGCACCAAACACGAGTGGTACCGATTTCCCGCACTAGGTAAAACCTCCGTACTAGGACGTTGTGAGCCGGTCGAGGTTCGCGCTGGTTGAAGGCTGTACCGCGGCCTTGGTTTCCTCCGCTAACGCCAGCAGCCGGCCTGCGTACTCCAGCGCCTGGCGACCTTCCTCCGTGAGCACGACGGTCTTCGAGGACCGGCAGCGCTCGAACAGGAACACACCCAATTCCCGCTCGAGCGCTTGAATATGCGTAGTCACGCTAGCCTGGCAGCACCCCAACTGAGCGGCGGCGCGGGTGAAGTTATGGGTGCCCGCGACCACCTGGAATGTCTGCAGCTTTCGCAAGTCCAGCATCGGTCAGCCTCGTCTAGTTTTCGGCAGCGTAGACATCCTCGGGATAACCGAGTAGTCCAAACTCGGGCATGTCCAGCCCTTCCTGTTCGACTTCTTTCGCGACGCGCATCGACTTGATGCTGTTCACGATCTTGAACACGATAAACGTGGCCCCGAAGGCCCATATCGCGCAAAGAGTGGCTCCGCTGAGCTGCACCATGAATTGACGTGAATCGCCATGGATGAGACCCGTGACGCCCAGACCGGCTTGGCCCAAGTAGGTGGTCGCGCCGACGCCGTTCCAGCCCGCTCCATAGGTCCCGTCCGCGAAGATGCCGACGCAAACCGCTCCCAGCCATCCACAAAATCCGTGGACTGAAATCGCGCCGCACGGATCGTCGATTTTGGTTACCCGGTCATTGAACAAAACGCCGAGACAGACCACAACTCCCGCCAGAATTCCGATGACCACGGAGGAGGTCGGCGAAACGAAGGCGCAAGGCGCGGTGATCGCAACCAGCCCGGCCAGCATGCCGTTACACGCCATGGTGATGTCTGGCTTGCCGAACATGAAATACCAGACCACCATCGCGGTCGCAGCGCCGGCGACGGCCGCCAGATTGGTATTGATCGCAATGACCGAAATACGAAGGTCGGTCGCGCCCAGCGTCGAACCCGGGTTGAATCCCATCCAGCCGAACAGCAGGATGAAAGTTCCGGTGACGACGTACACCAGATTGTGAGCCGGGAATGCCCGTGCTTTCCCGTCAGGTCCAAACTTGCCAAGGCGTGGCCCCAAAACCACCGAGAGCGCCATCGCGCAGAAGCCGCCCACCGCGTGTACCACCGTGGATCCGGCGAAATCGACATATCCGTGGCCCAGGTTCATGGTTGTGCCGAGCTGCGACATCCAGCCGCCTCCCCACACCCAACATCCGAATACGGGATACAGAATCGCGCCGACAAACAGTTCGCAAAGGATGAACGCCCAGAAGCTGATGCGTTCACAGATAGAGCCGACAATGATGTACCCGGCGGTTTCCATGAACACCACTTCGAACAGCGTCAGCACGTTACTGCCGGCATCATATGCGGGACCGCTGAGGAAGAAGCCCTTGCCTCCCAGGAATCCCCAGGCGCCGCCGCCCAGCAGGAAGTGATTGAGAGTGGGCGTGCCGCCCAGATTCGTCGGAGCGGCATTCACGGCGACGGCTCCGAACTGGAAGGCGTATCCGACTGCGTAGTACGCCAGGAAAGCGAATACATACGCCGCGAAGTTCAGCATCATGAGGTGGCCGGCATTCTTCTTTCGCACCAGCCCGCAAGTAAGGAGAGCGAATCCAGCCTGCATGAAGAGCACCAGGTACCCGGTGATCAGGGTCCAGGATGCGTTGGTCGCCACGCGCACGTGTCCGACGGAATCGGCGAGTTTTAAAGCCAGCGGCTCTTTATCAGCCTGAGCCTTGAAGTCATCGAACGCCTTTTTGTTAGCGGCGTAATCCGGTGCGGTCTTGTCGGTTGGCTCGGAAACCATGAATGCAGTCCCGCCCGCGTCGACCGCGTTGCTTTTATCGCCTGTCGCAATACCGGCTGGATCGGCTTTCGGCTGATCCTGGGCCATGACCGGTACGACGACTGCCAGGATGCTGGCGCATAGCGCCAGAAGAAGCCAGACTCTTAATCTATGTGGTTGTAACCTCACGCGTCACTCTCCTTGGTTGTGTTTGGAGTTGCAGACGGGGCAACAACCGCATTGGGAATAACGATCATACGGGGAAGAACATCAGGAAGTCATAAGGAAAGAGTGAAAAAGTTATAAAGACCCGAGGGTCATCCCTAGGAGAGGGCGAATTCCACTCTGCGGCCGTTGCGGATGCGGATCGCGTCCGCGATCTCATAGACCAGAATAGTGCCGTCATCGCCCGACGCTCCGGTTCGCGCCGCGTGCGAAATAGCATCGATCACTTCATCCGCGCGATGCGAGGAAACAATCATTTCAAGCTTCACCTTGGGTGCGTCCACGTAATATTCGCCGCCGCGATAACGCGCCTTCAGCCCGTCCGGTCCCGCGTGGCTCATCACGTGGAGGATCGTTACTCCTTCCACCCCCAGACTGGTGAGGGCGGCCTTCACTTCGTCCAATTTAAAGGGCTGGACAATTGCCTCGACCTTTACCATGATGTGAACCCCTCCGTTCAAACACTATCCGGAAGGACATTAGGAAGTCATAGGGATTCCGTGAAGAAAGCATAAAGATCCCGCGCGCAAGGGCGACAGTCAAAGTTCAACGTGTGAATTTGTAGCCGATCCAGGGCTCGGTCAGAATGTAACGGGGGTGAGACGGATCCGGTTCGATCTTTTTCCGGAGTTGATTCACAAACACTCGTAGGTACTGCACCTGGTCGCCGTAATCCGGACCCCACACGGCCTGAAGAAGACGGGTGTGGGGAATCGGGACGTTGGGATTCACAACCAGATAATGCAGCAGGTCGAATTCCTTAGGGGTCAACCGGATTTCGCGGTCCTGCCGGACCACGCGGCGGTGCATGAGATTGATTTGCAGATCGCCGATTTGCACCGACTGATCCCGCTCCGGGAATGTCGGCAGACGCCGCATCGCGGCCCGAATCCGGGCGAGCAACTCCGGAGTGCCGAACGGTTTCGTCACGTAATCGTCGGCACCCGCATCCAGAGCGGCAACCTTGTCTTCCTCGGAGTCGCTCACGGTGAGCATGATAATGGCGACCTCGGATCCAGCCCGGATTTCCCGGCACGCCGCCAACCCGCTCATGCCGGGCATGTTCACATCCAATAGCACCAAGTCGAAACGTATCTTCCGTATCGACTCCAGAGCGTCTTCCCCGGTGCGAACGTCGTGAACTTCGTAGCCGCGAGCCGTGAGCGTGGAACGCAAAACACGCCGGATTTGCGGCTCGTCATCCACCACCAGCACGCGTCCGGTGCTCATGCTCGAAGAGCCTCGTTCTCGGTGGGCAATGTCAGGCAAAACTCGGAACCCGATCCCTGGATGCTTTCCACCCACAGATCGCCGCCATGCGCGCGGGCAATTTCCCGGGCGATATACAACCCCATGCCGCTTCCGGGAACGCGCTCCTTCGCGGATTGCCGGCGATAGAACCGGTCGAAGATGCGTTCGCGTTCCGCGTCAGGGATTCCAGGACCTCGATCCCGGACTCGAATCGTTACCTTACCCGAGCCTGACTCGGCGGCGACCTCCAGTTCCGTCGCAGGCGACGAATATTTCAAACCGTTGTCGATGAGTTGCCGCAAAGCCATGGAGGCCAGGTCAGGATCCGCGGAAACCGGCGGCAGCTCGTTTCGCAAGTCGATTCGCAGGCGGCGGCCATCCAAGCGCGGTCCAAAGTCATCCAGCACCCTGCACACGAACTCACGGACCACTACGGCGCGCCTTTCCAATTGGATTTTGCTGGCATCGATCTGCGCCATGCGGACCGCGTCGGTAAGCAGCAAGTTCAAACGGCTGGCCTCTTCATCGATGATCGACGTGAGTTCCAGAACTTGCGGCGGCAGGTCCGGAATGTCGGTCAGCACCGAAGTGGAGGCTGCCTTAATGGACGTGAGCGGCGTCTTGAACTCGTGCGCAATAGCGTCGAGCAGCGTCGATTTGAACTCCTCGCTTTGCCGGGCGGCTTCGGCACGGGTTCCCGCTTCTTGCGTGCGGACGCGTTCCAGCGCAATCGCGACTAGTCTCAAGAGCGCCTGCAAAGCGCTCTCGGAAAGAGAAATCCCGGAAAGGGCCAGACTACCCAGTGAGTGTCCCCCGCTGGTAATCACAACGGTGAGCACGTCGGGGTCTGGATTCAAGCTAGGCGAACTTCTGTCGTCACCTAGCGTCCGTCTTAACTCCGCTTCAATACCTGGCGGACTGCTTTGCCCGCCATAAAAAACCTGGTCTGTCCCCGGATCGTAAAGTGCGACCGAGCGGCAATCGAAAATACGGGCGAGATTCTGGGCGACATGGAAGCCGATCGGTCCCGCGGTTCCCGTGAGCAGAATGGCCTGACTGAGTTCGTACAGCCGTTCCGTCTCCCGCTGGCGGCCTTTCGCTTCCAGCGTTTGCCTCCGGGCGCGATCCGACAGATGACTGGCGACCAGCGCGGTGGCGATAAAGGTGAAAAGGGCAACCCAGTTCTGCGGATCGGCGATGATAAATCGGCCGATGGGGGGAAGAAAGAAGTAGCTGAAGCACACCATGCCGGTGATGGATGCCACTAGAGCTTCGGTCAGGCCCCAGGCTGCCGCGATGAGAAGAATGCCAAGAAGATAAAAAAAACCTGCGGTGGTTGCGTTGACCCCAAAGATCGGGAAACACAGGACTGTGATGCCGGCAATGATCGCCAGACTCAACGGCACGCGAACCCATGACGAGCGCCAAATGACCACACTGTGCTCCTCACGCATTCTACAGGAGTCGCGAGCGGCTTAGCCTCGAATTCAGCTGGAGCCGTACAAAAGAGACGCACCGTAGGGCGTGCTAGAGTAGTCCTAGCAACTCTGGCATCGTCGCATTAGTCCGGTCCGCCGCCCTCGTCCGATCCTGCCCCGATTCACCAACCTAAGATTAAAGGACCAAGATGAAGAATATTTTTGTAGGAAACCTGAGTTTCGGTGCAACCGAAAGTTCAGTTCGATCGCTGTTCGAGGCATACGGAGCCGTGGATCGCGTGAGCATCGTTACGGACCGGGATACCGGCCAGGCGAGAGGGTTTGGGTTCGTGGAGATGAGCAATAACGCGGAAGCGGATCGCGCCATCAATGAGCTGAACGGCCGCGAACTGGACGGCCGGGCCATGAACGTCAACGAAGCCCGTCCGAAAACGGATCGTGGATTTGGCGGCGGCGGCGGTGGCGGCCAACGGCGGGACAAGCGCTGGTAGAAATCTAGCTGTAAAGCGAAAGGGCGTCGGGCGAGA
>Ga0157375_10003271_pt1 | contig 14057 bp, 16 predicted proteins | sample M35metaG_FD_115311 | JGI IMG/M metagenome (GOLD analysis project Ga0157375, IMG submission 115311) | Miscanthus rhizosphere microbial communities from Kellogg Biological Station, Michigan, USA - M3-5 metaG | ecosystem: Host-associated > Plants > Roots > Rhizosphere > Soil | place: USA: Michigan...
CAGGTCCTGGGCATTCAGCTCGCTGCGCCAACAGCATTTGTCGTCCGCCTTCGCAGCGTACGTGGCAGTACAAGGCGTCGGGTTTGTGTGTAACCTCACCATCTACACATTTGCTCTCTTAGTGTTTCACCTACCGACCGCTTCTTTGCCTTGCCCTTGCGTCTGCCGCGGGCCTTTTTTTAACTACATGGGTTCCAAGCAGCTAGTGTTTATAAAAAAAATGGCAGAGCACCTAGGTCAACCTCAAGGTGAAAGGACGTCGGGAAAAGCTTGGCGTGCGTGGCCTGACGTACGTTTCAGCTCGAATACTAAGGTCGACGAATACGCTTCACGACCCACAATACGGGCCCAGCAATACTCAGGAGAAACCCGAGAGCGACTAACGCGCCTACGAACCAGCTCCTGCCGCCAATGTCGATCAAAACGAAGACCCCCACCGCGACCGCAATCGCAAATATCAAAAGCGTTATTGCTGCGACGGCTAGACTTACAATAATTTCTCGAATCCAATTTGACATTGCTCGCAGCACTTTTGATCGGTTAACCCCTCGGCCGTCAGCGACAGAGACGGGACAAAGTTGACAAAGCACGGGCTTTGGTCGCCTCGGCTGTTACAGGCACCCAGCTCAGCTCAAACCATTGTACTATGGCGAGGAGCGCTCGGACATGAGCAAGTCAAGAGCGGAGGAAGTGAGAAGAGTTGCATGTTCAATCTCCTCTGAGAACTCGCCCGCAAGATTTTGGGAAAATCTCTTTTAAACGGGAATGTTGCAGTGAAGTTGGTTGGCCGGCCGGCGTTCCGTTTAATTTACAGGGGGGCGCTGCAATGAAAGGTATGTCAGCACTTTGCACTCACCACGATGCCGAGTTGGACGCAGACGCGCTCGAACTCGCAATTGTGGTGCCTACGTTCAACGAAATCGAAAGCATCGATGTTTTGGTGTCCGCCGTTCAGGCCGCCTTGGAAGGGCACAACTACGAGATCATCATTGTTGATGATGACAGCCCTGATGGAACGGCTGACCGGGTTCGTGAAATTGCCAGGCGCGATCGCCGTGTCCACTGCATCCAGCGGATCGGGCGTCGTGGCTTGAGCGGCGCTTTCATTGAAGGCGCACTCGCCACGGCGGCTCCGATTGTCGCCGTTATCGATGGCGACATGCAGCACGACGAAATGCTGTTGCCCGCGATGCTTAAAATACTACGCACTCGGGATCTCGAGGTGGTGGTCGGATCTCGCTATCTAGAAAAAGGTGGCGTCGGAAACTGGACGGGCGGTCGTATCCTTGTCTCGCAATTGGCGACCGCGGTGACGCGGCGCGTCACTGGCGTCACCTTGAGCGATCCGATGAGCGGTTTTTTTATGATTCGCAGCGAGATGCTACGGCGCCTAGCGCCGCAATTATCAGGTATAGGGTTCAAGATCTTACTCGACCTTTTCATCACTGCTCCCAGCGTCATCCGATTTGCCGAGCTGCCGTACCGATTTCGGGCGAGGCCGCTGGGCACGAGTAAGATGGACGCAAAGGTCGCACTTGAGTTCGTCGAGCTGCTTCTTGATAAGGCTGTGGGGCACATCGTGCCCGCCAAATTCGTAATCTTTTCCGTTGTCGGCACGCTTGGCGTCGTAGTGCACCTATTCGTGCTGACTCTGGTGTTTAAGGAATGGGGATTCGATTTCGAGAGTGGTCAGATCGCGGCGACCTTGGTAGCGATGACCTCGAACTTCGCATTGAACAATGCTCTCACTTATTATGATCGTCGACTTTCAGGCTGGAGGTGGATCAACGGCTGGTTCAGCTTCGCCCTGGCGTCGTCAATCGGAGCAATCGCCAATGTTGGCATCGCCACGTATTTATTCTCCGTACAGGAGACTCCTTGGTTGCTGTCGGCGGTCGCGGGTGTGCTGGTGGGCGTCGTTTGGAATTATACAGTGACTGCTATTTTTACATGGAGACGAACCTGACCACGGACGTCTAGACGAGTGGGATCAAAGCCTGCCTCATTGGCCGATTGGTCAGCTGCATCGCGTGCGCGAAAGGGCTATCTTGAACAACGTCGCGAAAGCTATTGAATGCAAGAATAAGAGGCTTTCAGCAGACGTTGGCCTTCCCCACGTTAGACGCTGGCGCGGATTTGCGCTGGCCGTTCTGAGCTACGTGATTTTCCTACGTTTCGTTTTTCTCGGCACTCTAAATCTATTGCCAGAAGAAGCCTACTACTGGAACTATGCGCAACACCTCGACATAGGTTATCTGGACCATCCGCCGATGGTTGCGTGGATGATCTGGGTCGCCACAAAGCTCGGCGGAAACACTGAATTTGCCGTCCGGATTGGAGCGTCGCTAAGCTGGTTAGTAGCCGCCTTTTTCTGCTTCCGGTTGACGCGAAACCTTTATGGCGAGATCGCACCCTTCGTCGCCCTCGTAATGTTTTGCACACTGCCATTTTTCTTTGCGACCGGATTGCTGATGACACCCGATGCGCCGCTGACAGCAGCCTGGAGTGGTGCCTTATTTTTTCTAGAGCGCGCGATTATCGGCGAGCGGCGAGCAGCTTGGTTGGGAGTTGGCCTGTGCATGGGTTTCGGCATGTTGTCAAAATACACTATCGCCTTGCTTGGGCCAGCAACCCTTCTCTTCCTTTTGCTCGACCCGGGATTGCGCCGCTGGCTGTGGCAGCCTTGGCCGTACATGGCCGCCGCGATTGCGGTGGCCGTCTTCTCTCCTGTCGTCATTTGGAATGCTCTCCACGACTGGGCCTCGTTCTCTTTCCAGGGCCCGCAACGGCTCGAGCAGCCGATGCGATTTTCTCTTCCAATATTGATGGGCTCTCTAGTGGTACTGCTTACACCAGTTGGCCTAATAGCGGTTTCGCGTACGCTATTCGCACGCAGTGGCGCGGACGGGAGCTGGTTAGCCGACCGTCGAAACTGGCTGGCTGATCGCCGGAACGCGTTTGCGGCCATCTATACTCTGGTACCCTTGTCAGTATTTATTTTTTTCAGCTTGTTTCACGAAGTGAAGCTGAACTGGAGCGGACCTGTCTGGCTCGCCATTTTGCCGGCCCTCGCGGCAAGATTGGTGAGGCGAGACCCGACTTCGGCTGGGGTTGTGAGCCGTCGTTCTTGGCTGGTGACTGTCGCGGTCGCCCTGTTAATTTACAGCGGTTCGCTCCACTATTTCGTTCGTGGTCTGCCCGGCGTCAGCCCAAGTATAAGCATGTCTCTCGGGATAGTCCCGATCGGTTGGAAGGAGTTCGGCGCCGAGGTAGGAAAAATTGCCGCAGCGATCGAAAGCTCCACTGGAACGGAGCCACTTCGAGTCGGAATGGATAGGTACTCCCTATCAAGCGAAGTTGCATTCTACGACCCGGACCAAGATGCTGTTCGAAACACGGCCGGACGTAGCCTTTTTGGCTTCGATAGTCTAATGTACGAACTCTGGTTCCCTCCGGCCCTTGAGAAGGGTCGCGAGATAATTCTTGTTAGTCGATGGTCGGGGGGTGCGATTGCGAATAAATCGTTATTGAAGCGATTCCGGACTTTGGGGCCCATTCAAGAACGAATCGTCCACAAAGGGTCCACACCGGTTGCTCGATTTTTCTGGCGCATTGGATACGACTACAAGCCAAACGAACCATGACGCCCGGTAGATGATTGCCTGCGAGCCGGAAATGCGAGTCGGGGATGGCAGCACAGTTGGGACGTGTTTTGTTTTGGGTCTTTCAGGGCATCGCCATTTTTTTGTTTGCGGCGACTGTCTATGGCGTCGTGGATGATTTTTCGCGGGGCATAGATTTGGAGGCTGATGCGCCATTCTTCGGGACAATGCTTATTTTCGCATTCGCAATGTGGCTGATCGGACAGTGCTGTCGTTTTGTATTGGTCGAGCGGAGCGAAACTCGGCGATAGTTATTTGTGGTGCCCACGATAAGCTTATGCAACCTGGAATCAGCCCACCGGGTGCCGCAGGAGCTTGGCCCATCGCCCTTCTCTCGCGAGAGCACTCTTGACCGATTTCGGTTTCGCTCCGCCCGGCGATCTGGCACTCGGCTATTTCATGGGTTTCATGACCGCGGCGCTGCTGATCTACGCCCCGCTGCGCTGCGTCCTCGATGAGCCGGCCGGTTCCTGCGATTCGGAGGCCGAAGCAAACGTGGGGGGCGCTGGAAGTGCTGATGCGCGACCGCACGGTGCTGTGATCGCGCACCGCCTATCCACGGTGAAGAAGGCCGATCTCATTTGCGTTCTCGACCAGGGCCGCATCATCGAGAGCCGTCGGCCGAGAAGGCTCTTCGTGCAGGTAGCATTGCCCTCCCTAGCCCCCAGTTGAAGCTCTTGGATAATTTATGCTTTTTAACGCCGTGAATAACTGAACTTCGACTAGTGCGCAGCGACCTTAGTGCCACGACCTCGAATTTTCGCGCTGGGCTTAATCTCACCAAATTCTCACCAACGATGATAGCGGACTTTTCACTCGGCGCCGTTAAGTGAGCTCGAGATCTAGTATGGCTATATCAGGTGAGGTTTCCTTGACGCAATCGAGACCAAGGGCAACGTTGTCCGCTCTCGCAATCTTCGTGAGCCTATGGAGCTTGTATGGAGTGATTTCGGCGGCGCCCGCGTCGATCCACAACGACATGGCTGAGGCCTATGTCTGGGGACGTCAGTTCGAGTTCGGCTATTTCCAGCACCCACCCTTTTGGGCCTGGATTGCGGGGCTTTGGTTTGAGGTGTTCCCCCGCGCTGATTGGGCGTTCACACTGTTGGCCGTTCTTAATGCCGGTTTGGGGTTGTACGGCTCGTGGTTACTCATTGGAGATTTTGCTGATGGAAATCGGCGACTGGCGGCGACAGTCCTTCTGCTTCTCACGCCTTTTTATACGTTCCTCGCGCTGAAATACAACGCCAACTCGATTTTCTTGTCTCTCTGGCCTTGGACGATGCATTTCTGTGTTGTGTCCCTTGATAAGAGGCGCCTTTGTGACGCCGCTCTCTTCGGCTTGTTCATGGGCCTGGCTCTGTTGTCCAAATATTATGCATTGATTTTGGGAGCGACCTGTTTCGTCGCTGCTCTCGTACACCCCTCACGGCGCGCGTACTTTACGTCTGTGTCACCCTATGTGTCGCTCGGGGTCACAGCTTTGGTGTTCGCTCCGCATGTGTGGTGGCTAGTGACGGGTGACGCGCCCCCCGTGCAATATTTCATGCAGAAGACAGGGTTGGGGATAAAAACAGCCGTCATGGCCTGCATTACCTTGCTCGTTGGCGTGGCTGCGTTTCACTCGATTCCCATAGCGCTGATCGCACTCACAAAAAGAGCGTACCCGAACGTTTGGCTCGAAGCGTTCAGAACGCGCTGGTGTGAACACAGATTTCGGGTTTTAGCGATCCTAGCAGTTCTCCCCCTTTTGCTAACCCTGCTCTCGGGACTAGCGTTCAGTTTGCGGCCATCCACCAACATGACGATCGCAATATTCAGCTTAGTGCCGCTTCTGCTACTAGAGCTCTCCGCGTCCGGAGGGGACGAACGTATCTATCGCTCTAGCCGTTCGCTCGTAGTGGGCATCACGCTTACGGCGTTGGTGCTATCACCGGCTATCGCAGTTGCCAAGTTTTGGTGGGGGAGTGACAACAACTATGTCGAGCCCCGTAAGGAGCTGGCGAGGGAAGCTACACGGATCTGGCATGAAACAACCGGCTTACCTCTAAAATATGTAGCAGGCAGCCAGCGTTACGAGAATGCTGTGGCATTTTACAGCACTGATCGTCCTCAAGTTTTTATTCATCTGGATTTCCATCGAGCACAATGGATCACTTCGGAGGGAATTCAACGAGAGGGGCTATTGATCGTCTGTGCTAAGGACGACGAGAAGTGTCTCGACTCGAGCGCTAAAATCACCTCTTCGGCGAACGCGGTCAGGACCGAACTTACACTGGAGCATTCCTTCTTAGGCCACACAGCGCAACCCGTCAGCTTCATAGTGATCGTCCTGCCTCCTCGACGTTGATTGTCGATAACAATAGAAAAGCAGCCGAGTCTCCTCGTAGCCAGGGGCTTCGTGCGCTCTCTAAGCAAAACGTCGGGAGGCACCTCAGCTGCGGCTAAATTGGTCCATCTACACCGACTATCCCATTTCCCATCATTTGGTTGATTGCATACGCGTAGCACCAGCCGCACCATACAACTCCGCCGAATTGGGTCTTTGCACAGCGGTTTCAAGTCCGGCGCGCTCGTTCTCAGAAGCTCAACGAGCCTTGGAACTTCAGACGGGGTGATGGAACTCGAGCTCAACGGCGACATGAGAAAAATGGGCCTCTGGACGGGGCTTTGCTTTTTCGCAAACGGCTGTCACATTCCACGGCAATAGCATCACGGCCGACAACATCCGCAGCCTCATGCCGGTCAGCAATTTGGAAGCCACGCCGTCGACCAAATTATACGAGCTCTGGTTCGAGCAGCATCATTTGCCGATCATCTCGCTGTGAAGTTTGGTCAACTTGCTGCCGACGGTGAATTTGCCGTCAGTCAGGGCGGCGCTTACTTTCTGAATGGAACCTGGGGCTGGCCAGCCATCGCCTCAGCTGATCTTCCAAGCGGCGGACCCTCATATCCTCTTGCGACGCCGGGCGTCCGACTGGCCATCAATCCCAATGGCCGGTCTGGATTGACGGCAGCGATCTACAATGGCGACCCCGCGTCGGACACATTACCGGACACAGGCCGTTGGTCCGGGTGGTGGTCTGTGCTTAACCACTGAATTCAATGATATTTTGTACAATTGGCACAGGCTCAAAATCTGTTATCCCGCAAGGGTGTGCTGGTTCGAGTCCGGCCTGGGGCACCAATTCCTCTGTTTGCGAAGTACCGGTAGGGAGCAAAGCAATGCGGCCGATTGGTCTTCTTCTCCTCTTAGGCTTGGCGTTGGTTCCCCGTGCCGCTTGCGCGCAGACGGCCGACGGCAGCGGCGCCTACGCCCTCGCCGCCCTGGTCGGCGAAAATTCTCCATTGGTCGGCCCGCCCGCCAAGAAGCTGCTGGCGAAATTTCTCGACGGCGAAACGAAAGTCAGCTCTAGCGGCCAGATAATTTCCGTCAATGTCGACAAGCTCGTCTGCAAGGCCAGCAATGTCGACATCACGTTGCACTCTTGCGACCTCGTGTTCGGCACGCGCACCGCGACGCTCACCGGTCGAGCCGCGCATGAGCTCTACGCCACGCTGATCGAGATCGGCGTGCCGCCCGATGCCGGCGCCGGCTCGGTGTTCGAAGCCGTGTCGAAGCTCGACTGCAAAATCGATCCCAATGCAGTGATCGCCAACGCCGGCGGCGGCGCGCGTTGCGATTATGCAGCGCCGCAATAGATCCCGCGCGCCCACCGGATGGTCCACTTGAAGCTCGACCGCGAAACCGAAGCGCTGATCTATTGGTCGTCGTCCTCGACCGCCACGCCGCTATGGCGGCTCTCGCCTGAGGAGGCGCGCGCCGAATATCGCCGCACGCTTTCAAAGACGGAGATCGCGCCGCCTGACATCGGCGAGGTCGGCGATCTCACCGTGCCAGGCCCAGCCGGGTCGATGCGGGTGCGCAAATACGCTCCCGCCGAGCCCGGGCGCGAGCCGGGAGCCGCCATTCTGTTCATGCATGGCGGCGGCTGCGTGATCGGCGATGTCGAAACCCACGACATCTTCTGCCGCGCGCTGTGCCACGACACGGGCGCGACCGTGCTCTCGCTCGACTACCGGCTGGCGCCCGAGCACCCCTTTCCCGCCGCGGTGGAGGACACCGTCGCGGCGTTGACTTGGCTGTCGCATGAGGCCGCCTCCCTCGGCCTCGATGCGGAGCGGCTGGCGATAGCCGGCGACAGCGCGGGCGGCGGGCTCGCGGCCGTTGCCCTGCACGAGACCAAAGGCGCGCTTGTCGCGCCAGTGCGCGCCCAGGCCTTGATCTATCCCGCGCTCGACCTGCGCGGACGGCTGCCGTCGCGCACGGAACTGGCGGAGCACTTCCCCATCCCGCGCGACATGATCGACTGGTTCTTCGATCATTATTTCGGGCTTGCCTGGCCGTTCACCGACCCGCGTGCGATCCCTTCGTTGTACGAGGACTATCGCGGGCTGCCGCCGGCGCTGATCCTCACCGCGGGGCACGATCCGTTGCGCGACGAGGGCGCGGACTATGCGGCGACATTGTCCCAGGCCGGCGTGCCGGTTGAGTATGCGTGCTACGAAGGCACGATCCACGGGTTTATGAATATGGGACGAGTGCTACGCGGCGCGCAGGGCCGCGCGCGCCAGCGGCTTGGGGCTTGGCTCGCCAAACGCCTGCACGACAAGTAAAAGCGGAACGGGAAAACCGGCGAGCGTTACCTGCGATCGCCTGCGAAGCTATTCAGCAGAAATACGCCAATGAAGGGTGCGATCAAGATCCACATCCAAATCAGCAGTCCGATATGAGAGCGCATATCATCCCTGCAAGGAAGAAGGCTGCCATGAGGCCGATTAGGGTGTTTGTGTAATGCGTATCGTCGTCCTCGCGCTTCTTGCCGTTGTGCTCAGAGCCGCATCGCCTCCTGCCGGCGTGGATGGCGATCCGGTGGCTCTGCTCACCGCGATCTACAAGACCTATACCGATATAGGCCCCGGCGAGGACGGCGTGCCCGAGTTGTCCGGCGTCTACAGCAAGCGGCTTCAGGCCCTGATCGACAAAGACGAGAAGGAGACGCCGGAAGGCGATGTGGGCCGGATCGACTGGGATCTGTTCGTCGACGGCCAGGATTGGCAGTTGACCGAGCTCAAGATCGTGCCGGCCTTGAAGGAAGCCACCCGGGCCGAGGTGCGGGCGACCTTCAATAATTTCGGCGAACCGCGCGACATTCTCTACACGCTCGTGCTGGAGAACGGCCATTGGCGCATCGACGACATCCAGGAGACGTTGAAGCCCCGCTGGACCATGTCGAAGATCTTGCTGGACTCCCCTGACGCCTTTCCCGACGCCGAATCCGAAGAAAAATAGCTGTCGAGGTCAGCTCTTGCGCTTGCGCAGTTTGCTGACGTCCGGAACGTCCTCGCCGAGAGCCGTGGCCAAATCGATCTGGTGGTCCTGCTCCTGCACGAGAATTTCGCGAATCTGCTCCGCCATGGCGAACTCGCTGAGAGCCTCGCATTGGCGAATCCGCTCCTGGTAATTGAGAATGGTTAGGTTCTCGTTATCCAGGTCGAATTTCAGCATGTCGCGGGGCTTGTCCGAGGTCTTCACCGGCTTCGGCGTCACGCTCGGCATCTTGCCGAGATAGTCGATCTGGCGCGAGATGGTGAGAGCATGCTGGAGCTCCTGATGGGCGTGCTCCTCGAGCTGCGCGGCGATGTTCATATATTCTGCGCCCTTAAGCACTTGAGAATAAACGACATAGGCAATGATCGCCTGATATTCGCGGGAAAGGTCTTCGTTCAACAGATCAGCCAGTTGATCGCGCGTGATGTCCTGCCCAGCCATGGATGTCCTCCTTAAAATCGAATGCGTGGTCTCGTCGCTTTCGGCGGTTCCGGTTAGAATTTGGTGAAGATGTGAATCGCCAGCCACACCGTCGGCGGCTCGCGTTGGGTCCAGGCGACACGATGGCGGCAATGGGCGGGAAGGAAAACGAAATCTCCTTCGCCGAGTTCCCGCTCGTGAGCCTCGCCCTCGAGGTGAAGTCGGGCGTTGCCCCTGACCACCAGCACCCACTCGTCGCTGTCCTGATCATACCACTGCCCTTCGGGCGTCGCATGCCCGGTCGAGACGATCCGCTCGATGCGCAAGCCCGGCCGCTCAAGCAGCGTTTGCGTAACCTCCTCGGCAAGCGGATGCGCGGGCAGGCCGCTCATGAGGCTCCCGGCTTTCGCCTCCGCGGTCAAGGCGCCGCCTTCAGTTGCGTCACCTGGTAGAACCTCTCCAGCCATTTGCCGTCACCCATGACCATGATCTGGGTGACGTAGACTGTCCCGGTCAGGGGCTTTCCCTTGTAGGTGCCCTCGAGCTTTGCGGTGAAGCGACGCATGGCGGCTTCGGAGCCGAGCAGCGTGATCGCAGGTTCGCTGAGATTGGTCTGCTGATATTTGAGGTCGGGTAGCGAGGCGATCTGCTGAGCCACACTTGTTGGCTCGTTATAGTAGTGCGTCACGGCCATGTGGTCCGGCGTCGTCAGTGCCTTGATCGCCTCGGCATCCTGCGCCTCGAATGCCTCATCCAGCCTACCGGCGGCATCGTCGATCGCCTCGATGGTTTGGACTTCGCCAGCCCACGCCCCGGCCGGAAGCGCCCCGGCAAGGATCAGCAGAGAAAACATGGCGGCCAGTATTCGCATGCTGCACTCCTCGTTCGGACACCAGCGCGCACGCCGGAAGGCCTTTGCCGCGTACCAGCCCGGCAATGTCGCAGGTGCCTACGAAACCAGCCCTTCGCGCAGCATGGCCCGTCCTCTCAGGTGACAGAGAAAACCTTAGCCAAGCCTCGCAAATAAGTTGTTACCGCAAACGCCCCGCCTCAAGCGGTGCGCGCCCGCTTCACCCACATATACTGGCGGATCGGCTCGCTGGTCTTGGCCGTCAGATCAGCGGACAACACGCGCAGTTCCTCCGCCTGGCTTGCGAGCACCTTCATGCGCTCATTCCAATAGCTGACCTGCAATTGCATCATCTGCATCGGGCTCGAGGCGGTGGCCAAGCTCACGGCGAAGTCGAAGCCCGACTGCATATTGGCGCGAGCAAAGTCGATAAGCTTTTGGTTGACGGCAATGGCGCCCTGCGCGGCTGCCGTGAACGAGCGCCCGAAAGTATCGAGGGGGTTACCGAGCAGGGGGGCCTGAGGCTCTTGTGACTTCGCCTTCGCAGCCTCGTTCTCGACCACGGGACGCGCCGGACGCGATACGGGCGGAGGCTCGAACGCCTTCTCCTTCGCAACCTCCTTCACGACCACGGGACGCGCTGGACGCGAGACCGGCGGAGGCTCGAACGCCTTCTCCTTCGCGACCTCCTTCACGACCACGTGACGCGCTGGACGCGAGACCGTAGATGCCGGCTTCGGCGCCTCCTCGCGCATCAGCGCGGCGCCGATTTCGGCAGCCACGGTCTTCTTCTTCACTTCTCTCTTGCCGTTGCTCTTTTGCTTCTTATCGCCGGGAGGCTTATGGCCCGACGACTTACGATGTTTGCTCATAACTGTTCCCCTTATTGGCCGCATCAGGGGCGAGCCCGCGCCTATTGTTTAGTCACTGATGCCGCAAGCCTGGGCGGAACTCCGGCGCGGGAGCCTTCCGACTAGACGGCCCTCGCGGCCATTTTACGGCGGAAAACCCGCGCGTTTCCATGGCCCAAAAGGACATCTTGCAGGATGCGTGCCGTATTGCCACGCCTGCTAATGGCGGAAAGGCTGCGGTTAGTGGCCGTTCTTGCGGCGGTCCACTTCGGCCTGGGTCACCTCGCCGGAGGTAACCAGCGCGTTCACGCAATCCTTCGACAGGCTCTTGCCGTTCTTATCCATGCACACGCGCAAGCCGGCGCTTTCGAGCCCATACTCGCCGCAATATTTGTGGTAATCCGCAGCGCAGGATTTCTGCACCGCCTTGCTGTAGGAATCGGCGTGCGCTGCGCCGGTGAGGCAGAGCGCGGAAAGGCAGGCGACGACGGCTGTCGCGTGAATGGTCCGCATCGGATAATCCCCCCAGGGTCTGATTCAAGTTGGAAGCTTATGCCGAAACCGCTCGCGGCGTTCCCCCTGGGGCGGCCACAAATGCAAAAAGCTGTGCATATGGCTTTCGCGCCACAGCTTGGGGTCTAAGTTACGCGACCATGCTGCGCGCACTCGAACGCGGCTTGGTTGCGCAAAAAAATTCTTCACTTCGACATGTCTAGCGTGCCGCCGCGGCGCCAGCACTGCTGGCGTAGATCCAGCCGGTCTTCGACGTTGCCGGGTCCTCGATCTCGACCCAGCCACGCTTCCGGCTTGCGACGCGAAGCTTGGTACCCTTCGCCACCACACCCAGAACCGCAGCCGACGGCGATGGCGCGTCACGAAGATTGACGTATGCGGTCGGCGTGATCCAGTTCGCATCCGCAACATCGCTTTTGGGCGGCTCCGGCCGTCTGGTCGGCAACGGCACGACCCCTGAAGCTGTCGGCGCGGCATCGGCGCTCGCCGGAGCGGCATCGATCGATGCCGTCACGTCCTCGGCAGCAGCCTGAGGCGCGTCAGCCTGCGTGTCCGGGCTTTGCGGTTGGGCTGCATCGGGGATGGCGGTCACGTCGGCTGCAGCAATGTCCCGATCGGGGATCAGGCTGAGCATCGTCGAGGCGTCGGCGACGATGCGTTCGCCCGGGGTGACCAGCTGGATCGTGAGCTTGGACTCCCCGACCGCGAAAGTCGGCAGCACGAGGTGCAGATCGCCGATCTCGTCGGGCTTAAGCGCCCAGTCCGTGCCGCCGCGGCGATCCCCTGTGGACAGCCTGCTTCCTGGCGGCAGGCCGCTGATGACGATCACGCTGTTTGGCGGCACGGCGTCGGTGCCGTCGAGGGCAATCGGGAAGTTGACGTGCTCGCCGGCCGAAGCGTGGAGCGTGCTCGGCGCGGAAAGAACCGGCGGCGGAAGCGCGACCTGAGCCGAGGCCGGCGCGCCAGCTTCCGCCGCTGGCGCTTGCTTGGACCATGGCATGTCGATGGCGCGCAGCCAAAATGCGGCGAGCGTCAGGTTTGGCAGCAACGCCGCAACGACGAGAACTGCCGTTAGCCTTCTAATTCCTGCGGCCAAGGCGAAAGACGGAGCCGCCAGTGGCGCCTGTGCGGCGGCGTGCGGCTCGGCGTCAGACGGGAGCGCGGGCGGCCGCGGCGCGAAGCGTTGGGCGATGCGGGACGCCGCCACAGCGTCGGCATGTGGCGAGCGACTTCCCGCGCAGGCCTTGATCAGCTCGAGACGCTCCGGCGTCAGCGGCAACGCCGCTTCCATGGCCCCGGCGACATAGTCGCCGCTCACCCTGTCATTGCTATTGGCGACAGCTTTCGGGAGACGCGCGACGCTGTTCGGCGGGGGGGTTCGTGGCCTGATCTGGAGTAAGCTCATGCGGCGTCTCTGGCCCTGCTGGCAATGGCTTGCAATCTCGGCAGTTGTTCGACGGAACCTGACCGAAACCGAGATTCGAGCCGGGGGAGATGGAACTCCTCACAACTCGATCGTCGCTGACGCCATGTACTGGAACGCGCGGAAGACAGCGCTGTCGGCCGATGAGCCGAGACAAAGCCGAGACCTACTCTTTATTACTGGCGCTGCAATCCCTCTAGACGCCGGAACGCGCAAGACCTCCATCGGTTCCCCTGGCCCAGGCGAAATTTTGACGCGCTGCGTTAAAGGGCGTATGGCTGGCGATTAAAGGCCTCGATCCCGCTGTCGTCTCTTGGCAAGCGGCCGACCATCCCGAAAGGCCTGGCGGAACTCGTCGGTCGAAACACTGGCCAGACTCTCACGCAGCTCTTCCGCGCGTCCCGAGCCGAAAGTGATATCGAATCGATCTTGAGCTTGGCGCCATAGCCGCGCCGTCTCCTGAAGCTTCTTCGATCCCGCTTTGGTCAGCGTCGCGCGTTTGGCGCGGCGGTCTTGCGCATCGGTCGTGACCGCGACCAAGCCGTGGCGGACCAGCGGTTTCAGGGAGTGGCCCAGCGCCGAAAGATCCATGACCAGCGCGGTTGCCATCTCGCGCAGCGTCGGTGCATCCATCACACGGATCGTGTTGAGCAAATTGTGCTGGGTGGCGCGGAGGCCGCTCGGCGCCAAGGCGTCATCGTAGAGCTGGCCCAGCATGCGGCTTGCCTGGCGAATTGCGGCATTGTTGCAGGGCGTGATGCTCAAGCCCTTGTCGGCCATTGTCGAACTCCTCATCCCCACCCGGACTGCAACGCTCAACATAGGTCTTGGGAAAAAACTTTCAAGGTATATGCCACGATTTGCCTGGCTGATTGAAGTCTGGCGGCTGGCGCGGCGGCGCGCCGCACCCTCCCTCCCCCTTGCAGATCACGGCGGCTCCATCCAA
>Ga0157375_10003274_pt1 | contig 14049 bp, 9 predicted proteins | sample M35metaG_FD_115311 | JGI IMG/M metagenome (GOLD analysis project Ga0157375, IMG submission 115311) | Miscanthus rhizosphere microbial communities from Kellogg Biological Station, Michigan, USA - M3-5 metaG | ecosystem: Host-associated > Plants > Roots > Rhizosphere > Soil | place: USA: Michigan...
TGCGTCCAGATCGTGCTGCCATCGGCGGCGCGAATCAGTTCCGCGCTGATGCGCACCGCGTCGCCCGCGCGCTGCACGCTGCCCTCCAGCAATGTCGCGACGCCGAGTTTCGCGCCGATCGTCTTGCTGTCGTCCTTGCTGTCGCGGAACTGGAACGCCGAATTGCGGCCGATCACCTTCAGTCCGGAGAACTGCGAGAGCGTGACGATCAGGTTTTCCGAAAGACCGTCGGAGAAGTATTGCTGGTCCTTGTCGCCGCTTTCGTTGGTCAGCGGCAGCACGGCGATGGACTGGTCGGTGCCCGCGTCCGCCGCGAGCACCGCCGCTTCGCGCCGGGGGGTCAGCACGAATTTGTCGAAGCCGAAGTAGAGCAACGCGAGCGCGAGGATAGCGATGATCGCGCGGTCCATGTTGCGGCCGGTCTGTGGTGCGATGGAATCTTCCGCCAACACGTCGTCGTCGCGCTTCAGGCCCTCGAGAGTCAGCTCGAAGATCCAGCTGAAGACCATCGCCGGGATGAAGCAGACCGCGAGCAGGATCACGATGCTGCGCGGCAACGACGCAGGTGCGTCGAACATCGGCAGCACCGTGCTCGCCACCTGCACCACCAGCCAGGCCCCAACCGCATACAGGCCGGCCGCGCGGATGACGTTGCGGCGCTTGAGTTGGGCGAAGAGTTTCATTGCGAATTCCCCGCCGCATCGAATCCGGCTTTGTTGAGCAGGCGCAAGTAGCGCGGGTCGTCGTGGTATTTCGCGAACAGCGGGCTGCGCAGCAGGACGACAGGATCGCTGCCGCCCTCATGCTTGTCGATCTGGTCTTCGACGTACAGGAACAGATCGTCCACATGCGATGGGAAGATCTGTGACAGGACCACTCCTTCTTTTCCCAGCGCCTTGCGCATCGCGGCATATTGGCTGGGCTTGCGCGCGACTGCGACGATGGCATCGTAGATCGCCAGCTGCCTGGCGATCACCGCCGGGTCTTCCCCACTGGCAGCCAATGCATCGCGCAGACTGTCGCGCAGCTTGTCCGCGTCGCCGATGCGGCCCGTCAGGACGTAGCAGGTGGACAGATTCCTGACGAGGTAAATGTTCCTGGGCGCCAACGCATACCCGGCCTCCATTTGCGCAACGCATTCCTGCTTGCGGCCCGAATAGTTCAACAGATAGCCGTACAGGTTCCGGTACATCGGCGCCATCGGATCCAGCGCGACGGCGCGCTGCGCGGCTTGCAGCGCTTCATCGACACGGCCTTGCGCGCCCAGCCAGTCGGTGTAGGCGAAGTAGAACTCCGGGTCGTTCGGAGCCAGCGCCTGCGCGCGCTGGAAGTGTTGCTCGGCTTCCTTCCATCGCCATTCGTTGGTGTAGAGGTTGCCCAGCATGATGTGCGCGCTGGCGAGATCCGGCGCCAGCTCGATCGCCCGCTTGCATGCCGCCTCGCCGTCGCGCTGGACTTGCGGAATTTCGTTCTTGCGGCTTTCGGGAAGGTAGAACGGCAGGATGTTCAAGCTTCCACACAGGCCGGCCCAGGCCGGGGCGAATTTCGAATCGCGTTGCAGCGCGTCGCGATACAGGTCAATCGATCGCTGCACGCCGTCGCCGCGCTCCCGATACGCCGCGCGCGCCTTCAGGTACAGCGCGTGAGCCTGCGGATCGTCGGTGCGCTGGCTGACGAGCGCTGCATCGCCACCAATCCCCAGCGGCAACTTCAAGGCCTGCGCGATGTCGCCCGCCACGTCGGCCTGCAAGGCGAACACATGTTCGAGCTTGCGGTCGTAGTCATGCGACCACAGGTGGAAACCGTTGTCAGCGCGAATGAGCTGCGCGGTGATGCGAACTTCACCGTCGGCCTGTCGCACCGAACCTTCCAGCACATACGCGACACCGAGCATCTTGCCGATCTCGCGCACATCGTGTTGCTGGCCCTTGAGCGAGAACACCGAGGTGCGTGCAGTGACTTGCAGGTTCGGGACATTCGCCAGTGCGTTCAGGATTTCCTCGGTCATGCCGTCGGAGAAATAGTCCTGCTTCGGATCGCCGGACAAGTTCAGGAACGGCATCACCGCGATCGAATTCTTCGACACTGCCGATGCGGCCTGTTGCACGATCGATCGCGTCGCCTGCGCAATCTGCGTGGCCTCGCGACGCGGCGCGAGCACGAACTTGTCGAAGCCGAAATACAGAAGCGCAATCGTGAGCACCATGATGATCGCGCGATCCATCCGGCGCGCGGTTTTCGGCGCGATCGATTCCTCCGGCTTCACCTCGGCGTCGCGCTTGATGCCGTCGGGTGTCAGCTCGAAAATCCAGCTGAAAACCAGCGCCGGAATGAATCCGATCGCAAGGGCGACCACGATGCTGCGCGGCAGCCATTCCGGCGCATTGAACATCGGCAGCACCGTGCTCGATACCTGCACGACCAGCCACGCGCCGACGAGGTACAAACCCGCCATGCGGATCACGTTGCGGCGCTTGAGCTCGGCGATGAGGCTCATCGGCAGGCGAACGCGTCGGGGCCCGCTGCGGGCGTGGGCTTGCACAGGTCGGGCCAGCCGTAGCGCTTCCAGTAATCGACCATGCCCATGCGCTTGGCGAATCCCTGGAACGAAGGATCCTGGCGCGCCTTCCGCGACCAGGGTTCCGTCTGCCATAGCCCGTTCAAGTAGCCGTCGGACAAACCGGACTTGCCCTGCTCGTAGGCGGCGAACGAGCGTGCGGGTTCGCCCAGTTGCAGCAGGAAGAGGGGAGCCCAGTCATCATCGGAATGCGCCGCCACGATCTTCAGCGCGGCCTGTCGCAGCGCCTCGCCCTGATAGATGCCGCGATACACCGCCTCCAGTTCGGCGAGCGTCAGTTTGGCTCCGAGCGCGCGTACGCCGCTGGCGTACTGTTTCGCGCCGCGGTCGTGATCGCCGAAGCTTGCGCTGCGAAATGCAAGCAGGAATTGGATGAACGGAGAATAGTCTTCGCCCGTGCGCCGCGCCATGTCGAGCGCGCCGGCAGCATCGCCCGAACGCCAGCGCATGTATCCCTTGTAGAACAGTGCCAGGCCGTTGGCGGGATCGTTGCGAAGCATCGCATCGAGCCGCGTCTCGGTATCGGCCGTGCGCCCCATCGCCGACGATTCGTTCGCGGCCCAGTAGTTCGCAGCGGCATTGTCCGGATCGTTCTGCAGCGCGCGGCGCATCGGGTCGACCATCTCGAGGTAATGACGTTGCGAGAACTGGTTGTAGCTCAACGCGGTATAGGCCTCGGCATCGTTCGGGTCGAGCGTGAGTGCGCGCTGCGCAGCGGCGTCGGAGGCTTTCCAGTTTGCCTGCCAGTCGCCGCCGACGTACTGGGTCAGCACCGCGTAGGCCACCGCGAGTTTCGACCAGGCGCGCGCGAAATTAGGATCGAGTGCGGTCGCCTGCTGCAACAGCGCGATCGCGCGCGGTAGGCTGTCGCCGACGCGCCTGTTGACCAGCGTCTGCGCTTCCACGAACAACGCATAGGCCTGCGGGCTGTCGCTGGATTTCGCCACCAACCTGTTGCCGTTGCCGCTGGCGAGCGCGACCTTCAGTTTGGCCGCGATGTCGCGCGCGCAGGATTCCTGCAGGTCGAACACGTCGGCGAGCTTGCCGTCGTAGGCCTGCGACCATTCCTGCGCGCCATCGGAGGTTTGTACCAGCGTCGCGGTGATGCGCAACTGATCGCCCTGCCGCCGTACCGAGCCTTCGAGAAGGTGCGCAACGCCGAGGTCGTGGCCGATCTGCGTCGCGCCGATGTTCTTGCCCTTGTACTGGAACGACGAGCTGCGCCCGATCACCTTGAGTTCCTTCACGCGGGCGAGCGCGTTGAGGATTTCCTCGGCCATGCCGTCTGAGAAATAACCCTGGTCGTGGGCAGGGCTGAGATCGTCGAACGCCATCACCGCGAGCGAGTTCTGCGCAGCGGCGGGGGCGGGGACCGCAGCGGTCGGCGTCGTGGTGTCGCCCCTGCGGAACGATGGCTGGCCGTAGAAGTACCATCCGAGTGCGAGCGCAACCAGCAGGATCGCGACGGCGAACAGTCGCTTGCTGCCGGTCGTGTTCGCGTCGAGCCTGATTCCTTCGGGCGTGATATCGAACACCCACGCCATCACCACCGCGATCGGGAATCCCAGCAGCGCGATCAGGATGAAAACGCGCAGAACCCACGGCGGCGCATCGAACGCGGGGAAGCCGATCGATGCCGCCTGCACGGCAAGCCACGCGACCACCAGGTAGGCGGCGCCAACCTTGAACACTTTGCGGCGCTGGAGTTCGGCGATCAGGCTCATGGCGTTTCCCGCGCGATGGCGCGAAGGTTCTCCATGATGTCGCGGTTGTTGCTGGTCAGGTCCACCAGCCGCGTTTCGAGATCGGCGATGCGCAAGCGCAGGAACCGCACGATGTCCGGATTGGATCGGAGCGCCTTCGCGGATTCGGCGATTTGCTGCGCGGACAGGTCCGGGCTACAGGGATAGTCGAGATTGCCGTGGATCGCGGCGTAGTCGCCGGGACGGATGTACCGATCGCCGCACTGCTTGCCCAACGCGCGCTGCACGTCGTTCGGCAGTGTCATGCGGAAGGCCTCGCGGTAGCGCGACTGCATGCCTTCGCGCACCAGGTTGTCGAAGGTGGCGATGTTGTAGAGGCGCATCGCGGTGTCGCGCAGTGTCTGGTCGTGGATCAAGCCGATGCTGCCGGTGGAAATCAGTTCGTCATAGGTGGCGCCGTGGCGGTTTCGATTCCTGTACTGGGTGGCACGGTAGGCGCTGATCAGCAGGGCCTCGTCCGCTACCGTCGCCTTGCCGTCCAGTGCATCGACCGCCCGGTTCGCATTCGCCAGCACCTCGCGGTTGTAGGCGATCAGGAATTGGTACAGCCAGTCCTCCGCGCGCAGGTCGGCCTTCAGGCGCGCGGTGAAGACCGCGGACTGCTGTTCGACGGCGCGATCCTGGTTCCAGTTCGACGCCTGCATGCCGATGAACACGCCGACCACGACGATTACCAGGTCGATGGCGATTGTGGTCCAGTGCAAGTGCTTGAAAGGTTCCGTCATGCGGCGAAATTTCATGGCGCCTCCCCGTAGACTGGATTGCGGACGAGCTTGCGGCGCCTGAATTCGACGATAAAGCCGCTCATTGCGCCGCATCTTGTTTTTCGCTCGCATACATCCGGCCCATCAGATCCTTGTAGCGCGGATCGTCATGCAATGGCTTGAACTCGGGCAGGTACCACAGCAGCAAAAGCGGCTGCGAACGGTCCTTGTAGGCCTGTTCGAGCGCCGCCATCGCGCCGTCCTTGTCGCCGAGCGCGATATGCACTTCGGCGATGTTGGTGTGATCGACATAACGGGTGCGCGACGCGGTCTCGAGTTGGTCGAGGATGGCGCGGGCACGCGTCGGGTTGCCGGCGTGTGCGTAACAGACCGCCGCCTTGTAGTCCGGTCCATAGTCGGTTCGCGCGTGCGCGGCCGTGGAACGATCGATGCAATCCTGCCAGCGGCCGAACGATCCGTACGCATACACCAGCGGATCTGTGAAGTACGAAAACCCCGGGTCGATCGCCAGTACGCGATTGGCTTTCCTGATTGCCAGGGCTTCATCGCCCATCGCGGTGGCGGCCCACATTCCGGAGAACGGATCGAAGGGATTGCGCGGGTCGATCTTTTCTGCGGCCTCGAATTCGGCGAGGGCGGCTGCGGGCTTCTGCGTCGATAGCGGCTCGAGTCCGCGGAAGAAGTGCGCATCCGCCGAGCCCGGATTCAGCGCGACGGCCTTGTCCATTTCGCGCTTGCCTGCAGGAAAATCGCGCTGGTAAGCCATCAGGATGTAGCCGAGGTAGGCATGGCCCTCGGCCATGTCCGGATCAAGCGCGACGGCCTTCTCCGCTGCACCTTTCATCGAAGGCAGCACATCGATCGGTGCGCGATACGCGTCGGCGAGGAACGCATAGGTATAGGCCAGTCCTGCCCAAGCCTCCGCATAGTTGGAGTCTTCCGCAATCGCCTGGTTGAACAGCTCGACCGCCCGATTCAGGCCGGCCTCGTCACTGCTGTACGACAACTTCCTTGCCTGCAGGTACAGGTCGTGCGCATGTGGATTGCTGGTCGCCGCGTGCACGAGGGGTTGGCCCGCAGCCGCTCCTAGCTTGACCGCGAGCGCCGTGCTGACAGCGCTGGAAATGTCGTCCTCCAGCGCGAACAGGTTCTTGAAGTCGCGGTCGTAGTGTTGCGACCACAGCTGCACGCCGCTGCCTGTATCAACCAGTTCGACCGAGATCCGCAGGTTCTCGCCGGCGCGTTGTACGGTTCCGGTCAGCAGGCTGCGCACATTGAGCGCGCGGCCCACTTTCACCGCATCCACATCGCGATCGCGGAACTGGAACGAAGAGGCGCGGCCGATGACCTTGAGGCCAGGCAATTTCGACAGCGCATTCAGTACTTCCTCGCTGATGCCGTCGCCGAGATAACCGTCCTTGGCATCACCGCTCATATTGAACAGCGGCAGCACGGCGATGGACTTGTCAGCAACGGCTGGCGATGCGGCGTTGCCTGCTTCCTTGTGCGGCACGAACCGGTCGGTGATCAACAGCACGACGGCGACGGCAAGTACCGCAATGATCCAGCGATCCATCTTCTTGCCGGTCTCGCGCGTGATCGATCGGTCCTGCTCGACATCGCTTTCGCGCTGGATGCCCTTGGACGTCCATTCGTAGAACCACGACAGCGCCATCGCGAACGGAAAGCCGACGACCGCCGCGATCACGAACCAGCGCACGACCCAGTTCGGGATGTCGAACACCGGCAGCAGCTGCGCGAGTCCCTGCGACAACGCCCACGCCGCGCCGATGTAGAGCGCCGCCGCGCGCAACACGTTGCGGCGCTTGAGTTCATCGAAGAACGAAGGCTTGTTCATGGATTCGACTTCGCCTGGGCCGCTTCGCCATCGATGATGAGCTTTTGGAAGCGCGGGTCCTTGCGCAGCGGGTCCCAGATCGGATCGAGCTTGAGCAGGGACGGAGAAACGACGCCGCCTGCAGAACGTATCGCCAGCAGTTGACGCAGCAAGTCGACGGCCTGGTCGTTCTCCCCCACGCGCACATAAAGCTGTGCAAGCCAGCCCAGATAGCCCGGACCGGCAAATTCGTCGCGGCTGACAGGCATCAGGGTCGTGGCCTTGCGTCCCTCCGCGATCGCCTCGGCCTTGAGACCGAGTCCTGCGGCGGCAAACGCCAGGGTCATGTGCAGGTCGGGGTCATCCGGGTGCAAGACCACTTCCGACTGCATGCGCTCGCGAAGCTCGCCATAGATCGATCGCGCCTTGGCGGTGTCGCCTGTCACCTGATACGCCATAGCCAAATACAGGCGCCGGGGCAGGGAGACGTTGCAACAATCTCCCCAGATGTCCTGGGGATCGGTTTCCGCGATCCGCCTCGCGGCCGCGTTGTCCCGCGACCACCAGTAGAGCTGGAAGATGAGCTGGTTGTTGCCGACATAGTCGGCGCTGCCAGGTTTCAGGGACGCGACCGCTGCGCGCAGCGGTGCAAGGTCGCCTTTCCACAGGACCGTGTTGAGTCTCTGCGTCATGAGTTCGTCGGTCGGGTCGCGCGTCACCGCCAGGGCGCGTACGTAGACCTTGTCCGCCTCCGCGTAACGGCGCAGGTCCGAGTTCGCGACGGCGAGCTGATCGAGCGCGTAGCTGCTGCGCGGATCGAGCACCGCGGCCCGCTCGAAGTTCGCGATCGCCTCGTCCCAGTGCCCCTGCCGGCGTTGGATTGCCGCTTTGACAAGCGGGATCGTGGCGCTGTTGGGAAGGGACTTGCGCGCGATATCCAGTTGCTGCAAGGCCTGCGTGTAGTCGCGATGACCCCAGTACCAATAGGCCGCAAGCGCGAGATGACCCTCGCCGAGGTCCGGCTGCAGCGCAAGAGCCCGATCGGCCGCGGCCTTGGCCGCCGCCAGCCGCGTGTCGCTGTGGTCGGGAACGAACCAGTAAATCGCCATGTGCGCGCGCGCCATCGCGGCCGAGGCGAGTGCGAACTGCGGATCCCTCGCGAGCGCCTGCTGGTACAGGTCGATCGCCTGCGGCATTTCGCTGGCCGTCAGGGCGGTCTGGTCGTAGGCGCGATTGAAGTGATCGTTCGCGCGCAGGTAAAGATCGTGGGCTTCCTGGTCATGCGTGGGAACACTGGCGATGCGCGCCGACTCCGCAGGGAGCAGTTGCGCCTTCAGTGCATCGGCGACCTTTCCCGCGACGTCGCTCTGCACCGCGAACACGTCCTTGAGATCGCGATCGTAGTTCTCCGCCCAGATATGACCGTCGGTCTGCGCATCGATGAGCTGCAGGTTGATGCGCACCTTGCCGTCGGCCTTCTGCACGCTGCCTTCGAGCACGGTGGCCACGCCGAGTTGTTCGGCGACGATCCTCAGGTTGGGCGGATGGCTCGCGTATTGTTCGGTCGAGGTGCGCGAGATGACCTTCAGGTCATGGATGCCGGCGAGGCGGGTGAGGATTTCGTCCTGCATGCCGGTCGCGAAGTAGGCATTGGACTTGTCTTCGCTGAGGTTCTCGAACGGCAGCACGGCGATGGACTTGCCCGGCGCTGCTGCGACGGACGGACCGGCACCTTTGCGCGCGACGAAAGTATTCGCGAGCAGCAGCACCACCGCGACAGCCAGTACGGCGATGATCGCGAAGTCGAGCTTGCGCGCGCTCGAAAGACGGATCGATGCGTCTGCCGCGACCTCATCGTCGCGCTTGAAACCATCCGGAGTCAGTTCGTAGAACCACGACAGCGCCATCGCGAACGGGAACCCGATCACGGCCGCTATGATGATCCAGCGCTGCGTATCCGGCGGCAGGCTGAAGATCGGTCCGACCTGGGTGACGACTTGCACCAGCAGCCACGCGCCGGCCGCGTACAGCGTCGCCGCGCGCAAGACATTGCGGCGCTTGAGTTCGGCGAAAAAGGATCTGTTCCCCATCCAGTCCGCCCCCCGCGGCGAATGCTGGTCGATGATGCCTGCGGGGTGGGGGTTTGGCTAGGCGCGGGGATGCCGGGCAAACAGCGAGGGCTACGCGTCCTTCGCCAACGCCGCCGCCAGCCCCGTGTACGTCCCCGGCGTCAGTTCCAGCAGCCTCTGCTTCGCGTCGTCGGGCAGGTCGAGCGTCGCGACGAACGCGCGCATCGCCTCGGCGTCGATTCCGTGCCCGCGTGTCAACGCCTTGAGTTGTTCGTAGGGATTCGGCAGGCCGTAACGACGCATCACCGTCTGCACCGGTTCGGCGAGAACTTCCCACGCGGCATCGAGGTCGGCGGCGATGCGCTCGGGATTCGCGGTTAGCTTGCCGAGGCCTCGCTGCAATGCGTCGAGCGCGACCAGGCTGTGGCCGAACGCGGTGCCGAGCGCGCGCAGCACGGTCGAATCGGTGAGGTCGCGCTGGAAGCGGCTGATCGGCAGCTTCTCGGCGAAATGCGTCAGCAGCGCGTTGGCGATGCCGAGGTTGCCTTCGGCGTTCTCGAAGTCGATCGGGTTGACCTTGTGCGGCATCGTCGAGGAACCAACTTCGCCGGCCTTCACCGATTGCTTGAAGTAGCCGAGCGAGATGTAGCCCCAGATGTCGCGGCACAGGTCGATCACGATGGTGTTCGCGCGGCGCTGCACGTCGCAGATTTCGGCGATGCAGTCGTGCGGTTCGATCTGCGTGGTATACGGATTGAACGTCAGCCCGAGCGATTCGACGAAACGTTTCGCGAACGCCGGCCAATCCACGTCGGGATAAGCGACGACATGCGCGTTGTAGTTGCCGACCGCGCCGTTGATCTTGCCGAGCAGTTCGACGTTCGCGAGCTGCTTGCGCTGGCGCTCGATGCGCGCGAGGACGTTCGCGATTTCCTTGCCGACGGTCGTTGGGGATGCAGTCTGCCCGTGCGTGCGCGAGAGCATCGGCAGCGCGGCGTGTTCATGCGCCATCTTGCGCAGGCTGTCGGTGAGTTTCGCGAGCGCGGGCAGCAGCACGTTCGCGCGCGCGTCGCGCAGCATCAGCGCGTAGCTGAGGTTGTTGATGTCTTCGGACGTGCACGCGAAATGCACGAACTCGAGCGTCGGGCCGAGTTCGGCATCGTCCTTCAACTTCTCCTTGATGAAGTACTCGACCGCTTTCACGTCGTGGTTGGTGGTGCGTTCGATCGCCTTCACGCGCGCGGCGTCTTCGCCGCCGAAGTCCGCGGCGAGGGCGCGCAATTTCGACGCGGCCGCGTCCGAGAACGGCTTGAGCTCGACGATGCCGGGTTCCGACGCCAGCGCCAGCAGCCACTCGACCTCGACGTGCACGCGCGCCTTGATCAGCCCGTATTCGGAAAAGATCGGGCGCAGCGCGTCGGCCTTGGCGGCGTAGCGGCCGTCGATCGGGGACAGGGCGAGCAGGGGATCGGTCATCGGGGAACTCCAGCGGGACGCGGCATTTTACCTGCGCGGCGCCGGTGGTGTCCGCGTGGATATAATCGGAGCGGGGTCCCCGCATCGAGACTGCCTTTCTTTGTTGCCGTCATCCCAGCGGAAGCTGGGATCCATTTTGATCTTGCTCCCAAGTGAAAAGTCAAAATGGATTCCTGCTTCCGCAGGAATGACGATCAAGAGCATTCATCTCACAACCACGGAACCAGCATGAGCCAGAAATTCCGCATCGAACGCGACAGCATGGGCGAGCTCAAGGTGCCTGCCGACGCGCTCTACGCCGCGCAGACCCAGCGCGCCGTCGACAACTTCCCGATCTCCGGCCTGCGCATGCCGCGCGAGTTCATCCGTGCGCTCGGGTTGATCAAGTCCGCGTGCGCGCAGGCCAACGCCGACCTCGGCCACCTCGGCAAGGCGCAGGCCAAGGCGATCCGCAAGGCCGCCGAACAGGTCGCAAACGGCGAGTTCGACAACGAGTTCCCGATCGACGTGTTCCAGACCGGCTCGGGTACGTCGAGCAACATGAATGCGAACGAGGTCATCGCGACCCTCGTCGGCCGTGAAATCAAATCCACGTCCAAGGACGCCGTCAACGCCAACGACCACGTCAACATGGGCCAGAGTTCCAACGACGTGATCCCGACTGCGATCCAGGTCAGCGCCAACCTTGCCGTGCACGAGCGCCTGCTGCCCGCGCTCAAGCACCTCAAGGCCGTCATCGGCAAGCGCGCGAAGGAACTGGCGAAGTGCGTCAAGACCGGCCGCACCCATCTGATGGACGCGATGCCCGTCACCTTCGGCCAGGAACTCGGCGGCTGGGCCGCGCAGATCGGCTCGGCGATCGAGCGAATCGAGGACACCAGCAAGCGCCTGCGCAAGCTTCCGCAAGGCGGCACCGCGGTCGGGACTGGCATCAACGCCGACGCGAAATTCGGCAAGCTCGTCGCCGCCGAACTCACGAAGACCACCGGCACCAAATTCGAAGCCGCCGCCGACCTGTTCGAAGGCATCTCTTCGCAGGACGCCGCGGTCGAACTCTCCGGCCAGCTCAACACCCTCGCGTGCTCGCTGATGAAGATCGCCAACGACCTGCGCTGGATGAACTCCGGCCCGCTCGCCGGCATCGGCGAGATCGAACTGCCCGCGCTGCAGCCCGGCTCGTCGATCATGCCCGGCAAGGTCAACCCGGTGATCCCCGAAGCGACCGCGATGGTCTGCGCCCAAGTGATGGGCAACCACGTCGCGATCACTGTCGGCGGCCAGAGCGGCAACTTCCAGCTCAACGTGATGCTGCCGATGATCGCGCACAACCTGCTCGAGTCGATCGGCTTGCTCGCGAACGTGACGGTGCAACTCGCCGACAAGGCGATCGCCGGTTTCACCGTCCGCACCGACCACATCGCCGAAGCACTGAACCGCAATCCGATCCTCGTGACCGCGCTGAATCCCGTGATCGGCTACGCAAAAGGCGCGGCGACCGCGAAGCAGGCGTACAAGGAGGGCAGGCCGATCCTCGATGTCGCGAAGGAAACGACCGGGCTATCGGAGAAGGAGCTCAAGAAGTTGCTGGATCCGACTGCGCTGACGAAGGGCGGGATTCATGGGAAGCCGGGGGGCGGGGGTGGGTAGTCACGAACCTCCCTTGAATTCAACGTGGGAGGAACGTCCATAAACGTATTGGGGTAAGCGCGAAATGGCAACAAACACTGCAAAGCTGACGAAGCTTCAATCGCAACTGGATAGCGAACGTAGGATGGTTTCGTTCGACAGTTACGACATGACTGTGCGCCAATTGTTGGAGATGTTTGAGGAACAGGCAATATTTGTTCCTCCCGAATATCAACGTCAGTTTGTATGGGATGAGACTCGTGAGTCGCAACTTGTAGAATCAATATTTCTTGGAATCCCGGTTCCGAGCCTATTTATGGCGACCAACAACGACTCCACGTGGGAAATCGTGGATGGTGTGCAACGCCTCTCTACAATTGCCCATTTCATGAGCGAAAAGGATAATTTGATTAAGAAGATTGGTCGAGAGGCGCCGTTGGTGATATCCGGACTCGAGAAGCTATCTGAATTAGATGGATTAAGCTTTCCGAATTTGCCAAAGTCGCTCCAGTTGCTCTTTCAGACCCGTCCCGTCCGGGTGACTGTTTTAAATGACAAGAGCGATCTGAGTGTTAGGTTTGATCTGTTTGAAAGATTGAACACTGGCGGCGTATCTTTGACGAATCAAGAAATTAGAAACTGCATATTCAGAGGTGGCTTCAACGACGAACTCAAGAAGCTCTCGATTAGCAAGGAGTTTCTGCGTGCAGTGCGGCTTAAAGAGTCTGACAAGAAAAATGGAACTTCCGAAGAATACATACTTCGATTCTTCGCCTATTTAGATAATCGAGATTCTTTCGATCACAGTGTCAAAGGATTTTTGAATGAGTACATGAAAGCACAGTCTTCGAAGATTATTTCCCCTGCGAAAATGAGACTCTTCAAAGACTCGATGAATATTTTAGCTAAGGCATTTCCTGGTGGTATTACCAGAGGCCAGGCGAGCACAACGTCAGCAGTTTTGTACGAAGCCTTGGCTGTTGGGGTTGCTCTAGCAATTAAAGAGAAGAAATCGATAAAAATTAATAAGATAAGAGCGCTCGTGGTCGACAAACAACTAAGAACTTATACAACTGGCGCTACAAACAGTAGAAAAATGCTCATAAGCAGAATTGATTACGTCCGAAACAACATCGAATGACTCTTTCGATCGATAGAGTGGATATTGAATTGCGTTTTCGCGATGTCAGGAAACTATTGTCTTACATTAAGAACCAGGAATCCAGGGCGACTCCGCCGTTGGATTCTGATGAAACCAAGATATTTCGCGGTCTCTTTTATGTTCATCTATACGGTGCTTTTGAAAAGTCTATAAATGAAGCAGTTCAGGTTTATCTGCGAGAAGTTGGGTCGTTGAAGATTGCTACCTTTCACACCTCATGTAGGTTCTGGCCATCTTTCCTTGATTCAGATTTCAAATCACTTCAATCTACACAGGGTTCAAAGAATTGGGCCAAACGCGGCAAATTTGTAGACGCCATTGAGTCTAGTCAAACCTGTATCATTAGCGATGGGCTATTTGCGGAGCAGCTTCAAAATATATGGCCCGAAACTTTGGACATGGTCTTGTCCTATTTAGGTCTAAAAGTTCCGACATGGGATGAAGCGAGCGTGTTCTCCTTAAGGGAAGTTGTGGATAAGCGAAATCAAGTCGCACATGGAAGGACCAGTCCTCTTAGGGTCGGCTCGTCGGGACGATCTGATTATTTAGAGCATAGGTTCGAATCAATCTATTCATTACTCGATAATTTCGTGGAATATCTAGAGCAAGGATTCGCCTCGCTGAGCTACATCAAACCAGAGTTTCATGCCATTTATGCATCTCGCTGAAGAGAAGAAAGGAGATAAGTGGGATAGGTGCATTTCTCCGGACCATCGACAAAGGAGACGGCGGTAGTTATTCCTCGGCCCCATGCACGACCGGGCCCCCGCGCAATGACACGAACGGCACCTCCTCGCCGCCTTCGATGATCCA
>Ga0157375_10003276_pt1 | contig 14043 bp, 12 predicted proteins | sample M35metaG_FD_115311 | JGI IMG/M metagenome (GOLD analysis project Ga0157375, IMG submission 115311) | Miscanthus rhizosphere microbial communities from Kellogg Biological Station, Michigan, USA - M3-5 metaG | ecosystem: Host-associated > Plants > Roots > Rhizosphere > Soil | place: USA: Michigan...
CACCAACCCACCCAGGAAGGGGCGCCCGGTGTCTGAGTCCACGAATGTCGGCACGATCGTCGCGAATCTGAAAATTGATTCGTCCGATTGGATCCGTGAGTTGGATCAGGCGGAACGGAAAGCCAACTCTCTGGGGCGAGCTAATCCGCGGATCCGTGTTGAGGCTACCGGGGCGAAGCAGGCTGTCACGGAGCTCGCCGCTGTTGAGGTGGCTGAGAGGCGTGTCACGGCGTCTTCGGAGGCGCTTGCCCGGATGCGTGTGCAGGCCCGTGCTGTCATCATCGGGCAGGCGTTGGCTGAGAAGGAATCCATCAAACCCAAGATGGACTTCACAGAGTGGACGCAACGCTCCACCGAGGCGACCAAGCATGACAGTGCCGCTAAAGAAAAAAACGCTGACTCGAACCGCAAGGTGGACAACACCGCGAAACAAGCTGGCGGTTCCATCCATCTGCTCTACTCGGCCCTTGCGCTTCTCGCCCCCGCCGCTTTGCCGATCGCCGGCGCTGCCGCCGCGGGCGCCGCTGCCCTTGGTGTGCTGGGTGTTGCTGGTGTCCTCGCCATTGTTGGCGTCAAAGAGGAAATGGAAAAAGGCTCGTCTGTCGGCGACAGGTACGCCGAGGGTGTTGAGCAGATCAAGACCCAGTTCAAGGGCCTCGCCGCTACCAACGCAGCCGGAACCTTGGACGGGTTCAACCGAAGCGCCAACATCCTGAACATCTACATGCCGTCTCTGAACCGGCAAATGGGTGACTTCTCCCGCGTCACAGGCAACGTCGCAGCGAACGGGCTAACCGGCCTGCTGGGCTTGTTCACAACCCTTGACCCGGTAATGCGCGGTTTCGCGGGCTACGTTGGGGAACTGTCCCAACGGTTCTCTGCCATCGGTCAAAGCAACGGGCTCCGGTCCTTCGGCGACTATGCCCTCGCGGTCATGCCGCAAGTCATGGCGACCATCGAATCCCTAGTACGGGGCGTAGGCAACCTCATCGCGGCCCTCTCCCCACTCGGGAGCGTCGGACTCACAACCCTCAAGGTCATCGGTGACATCCTCTCCGGGATCCCCACAGAAGTCCTTACCGTGCTGGTGTCAGGCGCCCTCGGTGCTTATGCCGCGTTCGCTACATGGTCCGCGCTCATCCCCGTCATCCAGTCCTTCGGGATCATGCTGAACATGTCACTAGGCCCTATCGGCTTGGTGGTCGCCGGCGTGGGCGCCCTCATCGGCGTCATGGTTGGTTCCGCCGCGTCCACGAAGGACGCGACCGCGGCGACCATGGGTTACACCGCAGCCCTGCAACGTGACAACGGCATAGTCGCGGAGAACGTCCGCGTACACACCGCCGAACAGATCGCGAAATCCAAGGCCGCTATCGAAGGCCAAAAACTGGGGCTGTCCCTGGACCTGCTCACCGAAGCAGCGATGGGTAACCAGAACGCGCAGAAACTCGTCAATGGTGAACTCTCCCGGTTGGAGGGCGTCAGCAAGGACGCGAAACGCATCACCGAGGAAATGGGTGGTGTGAACGTTGACCAGATGAAGAAGAACGCTGCCCTTCAAGGTTCCATTAAGACCGTTCGTGATGAGCTCGGCAACCAGAACAGTGCGTTGAATGAGGCCGTCGCGTACGAGAAACGCTTCAACGAAGCGAAGGGCATCACAGGGACGACGCTGGATGCCCAGTCAACTAAGTTGTCGGCGCTGGCTGGCATGTACGGGACCAGCGTTTCGGCGCTTGCTGGGGCTGAGGAGGCGGAGCGTAAGACCGCTGACCAGTTGGCGTTGACCACGTTGCAGATGCAGTTGCAGAACGACGCTGGCGGTTTGTTGAAGATGCAGCTTGATTTGCTGGCTGGCAAGTCTTTGTCGTTCGAACAGGCGCAAAACGCGTTCGAACGTCAGCTCATCTCATCAACGCAGTCAATCCAGACCAACGGCGTCGCGATTGAGGGTAACAGTGAAGCTGCGGTAACGAACCGCGGGAACCTGCTGAACCTTGTCACGTCCGCTCAGCTTTCCGCTGAGGCGTTCGGCACCATGACCGGCAAATCGGAAGACGCGCGGCAGAAACTCATCACACAGCGTGACGCGATCATTAACAACGCCGTGGCGAACGGGCAGAACCGTGACGCGGTCATCCGGTACATCGACTCCATCATGAAAATCCCGGCTAGTGTCCCGCCGACGAAAGTCTCCGTGGATGAGGCGTCTGCTGCCGCGGCTGAGGCCCGGTTGCAGCAACTCACCCGCGCCCGCACGATCAGCATCCAAACGCAGATCACCCACGCAGCGGAAGAAAACGTCTCAGACACCGCGTTCAAACCCGGTACGTTCGCACCCATCGCGCCTGCCAAGGGTGGCCTTGTCAGCTACTTGGCTGACGGCGGGTTCGCCGGGTTCAAAGCGGTCGGCACGGACACTGTCCCGGCGATGCTGACCCCCGGCGAAATCGTCATCAAGAAATCATCGGTGGACTCCATCGGCGCCGGCAAGCTCCTGCACGCGAACGAAACAGGGCGCCTGCCAGAGGGCGGCAACACATTCATCATCAATGACACGTCCGGGAACCCGGTGTCCACCGCGTACACGACCGCGCGTGTACTGGCCGCGCGTGCTGTCTAAGGAGGACGGGTGCCTTACCCAAGCCCGATAACGTACCCGTCCCGGCTCCTGTACCCAGGGACCACGGAGCGTGAGTTCAACCTGTCGCCAATCGCTGTTGGTGATCTGGTGTTGAACGCGATCGATGAGAACGGTTCCCGGTGGATCGTTCAGAAGTTCGATGGTTGGGGTAGCCCCGCGTCAACGGCTGTGTTTACGCAGCGGGCGCGGGGCCACGGCTCCACAGCCTCAGAAGCGTTCTACACAGACCGGGTCATGGTCCTCGAAGGCCTGATCCTGACTGAGTCTCCGGAGCTCCTGTCGGCGGCGCTTGACCTGTTGAACGCGTCAGTGACGTTGGAACAGTTCACGATGATCGTTTCCGAGACGGGCTACATCCGGCACGTGCTCGCGCAGCGGCAGGGCGAAATCATCGTGACCCGCCTGAACAACCGGCAGGCACGGTTCAGCTTCCAGGTTGTCGCGAAGGACCCACGGAAGTTCGGTGACCTGATCACTGTTTCCACTCGTCTGCCGTCGAGTTCTGGTGGCCGCACCTACCCGGACACGTACCCGCTCACCTACTCGGGCGTCACGGAAACGGGTGTCGTTCGCCTAACCAACGCCGGCAACGAACAAGCGCCCGTGTGGCTGCGCGTTGACGGGCCAGTCCCAGCCGGTGGCTGGACTGTCACCCATGTCGGAAAAAAACAAGCCCTCACTTTCGCATCATCCCTGTCCCTCACGTCAGGTGAGTTCGTGACTGTGGACATGGACCGCCGCGAAGTCCTCGCGCAAGGCCAAGCAGCCCGCGCCGGTTACGTCACGTCCCGCGGCTGGTTCTCCCTTGACCCCGGAGATAACGACATTGCTTTCAGCGCCGCGAACTACAGCGCTACCGCCCAACTGACCGTGACCACAAAACCGGCTTGGAGCTAACCCATGACGATTACCTGTCAACCAATGGACGCCAGTGGTGGCGCCCCCACCTATTCCGCCGCGAATGAGCGCCAAGCTAACGCGCCCCTCTACGGTGGCGGCTCAGGCATACCGCTCAAAGCGGTACAGGGCTTCCGCGTAGGCACTGGCAGCGTTCTCACTGCCACGTCCACCACTTGGACCCTCACCCCCTGCTCTGCGGTCATCTCCCCCTCTGCGGCGACTGCACAGGGCTCTTATCGGTGGGCGACTGACGCTAACGTAACCGGCTCTGTCACCGCCGCTGATGCTACGTACTCCCGCAAAGACATCGTCTACATCCAGGTGAACGATTCGAGCTCGGGCGACGGGTCTGGTGCTCTGACGGCCCCGGTCCAGTACCTCGCTGGTACCGCATCAGCAAGCCCCGTGGCCCCTACGCTGCCGGCGCGTTCGTTCCTTGTGGGCACCATCACGGTTCCGCAGTCTGGTGGCGGTTCCCCCAGCGTGGTGTTGAACACTGCCCGTTTCGTCGCTGCTGGTGGCATCCAGCCGGTGAGCTCCCAAACGGAGCAGGACGCGCTAACGGAGTATGAAGGGTTGAGGGTTGACCGGCTCGACCTCGACCGGGAGGTACGGTACAACGGTTCACGCTGGGTTGGTGGGCGAGCGAGCCTGACCCTTGATTCCCTGTACGTCGCGATGGGCGCTGGCTACGCGGCGCCGCAGGTCACGCAGAACGCTGACGGTGACGTGATCCTTGAAGGGGCGTGGCAGCGCGCCACGGGCACCCTCACAATGACAGCGAACACACAGTACCCGCTAGGCACTATCCCCTCTGGTTACCGGCCCATGACGAACAAGATGGTTATCGTTCCCACGTCCACCGCTATGGGTGGTTGGGGCCGGTTGTACGTTGCCACGTCTGGTGCTGTGACGTTTGAAACGCCTACCGCGTTCACGACTGTTGCAGCCGCGTCTACGTTCATCATCGCTGACGGAACGACGTGGCCCACCTCATGACGCCTCAATGGATTAGTGACGTGATCGCTGTGGCTCCCTGGCTAGGGGCCTTTTTCTTTGCCGGGTTCGTGATCTGGAAGGTAGGGCCGGTGCTGCGTAAGTGGTCCCGGTTCATCGACCGCGTGATCGGCGTGCCGGAAGACAAGAAGACCGGGCAGCCTGCCGTTCCAGGGATCTTCGAACGCCTCGACCATCAAGACGGAGTGCTGGAAACCATCCGCCATGAGGTCGAATTCAACAACGGCACGTCTGTGAAAGACGCCGTCACTCGCGTTGAGAAAGCTCTGACTGACCATCTCACAGCGCCCGCATCCCAAACCACCATCAACGTAAACCCTCCTGGAGGCTAGCCATGGGCTATCTGTTCCCGTTCCCCCGCAGCGTTCGCAGGTCCCAGGACTTCGGCGCTAACCCCGGCTGGGGTCCGAACCCGCCCGGTGGTCACAACGGTGACGACTGGGCCGTGCCTGTCGGCACACCTATCCGCGCACCCGGTGATGGCGTTGTGGTGTTCGCTGGCGAGTTCGATGACACCTACGCCGACAACTGGGGCTGGAACCTCATGTACGGCGGCAAGATGGTCATCCTCAACATGGATGGCAACTTTGAACCGTACTTCGAGTTCGGGCACAACTCGGAACTCCGGGTGAAGACGGGCGACAGGGTCAGGCGTGGACAAGTCTTCGCGCTCTCAGGCAACAGTGACGGCGGCACGGGCGTAAGCACCGGCCCCCACAGCCATGTTGGCTGCCTGCCGTACAACTTCAACCTCAACACCAACACGTACGGTCGCGTAAACCCGCGGCTGTTCATGACCGATTACTGGGACGACGAAGCAGGCGCAGCCTCCATCGGACCAGCCGGCGAAATCATCCCAACGGAAGAAGACGACATGTTCACGGACGCAGACCGGCAAATGCTGAAAGCTGTCAAGGAAGGATTCTTTGACGGCGGAAAGTCCATGCCCGAGGGTAAGCCCCTCAAAGACCTGATTAATGACAGCTTCTCATCTGTCCGGGCTCAGCTTGCGACAATCGGCGGGAAGCTGACCACGGCCCCAGGTGGCGATGTTGCAGCCGATGCTGCGGCGATCGCCAAGGCCCTCGCCCCGGACCTCGCCAAAGCCCTCCTTGTGGAGCTTTCCAAGGGAAGTGACTGAATGTTCGCCCCGGAAACCCGCGCCTGGATATACCGCATCCTGACCGCAGCCGCGCCCGTCGCAGCCTTCTACGGCTGGGTCAGTAACGACGCGCTGCCACTGTGGCTTGGCCTCGCCGGCGCCGTCCTCGGCACAGGCCTCGCCGCCATGAACACGCCCACCACTAAGGGCAAACACGAAGCTGAATAACTGAAAACGGAGGGGTCCGCGTGACTTTGTCTTGGGTTGCCGTAAACGCGAATACCGGTCAGATGATCGCGGACCTCCCCAACTTGGATATGCGCGGCATGTTCGGGTGCACGATGATGCGCTACGAAACACAAACCGCTTCACTCCCCCTGGACCGGGCACCAGAGAACTGGCGCAACGCGACCCGCCCCGGCGCCGTGTTCATCGTCTGCCTCGATGACGACGGAACCACACCCTTGTGGGGCGGCATGGTCCTCGACCGCCGCACCCGCCACGAAGGCCCGGTAGAACTGTCCCTCGCCACACCCGAGGCGTACCTCGACCGCCGCTACGTGGGAAACAGAAACTACACAGCCGGCGCGCAAAACCTGATCGTCCAGGAACTCATCGAAGCGTACGTCAAGACCGGCGCGCTGAGAGGCATCCCCGTGCGCGTGCAAGTCGTCGGCGGCAACGGCGTCCCACGGGCTCGGCAGTTCAAGGACGTGGAAGACAAGACAGTGTACTCCGTCCTCGGTGACCTCGCCGGCGTGATCGGCGGTCCTGAATGGACGATGGGTTGGGAGAACGTCAACAACCTCATCACCCCCGTGCTCTACGTGGGTGACAGAATCGGGCGCACCGCGCCGGCAGGGTTGCAGCCCGCGGCAAGGTTCTATCTCCCTGGCCCGGTGACCAGTGCGGAACTTGATGAGGCGTACACGTCCCAGCTTGGAGCTAACCGTGTCCTCGCGGTTTCGTCCGGTGTTGATGACGCCCGCCCGCAGTCCTCGTTCAAATCGAACACCACGGACCTGCGACCCACGTTCGAGTACCGGTGGACGCCTTCCACGTCTATCACAGACACCTCAACCCTTGACGCCCACGCCGACCGGGCACTATCCGCCATGAAAGACGGGGGTATCGGGTTGGAGCTCACCGCGAACCGGGAAGAAGCCCCACGCCTCGGCAAGGACTGGTTCATAGGCGATGACATCGGCTTTGACCTGACCGGACCTGCATGGCCTGACGGTATCTACGGCGTGGGCCGTGTCGTCGGTTGGCGCATGGACGCTGACAACATCCAACCACTCATCGACCTAACCAGCATCGGGGGTATCTAATGCCGTCGCAGCCTGGACAGTTGGGGGCGCAGTTCACCGGCGATGACTGGATCATCCGCAAACTCGCAGACTTCGAACGGGCCTTGCGTGAGTACGGACCTGCGAACATTTTGGCGACCGCTGGTATTGGGGTCATCCCGGATGGGGTGATCGTGAATGGCATCATGCAGTTCAATCGCCCGGACGGGACTGTTGGAGTGTCTGTTGACCCGACGACTGGGACGTTCGTCGCGTATGACGCTACAGGTTCGACGCCGGTTGCCCGGTTCGGTTCGCTGATTGAAACCGCCCCGGCTGAGTACGGTGTTGAGGTTCTGGTCGGTTCGACGTGGGTGCGGCTGGGTAACCAGACCACCACATGGGCGAGCATCTCAGGTATCCCGTCCACGTTCCCGCCATCCTCACATACCCACGTTGGCGCGGATATCACCAGCGGCACTGTGCCGCAGGCTGACGGTTCCGAGTACGGGTGGACGAATAACGTCGCCGGGTCCAGTTTCTACGCCGTCTGGGTGGGCAATGACGGCGGGTTCCACTTCGGCAGGAACGTTTCCTCAATCAAGTACAAGGAAAACGTCACCACCCACGCCGTTGACCCAGCGAGTGTGCTCGCCCTCCGACCCGTCCGGTACGACCGCAAAGCCACATACCGGTACCCGGAAGACGCTGACGGCAACCGTCTCATCGGCCCCGAGCAGCGCCTTGACGGGGCAAAGAACGAGTTCGGTCTTATCGCTGAAGAAGTTGAGCTCACTCTTCCCGAGATCGTGACCTACTACGACGGCGTCATTGACGGTGTCCGCTATGACCTCTTGGGTGTTGCGCTCCTGCCCGTGGTGAAGGCACAGCAAGAACAGATCGACAAACTTACCGCCGCAGCGCGGGAACATGGATGGGACGTCTAATGGCGAAACGTAACTGGGCTGACGGGATTATCGGGAACACGCCACTCTCCGCGGCCCGCCTCAACGATTTAGAAGACGACCTTGCAGACGCGCTCGTGGCGCTTGCCCGAACACCAGAGGCCTTGTTCGCCGGCTCTGTCACGGTGAACAGCGACGGCGCACCAACGTCAGCAAGCGTGAAATGGCCTGACGGGTCAACCGGCACTTACTCGGGCACCGCGTCAGGTACATGGCCGGGTGCGATCAACTCGTACACCATCACCAAAACCGGCACGCCCGTGCTGACATTCACCCAACCGACCGTGACCCGCAACTCGTCCGGGGCGATCACCAACCGACCCGCGATCACCGTAACTTAGGAGCCCACCCGTGACCATTGTTCAGATAAGGGCGAAGGTTCCCGGCATCGCTGGTCTTGTCGCCGCTAGCGGAGGTTTGCTGTGGCAACCTACAGCGCGGCGGGTGGATGGTGACGTTGTCGTTCTCCCGGTGGGTTTCGCCGTGTCACTCGTTGCGGGCAGCGCTGACGTTGACGTTGAGCCATCAACACCCACATGGGTTTGGTACGTCACTGAGTATTTCGACGGGGTACCGGCGAAGCAACGCGCCTTCGCTGTTCCTGACACAGCCACGGTCGAGTACACGGACCTTGTTGAGATCGACCCTGACACACTATCCCCCGTGCCGCCGCCCAACCCGGCATGGCTGGCACCACTGAACCTTGACGCAGCCCGTGACCCCGAAGCGCTATTCACTGGGACGATAACCCGTGACAGTAACGGCACCCCCCTAGCGTCCAGCGTGCTCTGGCCTGATGGCACTACCGGCGCATACGCCGGAACCCCGTCGGGTACGTGGCCGGGAGCCGTTGACGCCTACACAATCACGCACGGCGCGACAACGTACACGCAGCCCATGGTTACCCGCAACGGGTCCGGGCAAATCATCACCCGCCCGACAATCATCATTACTTAGGAGCCAGCACATGGGAATCCTCGACTTCCAGAAAGTCCCTGACGCGGGCCTCCCCGCACGACTTGGCAAGACCTACATGCCACTGAGCCCGCTCGATTTCGGAGTGGTCGGCAACGGCGTCACGGACGATACTGCCGCGCTCAATGCGATGCTGGACGATCTCCAACCATACCAAGCAATTGACTTTGGCGACCGAGCATACAAGGTCACGAACCTTTCAGTTTCCGGGAAAAGCCGCTTCAAATTGTTTGGCCGGAACGCTCGGATTATCACGACCAGCGTCCTTGTTCCGAGTCTGCAAGTAGCCAGTTCGAACAACTTCAAGATCGACGGGCTTTCAATCGTCGGGTCTGCCACAGTGCGCAATGGACAGCCAAACCGAGGCATCTCAATCGAGGGATGCAGCACCTTCTCCATCACCAATAACGACATAACTGGGGTGTCGTCTATCGGCATCCTCGTCAAGGACACCGTAAACGGAAACTTTGACGGCATAATCTCTGACAACCATGTTCACGACGTCTTCGCTGACGGAATCGGGCTGTACGGCTACTGCAAACGATTCATCATTGCAGACAACCTTGTCCGGGAAACCGGAGACGACGAGATTGCAGTCCTGTCATTCGCCGGGGACAGCAGTTTCACCGAGGATGTTACGGTCATCGGCAACACCCTCCAGCATTCAGGATCGCGCGGCATAGCGGTGGCGGGCGCCAAGAACGTCACTGTCACGGGCAACACGGTAAGCGATCCCAGATATGGCGGCATCTGGGTCGCATGGGATTCAGCGAACGGTTCGCAAGGTTGCCAGAACGTAACCGTAGCAGGCAACACCGTGACCGGAGCCAACACATACGGCCCCGCGGAGGGCGTGAACTACGCTGGCATTCAGGTTTCGTCAACAGGCGGGACCACTAACCCTGTTACGGGAGTCAATGTTACCGGGAACACCGTGGACGGTTCCGGTTGGCTTGGCATTCTTATCGGAGCAAGCTCGGCAGGAACGTACGATGTGCATGTTGCTGACAACATCATCACCAACTCTGGTGGCATCGGCCTGCTTACTCAGGCTGTGAAGAACATCAGTGTTCATGACAACGACATCGATAAATCGGCGACAGGCGGCATCAGTGCGTTGACTTCAACGAACGGCGTGGTCACATTCAAGGACAATAACGTCGTCGACCCGACGCTTGTTTCGGGCCTGTACGGCATCATCATCCAGGCCGCAGCAGCACAAGGCGCCGTCACCGGCAATCAGGTCTATGAGACTGCATCCAGTACGATGACAACCGCGATCTCCGTCTCAGGGGCAACGAACCTCCAGGTGTTCGGCAACTGGCCCAGAGCGCTCGGAAATGTCACCGGAGAGTTGCCTTTCGTTGTCCGGGGCACCGCCGAGCAACTGAATACCAAGTCGTCCAGCTACACATTGACCGTGTCTGACCAGATTATCGTTGCCAACGGGTCTGGTATCACTCTGACCATCCCCGACGCTAGCACCATCACGTCAGGGCGCTCGTTCAAGCTGGTCAACATTGGGGCCGCAGCGGCCACGGTTGTCGCGGCAACAGGAAACATCGACAGCTCAGCCAGTATCTCGCTGGCCCAGTACGACGCGCTGGAAGTTGTTAGCAACGGCTCGGTGTGGATAATCCAGTCACTGCACCGGGGAATCTCTGCCGCAGCCCCAGACATTCAGGTGTTCACTGCGTCAGGGACATGGACTAAGCCGGCGGGTGTTACCACCGTGAGGGTTGACATTGTTGGCGGTGGTGGCGGTGGTGGGTCTGGGCGTGTTGGTGCAAGCTCGACTGTTCGATGCGGCGGCGGCGGTGGTGGCGGCGGCGGGTACGCTTCCGTTCAGTTCAAGGCCTCTGACCTTGGTGCCACACATTCTGTAACGGTTGGGGCTGGCGGATCGGGGGCGGCGGCTCAAGCTAGTGACTCAACTGACGGTTCTGCCGGTGGCAACGGCGGGGCGTCAACATTCGGGGCTCACCTTCGCGCTACTGGCGGGCTGGGTGGCGCTGCCGGGACCGCGACAACAGGAACGGGCGGCTCTGCGGGGGCTGGCATGTATTCGGGCGGCGCTGGCGGTTCTGCTTCGGTTACTGGCGGCGCCGGGTCGTCTGGTACTAGCGGATCTGCTGCGGGTGGCGGTTCGGGTGGCGGCGTAACGTCCGGGAACTCAGCTTCTGCGGGTGGCAATGGCGGCCTTGGAATCATGGCCAACACTACCAATGGCGCAGGCGGTGCCGCAGGCGTCAATGGTGGTGCTGGCACGTCCCCCACCAGCACCGCTGCCCTTCCAGGGTCAGCGGGCGGCGGCGGCGGCGGTTCGCTGACTGGCACCGCTGGTAGTGGTGGCGCCAGTGGCAACTACGGCGGCGGTGGTGGCGGCGGTGGTGCTGGCACTAACGGCCAGTCTGGTTCCGGGGCTGGTGGTAACGGCGCTGCGGGCGTTGTTGTGGTTACCTCATGGTGACTGGGTCATACCTTCGGCGCGACCCAGTGCGGCTTGCCACTTCTGCCGCGCCTCTGCTGTCCGCCCGCGCAGCGCATGTAGCGCAACGGCAATCAGTGGCTTGACGATAACCAGGACACGCTCAGGCAGGGTGTACCGCAGTCGGTATACCCTGCCTGTTCCGCGCCCGTATGCGCGGACCTTGCGCAGGTAGTCGGCGTGCGTAATCATCTTCTGGTGTTCGGATACGACGATGGTCGGGACGTAGATGGCGCGCCCGCCGAGCTCTAGTGCACGTAGCAGCAGGTCTGTGCCCTCGCCGGACTGCCACTTAGTGGGCGCCCCGACGCCGAGTGTCACGTCGAATCCGCCTGTCGCCTGGAGGGTGCCTAGGCGGTAGAACGTTGTGGCTTCGATGGCCTTCGTCCACACGCTCTTTCGGTCTATGTCGCAGCGTTCGCCGGAAAAGGCCAGCCGCTCGCCTGAACCTGTGAGGCGCCCGGATAGTGCTGACACTGTCAGGTCTTCAAATTCTCGGGCAACCTCAGCGAATGCTGTCGGTTCATATGTGCAGTCATCATCTGAGAACGCAACGATGTCGCATTCGTCAAGCGCCTGCCATCCGGTGTTGCGGCCTAGTGATACGCCGCGGGCGCTAGTCAGACGCGCGATCGGCAGGAGGTCACTCCAGCGCTTAACGAGGTCAGATACGGCCATCCCGTCGCTCTGATCAACAACGATGATCTGTTGCGCAGGATGAGTTTGGCTGGCTATCGATTCGAGCACCAGCCCGAGTGCTCCTGACTGGCCAATCGTTGATATGACAACGCCAACGCGCATTATTCCCCCTGGAAGCTTACTTGAGTTACCTCGGCCTACTGTACCGTCTGCGGAATTAGCAACAAAACAATGCCCCCACCCGGAAGGGTGGGGGCATTCGTGCGTTAAGCGGCGGCCCGTGTTCAAGGGTTGGTGCCCGTTCAAGCAGGGTGAACAAACAGGACCCTTGACCAGCTAACGAGCTGGTTTCAAACCGTCCCGTAAGCGTCCCGTAACCACTTTTGCAAGGCACCCTACCCGCGCGGTTGCTGGGATGTGAGGATAAAGACCATATTCCGGTTTAGAACAGGCTTATGAAGGAACATGCAACTGCAAGCCTTGTCTTTCAAGGTCTTTCTCATCTCACTCGATTCTTGCGTACAACTACTTGCAACAAGAATGGTTCTTTTGTCCGCAGGTTTTCGGCCCGTAACCTAACCGTCACGTTTCAGTCCCCCTACGCGCTTTCTTCGGTCTGGAACAGTTCCAAGACTGACCCGGAGTCAATCGGCAGGCGTGACGGCTCTATGTAATGACGGAGGGTCATCGTGTCCGACTTATGCCCGAGCTGCTGGGCAGCCTGGGCGGAGCTGACCTGACCATTGATCAGAGTTGCGACAGTCTTCCGGAGCGTCTTCGGCGTGACCCATTCGAATTCCGTCCCGGCGAAGGCTTTCTGAAAGGCTGTGGCAATATTTCGCGGGGACCGTAACCCGCCACGCTCGGACTGGAACACCATCACACTGTCAGGGTATTCAGCGCGGCGCCGGCGCAGCATCTCCACAGCAAATCCCGGCAACCGCAGGTCACGCACGTCACGCTCCTTGGTGGGGGTCCGCAGCAAACCCTGCTGCGGGACCATGACCACCTGCTTGTGGATCTTCACCCACGGGGCGGGGTCGTCAAGGTGTACGTCCTCCCATGCGAGGCCCGCAGGTTCGCCAGCACGACACCCGGTTGCGATGAGGAAGTCAATGATGTCCAATGTGGTCCGCGACCTGTTCTTGCCCCCCAACCGCCGCACGTCGCCGTTTGCGCGGTCCAAACGCTCTTGCAGGGTAAAGGGCCGGAAGATCCCCGACGCAAGCTCACGCATCCGCACAAGCTCATCCAGGCTGAGTGCCCGTATCGGCTTCTGTTCCAGCTTCGGGGGGATAGTGAACGCCACCGGGTTCGACGGTACGGCGTCCCACCGTGCCGCAGCCGAGAACATGCCCGAAAGGATCGAGCGGACCATGAGCGCCGTCCCCGGCCCGTTACTGAGGGTCACCGAGGCGATGAAGTTTGAGAGGCGCTGCGGGGATGCTTCACGCAGCCTCAGCTTCCCGAGCTTCGGTTTGATGTGGTTCTCCATGGAACGGCGATTGTTGTGGAGCGTGTTCGGAGCGAGGTCTTCCGCTTGCTTCTGGGCGTAGTACCGGTCGGCGAGTTCGGCGATGGTGGACTCTGAAGTGATGTCATCTTCGCCGCCGCGGCGTCCGCGTTCCTTGAACTTCTCCCGCAGCGCTTGGGCTGCTGCGCTCTTGGACGTTCCTACCGCTTTCACGCGGCGCGTTTCGCCGTCCGTGTCGCGATAGCGGGCCATGGCGACGTGCTTGGTCCCGTCTCGGCTGTATCCGATGGTCCCGTATTCGCCGATGCCTAGTTGTGGTCGTGGCATTAAAACCCCCTCTTATACACCAGTCTACAGGATCATGTCAAGCAACCACTGCTAGATCATGCCGAACCGGCTCCCGATAATCGATACCAATACACGTCCTCCCGCACACGTTCAGAATGGTCTGTTCCATCGTCGTCAACGCCATCCAACGTGCATACACAAGCCCGTTGTCAACGTTCAGGAACTTCGCCATCTCATCCACCGAACCGCACTGAATGAACGC